>Ga0315322_10000183_pt1 | contig 43349 bp, 40 predicted proteins | sample M110021515metaG_FD_203461 | JGI IMG/M metagenome (GOLD analysis project Ga0315322, IMG submission 203461) | Ammonia-oxidizing marine archaeal communities from Monterey Bay, California, United States - M1 100m 21515 | ecosystem: Environmental > Aquatic > Marine > Intertidal zone | place: USA... | reverse complement strand
CCCAGTTCGGTTGCTCAACAGCCACTTCTTGCTTCTACCCCCCATATCACGCCTAATTCAAGCAGCGTCAGAGTATAACCCCAGGGTAAAACAATGAAGTAACCCAGCCGGCTTGTAATGCGCTTGAACCAGTATTCAGGCATCTTCGCTCTTAACGCTTTGGCAGAAAGAACATCGCTACTGCGCCGGGAATAAGCACAATAAGCGCTACCCAGAGCGCCAGGTTGTAGTTACCGTGGATCTGAAACAACATTGAGAAAATCATCGGGCCAAAGGCACTAGCCGCAAGAAATGGACCTAGAAGTCCCATGACACTTCCAAACGAAGCAACACCGAACCGCGACGCCACTATCGCACCGAGTAATGGCAAAAATCCTCCGGCAGAAAACCCAAGCAGACCACTTAAAACGATGAGCATTGAATAGGCAGGGCTAGTCAGTAAACCAAGCACAGCGACGGCACATGCCAGCAAAGACAGGCCAAACAGCCCACGATGATCAAACCTGTCAGCCATCGTGCCGAAGAAAAGCTTGGCCAAAATCATAATTGTTGCAAAAACAGATATTAAGAATGCCGTCTGCATAGAGTCGACACCAAGAATCTCTGCATAAGGTCGCAAATGTTGTTGAATACTTCCGAATGCGGTGACCAATGGCAAAAATGACAGCACGACAACCCAAAACGTGCGCTGCCTGAGAATTTCAGCCATCGTCCAGGTCCTTTCTGGCCGCTCCTGCGACGCGCTAACCGATTCACCGGCTGATTCAGGTTCAATTCCCAGTTCCCTCGGCGGGCTTCGAACAGCCAGCCATACGAGCGGCAGAATAACTGCGACAAAGGCTACCCCCAATATCCAGTGGGCATCCCGCCAGCCATAAGACTGATGGAGCAACGTCACAACAGGAGCCATGACAACACCACCAATTGAAGTGCCAGTCGTTGAAATCCCAATCGCCAGGCCGCGATTTTTACCAAACCATTTCGCGGCCAATGTCTGCGCCGCCAAAGGACCGGCGAGCAGGACACCGGCCATGATCAAGGTGCCGTAGATCGCGATGATCTGCCAGAATTCTGTTGTCAGCGAGATAAGCACATAACCGACCCCCGCACACGTGGTACCGGCACAGATCAACGCGCGGATGGAATACCTGTCCATCGCATAGCCAGCGAAAGGAGACATCAAACTCTGTGCAAGGTTCAGGATAGTGATGGGTACCATCACATAAGTGAGTGTCACGGCCAGGTTTCCATCATCAAGCCATTCGCCAACCCACAGGGTGTATGAAAAAAAGATAGACCCGAACAGGACACCCTGAAAAACAAGACTGACGCCAACAATGTTCCAACCGTAATACCAGGGTGTCTTCAAAATTGACTCAATTTCCCACTGCCGCAGTCTTGCTAAAGCGAAGAGCATAGCATCCTTAACATCTGGCTGTTCGGCAACTTCTGGTCTACTCTCCGTAGCACTCTCCTCGAGGAAGCACGCATGGATTACTTGACAGTTGAACAAGCAAAAAATGAATCAGGACTGAGGCTGGTATTAACCCGTGATGTGCCGGGGCCTTGGAGCGAAGCTGCCAAGGCCATTTTGCGATGGCATGAGGTAGGCTACCAAGCTGCAGAGCAGATCGGCGGACGGGACAACCCGGGCCTTGTTGCATGGACCGGTCACCGGAATGCTCCGATCGCCTTATACGACAATGAACCCCCAAGAGTGAGATGGCAGGAGATCCTCGATCTTGCAGAAAGACTCGGCAATGGTCCGTCGCTTTACCCCCAAGATATTGATCAGAGAATCCAGATGGTCGGTATTGCCAGTGAAATTTGCAATGAAGGAGGAATGGCCTGGCACGCCCGTATGCTCATGCTAAATGTCACCTATCAGGCGCATGGCGATGTCGTGTTCGAAAAAAACCCCATGTTTCGAGAATACGGCTTTTCTGAAGCTGCTGTGAAAACAGCGATAGATCGTGTTGAACAAATTTTAGGTTACCTGGCAGAGACCGTTAAATCCCAAACGGCGGCGGGATCTATTTATCTAGTCGGCGAGTCAATGACAGCAGCAGACATCTACTGGGCCTGTTTTTCCAATATGCTGGAAGCATTACCTCACGAGGTTAACCCGATGCCGGATTCACTCAGGCAAGGATGGGGAGCATTGGCCAAAAGCATCAGTGGTTACGACCCGATTCTGATCGATCAGCGAAACGCGATTTTTGAAAAACACCTGTGGCTGCCTCTGGACTTTTAGGCTCTACGACGTCCGGCCATCGCTTCAAGCCTGGACGGGATACCCACTATAGCTGCGCTTTCTGTTTGGCAATGGCTGCCTCGATCCGTTTTCGCTCGGTGCCATCCTGACGTTCGCGCAGGCCTTGATCCATTTCATCCAAAACTTTGGCTGCAAATTCATTGCTCTGGATTTTGTCCCAGTAGGCTGCCACGTGCGTGGTTTCCAGTATCGGGTTTTCAACATCCAGCATCGGAACGGTTCGCTCACACAAGAATAATGCCGGAACCAGGGTGCAATCAGCTCGTGTCAGCTTGCCACCAACAGCGTAGTCACCTTGGCCGATGTGTTGTTCCAGGGCTCTCATACCACGGGTCACCTGACCCACTAGTAGATCGCGAACCTCATCAACTCTTGTCTTGCGATTAACCTGTGGGAGCGCCATAAAGATGTTGTTCATTAAGTAAACGTCTGCAATTCTGGAAACCAGACGCACCTGTGAGCGGATCCAGGGGGATTCCCCCAACATACTTTTATCGGGGTAGCGATCGTCCAGATACTCCGCGATCACTTCAGACTCCGGAATGATTCCCTCATCTACTTCAAGCACCGGTATTCGCCCTATCGGCGAGTAAGCCGACAATTTTCCCATAAAAAATGAAGCGGGCAGGTCGAACGCCACGTCTTCAATACCCATGGCATAAAGCTGCATTCGCACTTTCGCAGAGTACGGACTCAAATTACCTGTAATCAGTTTCATCATCGTTATCCATTATCGCAACATTGCCGTAGCCGCTCGCGCGCTCGTTGCGCTTTTTCGGGTGCCGTTAACGCGGCATCAAAAGGTAAGCAGAGGATTCTACCTCAATGAAGTGCTGACCAGAATAAGCATTCGTCTGCATTGGATATGAAACGTAAAGTTGCTTAACAGCTCGACCCGTTCACCGTAAGATAACCTCCCGACAACAGCGGAAGGAGCAGACCAATTACTGAAAATCCAAGCATTTGGGTCGTCACCGGAGCCGCTTCCGGAATTGGGGCTTCTGTGACGAGATCCGTCGCAGCAACAGGACAACGTGTGCTTGCGCTGGACGTCGCTGACAATGAGGGACGGGCGGTCGCGCAATCGTGTGGTGCGATTTACGAACACTGCGATGTTGGTAGTGTCAGTGACTGGAAAAAGGTCGTTGAACGGCTGTCCGAACTGGGGGCCCCGACTAATATTCATCTCAATGCCGGTATCCAGATCGCCCCACCCGAGGCTCCTCTTACGGAATACCAATTCGACGCAATGGCGATAGATCGTTACAGACGCATGATGAGTGTGAATGTGGACGGCGTCGTATTTGGACTCCAGGCTTTAATACCTTTACTACCCTCGGGTTCAGCCATAGTGGTCACCGCCTCACTAGCAGGCATCACCCCCTATTCGATTGATCCTCTGTACGCAATGAGTAAGCACGCTGTAGTTGGCCTGGTGCGCAGTCTCGCCCCAACGCTTGCTGAACGAAACATAAAAATTAACGCGATTTGCCCTGGCGGTATAGATACAGGAATCATCCCCGAAGCCCAGCGCACCGGTAACACAATATTGATGACGCCAGAGAATGTTGCAGCTGAAGTCATCCGGCTTATGAGCGTCGAAGAAACGGGAAAAACATGGGCAAAGGTCAGTGAGTCTAAGCCCGCTTTCATTGTTCGAGCAGCTGGTGACAAATCCTAGGAAAGCCGGGTCGCAAAAATTGCAGGACAAGCGGTGGACACAAATTTGTTTTCGTTGGTCGATGACAAACCTTCCATGGCGGAAGGAAGTAACTCTATCCCCAGCGTCCAACTACACCAACGGATGTTTCCTTGTGATAGCATCTGGCCTGAAATCAACATTATTGCCAATCAAAGGAATCTGCAATGCCTCATGATCAATTGGGTTTAAGTAACGACGAGCTACTAAGTACAACAAGGGCCGTCCGTAAACGATTGGATCTCGATCGTCCTGTGCCTGAGGATGTGCTAAAAGAATGCATGGAAGTTGCCGTACAGGCACCCACTGGATCAAACGCTCAGGGCTGGCAGTTCGTTTTCGTGACTGACCCTGTAAAAAAAGCAAAAATCGGAGAGATTTATAGGCAGGCATTTTCAATCTACCGTGATATGCCCGTTGCTATCCACAAGCTACATATGGACAGTGGTGACAGCAACCTGACCGATAGCCAAACCCGTTCTGCATCCTCTGCGGATTATCTGGCCGAGAACATGGGTAAGGCACCTGCTTTGCTTATCCCCTGTATCGCCGGACGCACAGACTCACCTGAAACAAGCAACATTATCGCCCAAACCGGGACACTTGGCTCGATCATACCGGCTGCCTGGAATTTTATGCTCGCCGCCCGCGCAAGGGGCATTGGAACCGCATGGACCACGCTACACCTGATGCAGGAAAAAGAAGTCGCAGATATTATCGGGATACCTTTTGATGATTATATGCAGGTTGCACTTATTCCAATCGGATACACCAAAGGCACCAGTTTCAAACCAGCCTACCGTCCCCCTGTTGAAACGGTTATGCACATCAACAGCTGGTAACTCAACGAGCCCGGCATAAGAACTGTCTAAGACCTGCCCATAAACTGCGAGCGCGTTGATAGCAATGAGGAATTTCTCATGACATTGAAAAAAAGAATGGCAGTGACCTTACCTGCCGGGCCCAGACTGGCAGATACGGCGGCAAGGCTCAAATGGGCAGAAGACAACGGCTACACTGATGCCTGGTTTGGCGATGCAGGTGCACCAGATAGCCTTACCCAGGTTGCCGCACTTGGACAGGCAACCGGCAATATTCGCATTGGCGTTGCCGTAACACCGGTTTATACAAGATCGCCATCCGTCCTGGCTGCAACAACCAATGTCATCGAGCAGGTTATTCCCGGGCGGTTTGTTCTTGGGATTGGGTCTTCCAGTCAGACAATCATGGGGCAATGGAATGGCATTCCGTTAGATAAGCCACTGACCCGGGTTAAAGAAACCGCGCAGCTGGTCAAGCAAATGCTAAGGGGAGAAAAAACCGACTTCCAGGGTGTGACACAATCCAGCAGGGGTTACAGACAGATGCCCCTCGAAAATCCGCCTCCTGTATACATTGGATGTCTCCGCCAGAACATGGTTGAAATGGCAGCTGAGGTTGGTGACGGCGTGATTTTCAACCTTTGGCCGAAAGGCGCCCTGCCGAAAATGATGGCAGCAGTTAAACGCGGCGCGCAACGCGCTAACAAGGATTGGCGGGATGTGGAAGTTGTTAATCGCGCGATGGTTTTATGCACAGACGACAAGGATTACGGAAGAAACCTCTTTAGAGCCGCTTTCGCACCCTACTATGCGACACCCGTTTACAACAAATTTCTCGCCTGGGCGGGATACGAAGATGCCGCAACAACCATCAGTGCCGGCTGGGCCGAAAAAGACCGTGATAAGACAAGCGCCGCACTCACCGACGAGTTGATCGATGAGATCGCTATTATCGGAACGGAAGGCGAAATTCGGGCGCGTATCCAGGAGGACGCGGATGGTGGTGTTCATACCCATATCATTGCGCCACTGGCAGGTGGAATAGAGGATATTGAGCGAACTTTCCAGGCATTTACCGCGGATAAATTTCAACTCATTTAGCGCCGAATTCCCGTAAAACAGGGCAAAATCCGTTAAATTCACCTCCTCATTACTCTGACAGCCCCATAGAGTCAGTGCCCTAGCGATGATGCATCCTGTCTAAATCAAGGGGTATACTATTGCCATGGACACACTGCCCTCAGTGCTATTTCCGACGCTGTTTCTCTACATTGGCACAGCATTTGCCGAACAAAGCCAGCCAGAATTCGGCTCTGTTGGGAATCCTGTGAAGGCCAATGGAGCAGAGGGTAGTCGTGCATACATTGACAGTCTGGATTGTGAAAATGGGGCCATACCCGAATACAAACATGTGGGCGCGTCAGCATTTGGCCCTTTTGGTAACAAACTTGATAAATACATCATGCGATGTGAATCAGATAGCATCAAAATATTTACGATCTATCTTGACCCTAACCACACCGAAACCGACACACGACCAGTAAAAGGATTTACTTCCTGGCTGTAGTTAATGCCCCTTACAAAGGGATTCTGTCAAAGGTCGATCCAGAGCCAACTCATCGATACTACTCTCTCGTTAGTCCTCTGACGCTACACACGCTTTCCGACTCACTATCTGGATGTCGCTGCAACTAGCGATTAACCCGCGGCAAGGATATCGGTCAATTCAGCATGGGGAGGTAGGATGTTCTTGCATTCAGTCCATACAGCAGGTATCAACAACACTCTTGCTGATATCGCAATCTAGTTTACGCAAAACAAATAGGGAACCCACATGACAATCGTAACCGTTGAAGAAACCATCGCTGCCAATGCCAATGACGTCTTTAAAGTTCTTGGAGACTTCGGTCGTATCAAAGTTGGTGGTGCTATCACCGCCTTCGAGCTCGAGGGTGAGGGCGTTGGTGCCGTGCGAACAATTACTATGGGCGGCGGACAGGTTATTGAACGTCTTAACGAATACGATAGCGAGAAGCTCGTATTCGGATATTCAATTCTGAACGAAGATAACCCTTTACCCGTCTCTAATTATTCATCCCGGGTTGAGATAACCGCCAACGGCGAAAACGAGTGCACGGTGAACTGGTCCGGCAATTTCGAACCCAAAGGTGCTGACGAAGCAGCCGCTTCCAAGGTTGTCCGTGGCATATATACTGGCGGTATCGCTGGCACCCGCAAGACGCTCGGATGTTAGTTAATGAAACTGTTTCAAGGCACCACTAGCCTATAATCGGGTTCCCAGAAACCCTGTGCAGGAAACCGTTTTAACCGGCAACAGTTACCATCAGGTTTACAGGCTATGACGAAGATAGAAAACACACGGACGCGCTTACAATTCACCCATCTGGCATGCGCCACAAGAGTATAAAATGATCGGCCAAATAATTCGTCTTAAAGTACACAAAGGTAAAGAAGCAGAACTGGAAGCACTGGTATCTCAACTGATGCTGGACGTGGTCGCCAACGAACCGGGCTCGATATACGATGTGCGCCGTGTCCGCGGCCAACCGCAGACTTATTTTTACTTTATTTCATTTCCGGACCAGGCTGGTTACGACCGATATCTGACAGCCGACTACCACACCCAAATGTCGCCAAAGGCACTCGCGCTTTTGGATGGCGACCCTTTGTTTGAAGACCTCGACTCTTTCGACTGATCGCAGTACCTACCAGCGATCAAAACGCATGACCTCTGCCACCGGCTTTCGGCTAACTGGTCCAAACTTTCCCTTGGGATAACCAACGGGAATCAGGCATAGCGCTGCAAAGGTTTCTGGCAGGTTCAACACCTCTCTGACAGCATCCTGGTCCCGCAGCGCAAGTGTTGTTGGCGCTGCACCTAGCCCTAATGACCGCGCTGCGAGTAGCAGGTTTTGAATACCCGGCCAGACCGAACCCGCGCTTCGATAAACGCCCAGCCCCTCGACCTTCTCGGGATAGTCAAAGCAGGCTACTATCAACGCGGGGATTTCATGCATATGGTCCATTTGCCAGACCACCGCATCCACCAACCGTTTGTGTTTTTCATTCGGCGGATTCTCTCGCTGCGGCGCAATATAGGGTTCTGCATGCTTACGGTTAAGGTCCGCCAGTTTTTGTTTCTGTGCGGCGTCCCTCACAACAACCCAACGTGCGTTCTGTGAGTTCGAGCCGGAAGGTGCCTGGTTCGCCGCATCAATCAACTGGATCAAATCGGCTTCAGGAATTTCGCGCGATTCCAGACGGCGCATAGCGCGGCAATTGTAGATTGCCTCATTCAGGGACATTTGTTCAGACACGCTCATCACTCCATTAAACTAATTTACAAAACTCGGGACGGGGCACACTTCCCCGTAGCTATTCGAAAGAGAACCTTTCAGTTGTTACGGTTGCCTGAGCTGGCTCGGAATAACGAGGCCCTGATATTGCTTCAGGCGCAAATTCATCATCCAATGTTGCCAGTAATTCGGCCGGTAGAACAATGGATGCTGCATTAAAATTGTCTTCCAGGTGCTTAGGGTTCGTCGTACCAGGGATCGGTACTACGCCCTCATTCCGGGCGAGAGTCCATGCCAGAGCAAGCTGCGCAATCGTACAACCCAAGCCGGAAGCATGTTGCCTGGCTTTCTCCAACAGGCCTAAGTTAGCCGAGAAATGTGGGTCAGTGAAGCGTGGAAAAGTACGCCTAAGGTCACCTTCCTTATAACCATTAGGATCCAGTGGTTCGTCGGCAAAAAAACCTCGTCCGACAGGAGAGAACGGGACAAAAGTGACACCCAGTTCCCGGCAAACATCAAGGACTGCGATTTCCGGGTTACGAGTCATTAGCGAATACTCAGACTGGACCGCTGAAATCGGATGCACCGAATGCGCTCTGCGTATGGTATCCGCCGAGACCTCTGACAGGCCAATCATTCTGATCTTGCCCTGCTCCACCAGGTCTGCGAGCGCACCAACCGATTCCTCAACAGGTACATTCGGGTCGGGGCGATGCATGTAATAAAGGTCTATAACATCAGTTTGCAGTCTTTCAAGACTGGCCTCACAAGCGCTCCTGATGGTCCCGGGGCTGGCATCAAGAAAACGTTTACCGTCTTTAAACCCAATGACGCATTTGCTGGCTAGCACAAAGTCACCGCGTCTACCTTTCAATGCCTCGCCAATCAGCTTTTCATTGCCGCCCATGCCATAGATGGTAGCAGTATCTAAGAAGTCATAACCCATATCGATCGCCTTGCGCAGGAACGCGATGGCGTCATCATGTTTCTGTGCAGGACCATAGGCATGACTCAGATTCATACACCCAAGCCCAACAGGATGAACCTCTAAGGTTCCAATTTTTCTCTTTATGGCCGTCATTTTGTTCCTTGATTGATGAGTAAGGTTGGATCTAGTTACCCAGGGCACGTGGCCCATAGATAGTCGCATTAACTTTAGGGTCCCCCCCGATCCCCGGACTGAATTCGTAAACGAATACACCCATCATGCGCAGCTGGTCACCCACAACAGGTGACACCCGGTGCAATGAATGACACCCCTTGAAAATACAAAGCGCACCGGGTTCACGATCAATACTAACAATCGTATCTTCGCGCCTTCCAAGCAACACGTCTCTAACCTGCTGGTAGTTTTCGGAGGAAGCACTACGAGTGTTGGCCGACATCTGAAAAATGCCGCCATGGTCAGCCGGCTGAATCATCAGCGTCATCGTAAAAGAATTATCGCTATCAAAATGCCATGATGACTCATCCCCATTCTCGTAATAGACATAATTTGCCGGTTGATAGGCGTCAATGTTGGGATAGAGAGGACCTTCACCAACTATCCCGGCAACCAGTTCCTGAACTATTTTCGACTGATAAAAAGTCTTTAACGGCGAGGCTTCAATCAGTTGATCATAGGCAATCATGCGAACACTGGACCTGTCCTGCAGGTTAAGCGCATGGTCCTGGGGTAGTGCCGTATCTTTGCTCTGGTGCAGGTAACAATTTCTGAGTGAATGGTTATGATAAGCCTCCGCCTTCAAACCTGTCACTTCCTCGGCCATGAATGCTAAAGCCTGCGGAGAAACAAAATCAGGGATCGAGCAATAAAGATTTTTCCGGAGGTCAGCACGACAGCGATCTATCAACGCCTGACCACCGGGTGTTCCTGAATCATCAATGGGATAGGTGCCAAGATTAAGTATCTCTTCGATATCCATTATCTATGCACACCCGTCACCTCTACTCACTTCAGGAACTTCACCGTCTCTACAATCGGCGCTCGTTCGGTTCTAGCCTGGTTTGCAGCGATAGTCAGGTCTTCATAACCAAAACTAATACCGAACAAAACTTTTACCTGCGGCGCCAACCCAAATATGTCACGAACCAGGTCTGGGTAATCCCGCAGCGAACCTTGCGCGCACGATGCAATGCCATTCACACTCATCGCTAACATCAGGGTTTGGGCATACATGCCAACGTCTGCGACGGTATGTGTGCCAAATATATCGTCGATACATAGAAAGGCAACGTGAGGGGCGTCGAACAGCTCAAGGTTGCGCTTCGCTGCAGCACCGCGGCCCACACGGTCTTCCCATTCAATGCCCATCGCGCCGTAAAGCGCACGCGCACAGGCTCGTTTACGTTCACGCCAAACACCCCCAACCCTGCCATCACCTGGATGGTCGGGATTAGTGCTGATTTTGTTAGCGGATCGATCCAGCAATTCGGCTCGAATTCGATCTCGCGTCCTGCCCGAGGCTACACAAATTTGCCAGGGTTGAACGTTAGTACCGGAAGGCGCCCATCGTGCAGTTTCGAATACCTTCTGCATAAGCTCATCCGGAATTTCCCGGGGTAAAAACCCCCTGACTGAATGTCGCTCTCGAACGACATGGTCGAATATGGCAACCTCTTGAGCCGAATATTGATGCATCAAATCTTTATACCTGTTTGCTGTTTACGTTTATTGGCTATGCTTACTGGCTATGCTTAAGTACTTTAAAAACCGTCTGAAAGACCTTAAGAACGCGTTTGTTAGCCTACCATTAACGGGGCGCGAATCGCTGTCCTGCATCCACACGAATGGTCGAACCATTCATCATCGGACATTCAAAGATCGCTATCGCCATGGTGGCGAATTCATGGGGCTGACCCATTCTACGAGGAAATGCTGCATCCTTGGTCAACTGCAGCGCTCCTTCGTCAGGAATGCCGGCGGTAAGACCCGTGTCGAACAGGCTAGGGGCTATCGTCATACAGCGTATACCAAGCACACCAAGGTCCCTTGCCATGGTCAATGTCATTCCCGCAATACCGGCTTTTGCTGCTGTATAAGAGACCTGCCCGACCTGCCCTTCGAAAGCAGCAATCGAGGCTGTGTTGATCATCACTCCACGTTCACCGTCGGCATTAGGTTCATTTTTTGCCATATGTTCTGCCGCAATACCGTTGATATTGAATGAAGCGATCAGGTTGAGATCAATCACCCGACGAAAGTCAGACAGTGAATGGCGCGTGCCATCCTTCTTGAGCGTTCGCTGTGCACCACCGCCGCCTGCTGTGTTGACGACGTAATGCAAACCGCCCATGTCAGATACAGCGCTGTCCATCACATCCGCCATAGCGTCGTAATCCATCACGTTGCAAGGGTAAAATTTGCCACCTAATTCCTCTGCCACAGCTGCACCGTCAGAACTTTCCAAATCGAGGATCGATACCTGACCGCCCTTCCCTGCAAATTCAGTTGCCGTTGCGCGGCACATGCCCGAAGCACCGCCGACAAAAATAGCCTTACTACCTGAGATATCCATGCTAACTCCTTGATTAAATTAATGGCTGGCAGGTACTAACTGAGCACCAAACGAGGATGGACTGTATGTTTTTCAGTGAGTATGTTCAAGCATCTAAACCAGTGATTTGCTACCCGAACTGCGACCTTGTGCGCCCTGGTTCTATCCCTGTGGTGGATGACCCGGTCTTCTAGGGTGTTCCTGTGGCGGGCCGCGCCGCCCCTTATTGTCATGAAGTTTCATCATACCCAGGACATGGCGACGTTCCTCTGGCGCAAGTTGTCGAAGGTTTTCCACCATTTGCTCGTGCATGGATTCCTGAAGTTCAGCCGATGCGCTGCGAACTTCGGCAAGCCTCGCGACCACATCAGCCTCCACATACTGATCAGTGATAATGGCAGAGCGAAGTTGCTGCTGGGCTTTGCGCAGCTCTCTGCGAGCAGGCAGAGATTCCAGCATATGCTCACGCACGGATGACCTCAACTTTCTCTTAGTCTCTTCACTCACTTCCTGGGTCATCCACTCAAAGTGAGCTCTACGGGGCGACATATCGAACAAATAACGTCCCACAGCAATGCCAATAAACACCAGATTCAAGCCAATCGAGAAAGCCAGTAGGGTTACCAAAAGTACCTTCCTATTCATTGCTCCATTCCTCACTGACGGTATCGGTGAAAGCCAGCAGGCTCAGCTCTTCGTCCGATGATAGTTCGTAGGTGTTGTTGGCCAGCGTGAGGCCAATGGCTATTCCAAGCAGCAACGGCATACACGCCACCAGCGTCGGACGCCACCATGTGTGGGCAAGATCATCAAAATCCGGTAAAACCCAGTCCAGTAATCGTTCCAATGCTCCCTGTTTCAGCGTTTCCTGTTCCAAGGCGAAAAGGATACCCATCTCAATTCGCTGCACGGAGAGTTCATTGTTAGGTAATTCAAACAAGGCTAAATGCCGATCCAGTTCCGCTGCCTGATCGAGCAATGAGATAGCGTCGGTTGAAGTACGTGAGAATTTCAGTGCATCGACACGTTCGTCCTCCGGCCACTGCTGAAAATCTGCACCATAGCTTTCAACGATCGTCGTAAATCGTTCCAGGTTCATTCCAACTCCTTCGCCAGTATCTGTTTCAGTTTACTTCTACCTCGTCGCAGCAAAGACTCCAGGGCATCCACAGACAGGTCCAGTATATGGGCAGCATCGGACTGACTGAAGTTCTGATAGTGACAGAGCACAATGGCACTACGCTGTCTTTCGGAAAGCGCCATTAAGGCCTTATGTACAACCGCTGCACGAGCACTAAGTTGATAGTCTGTATCAGGACTATCCTGGTTGTCTGATTGCACTGGCACCTGTTTTTCTTGCCGCTGCCTTTGTCGAAAATGATCGATACAAAGGTTACGGGCGATCCGGTGCAACCATGTCGTGAGTTTTACCCTTCCCGGGTCGAACCGGTCTCTCGACACCCAAAACCGAATGAATGTCTCCTGAACGATATCTTCAGCCTCGGTACCGCTGCGAGTCATGCGCCGGACATAATTGAATATGGGCTGAGAATGCTGGTCAAAGATCTGCCGGAAAGCAGGCTCACTTCCGGCAAGTACCTGTTCAATCATCCTTCGATCATTTTCCTCAGCCATTGACGGCACTCAATCAGGAATCACCGTGCGGACCACCCCACTCGCCTGGACCACCCGGCCCATGCCTGCCACCGCGAGGCGGTTTCGCCTTCCGTAACTCTTCCTCAGTCAGATAACCATCACGGTTTTCATCAACGCGATTAAAAGCCGCCGCCTGCGCTTCTTCCCGGGTCACGGAGCCGTCGCCATCAGTATCAGCGTCACTAAAGAACGTGTGTAATCGAGCGGTCTCCTTTTCCTGTCGATCGGCCATTTTTGTTTGACGATCAGCGATCTGCTGATTGATTTCCTCCATAGTGACTGTGCCGTCGTTGTTGACATCCATATGCTCAATCATGCCTCGACGTCGAGGCGGTTGAAATTCCTCGGCACTGACCATACCGTCACCATCGCTATCGAGCTGATCGATCATTCGATCCACGGGCTTACCAAAGGCAAGCACTGCTCCACCCGTAAGCAATATCAACGCAAATGTTTGGATTACTTGTTTCATTACTATTCCTTATCGGTATTTAACAGAAAGGTAAATGTCTTCACCTTACAACGATATACGGCGGGCAGAAAAAAATCCGTCGCATTTACCGGCAAGTATTCTATTTTTTGAAGTTTCGGCGGCAGGCTCCTGCATTCGTTGAACAAGATTGACATGCTGATTATCGCGCCAGACCTTTAGCTCATCGACGAGACTGTTAAAGCAATTTCACAATCAAACCGTCGAGAATTGCTCACGCAGCAGATTTTTCTGCACCTTACCCATCGCGTTACGCGGCAGACTATCGATCACCACCACCTTCTTTGGGACCTTGAAGTTGGCCAATTGTTTCTTACAGTGGCTGATAATTTCATCGGCAGTAGGTGGATCACCGCCCCCAATAATCACGGCGACAACTGCTTCGCCGAAATCGACATCGGCAATGCCTATGACAGCCGACTCACTGATACCAGCCATGTCATCAATGACGAGCTCTACCTCTTTCGGATAAACGTTAAGACCCCCGGAAATGATCATGTCTTTAGCGCGACCAACAATCGAGACATACCCATCGGGGTCTATCAAAGCCTTGTCGCCAGTGTTGAAAAATCCGTCGTCGGTAAAATCTTCTAGCGTTTTTTCTGGCATACGCCAGTAACCGGGAAACACATTCGGACCTTTTACTTGCAGATTACCCGTCTCTCCATCCGAAAGATTCCCGCCGGAATCATCGATCACTCGAACCTCCACGCCGGGCAGCGGCGGTCCCACGGTGCCAGCACGTCGCTCGCCGTGAAGCGGATTTGAAGTATTCATTCCTGTCTCTGTCATGCCGTAGCGTTCCAGGATGGTATGTCCCGAGCGGGATTGAAATTCAACAAACGTTTCCGAAAGCAGCGGCGCGGAGCCTGAAACAAACAGGCGCATGTTCGAGCAACATTCTGACCCGAATTCCGGGTTTGCCAACAACCGGGTGTAATACGTCGGAACACCCATCATGACTGTACAATTTTGCATGGCAGCAATAGCGGCTTCATCGGAGAAACGACTGTGCCATACCATGCTAGCGCCACACATCAACACACAACCAAGACCGACAAATAATCCATGCACGTGATAGATCGGCAGCATATGCAGCAGCCGGTCGGAAGCCGAAAAGCCCCAGGTTTGAACCAGTGTTTCAGCATTCTTACGCAGGTTGTCGTGACTCAACATGATACCTTTGGGTCGCCCTGTCGTGCCTGATGAGTAAAGCAGGGCTGCCATTTCAGAGCCCTTACACTGGACCACATTCGCTTGATCACTGGCACCTTCCGCCTGCTGCATCAAAGTGCCGCCACCATCGACCTCGAGCGTCAGCAGCGCGCTTATTCCATTTGCCGGAAGGACAGATTCAACAGTAGTCAGCGCATCACTGGCACAGATCACAATGGTTGGTTCTGCATTCCCAAGAAAGTAAGAGAGTTCCGATGCCGTGTAGGCGGTATTAAGGGGGTGGTAAACAAGCCCCGCACGCAGGCACGCCAGATAGAGGTACAAATTTTCCACCGATTTTTCAACCTGCACCGTGATCCTGTCGCCGCGGACGGCACCGAGTTGCAACAGTGTGTTTGCTATCCGCGCAGAGGCTTTGTCTGCCTGCAGGTAAGTAACACGGCACCCGTCGATATCAGTCAGCAATTGAGTATCAAGGTCAACAGGAAAATGCTGTTGAAAATGGGAGTAGAGATTGGCGTTGCCGGTCATGCCAGTTATTCCTCGTTTGCCAGATGCTGGTTTTATAATAAAAGAATATGCCCCGTGAGGCCGCCCATCATAAAGTAAACGACGGCTCCGCAGATCGGCAAATTCAAGTCAAGCCGTTACAGCGGGTAAAACACTTCGTCAAGAAACTCTATCATGACGTTCAGTGCCATCGGTGCATCAGTTTCAAAACTGGAGCCAAGCAACACATTCGACCCTGAATCCAAAAATGCATGAGACTTCCCTTTATATTCCCAGTATGTGGCTGTGTGACCGGCCAATCGCAGCATTGATACATAAGCCTGCACCGATTCGGGCGAAACCACAGGATCCTCGCTTCCCGCGGTGAGAAGCTGTGGTGGGAAATGGCGCTCCGAGGCGTGAGGAATGTTCTGTGACGGAGAAATAGCCCTGTACATTAAAGGGTGCTCAACGACATTAAAATCATCACCAAATAAACCACGCGCGATCGAGCCACTAACCCACCAGAAGGGGTTTTTCATACTCTCGAAGTCACTAATACCTGTTTCGGACAAATCATAGGCACCATAACTAAGAACTGCCGCCTGCACTGCCAGCCCATTTTCGGCTGCGACTTGTTCGGCCGATTTTGATTCGGGAAGGTAAGAAGGTGTGAATCGAAGTGATGACGAGGAAAACATCTCGGAACTTAATTGGTCGCCCCTGTTGATGATCATTGCGGATAGGTGTGCCCCGGCGCTATCCCCGGTTACGACGACCCGAGAACTATCACCCTGATACTCAGCAATATTACTCTTGACCCACAATACCGCGCCGAACGCATCGTCGACGATTTCGTTTAACGTTGTTGTATTGTCATTGTCAGAAAGCAGACGATAGTTAACGTTACAAACCACATAGTTCGAGTTTGTGGCTATAAAGGCAGCAGCCTGATCCATGATGGATTTGTCGTTTATAAGCCATCCACCACCATGGAACATCACAACCACCGGGTAGCTCGACTTGCCTGATAATGGCGTATAGATATCCATCGTAAGGTCAAAGCCATCCGGGGACGCCCATAAAACATCCTTAACCAGGTTGTACTTCGTTGGATCATTGTTTGTTTTTAATTCCTGGTGCTCGGCGCAGGACACCACCATCAGTAACACCACCAGGACCCCAACCAACTTTGAGCGACAAATTAAAACAAAAATCATATAGCTTGCCCTCGCAACAAATTTCCCCTGGTAGCCTCGGACCAGACCCAACATTCACTAGAATCCCACATCGACTGGCTCTTTATCTTTTTCACAATATTTGTTCCCATTTAGCCGCGCTCTCTCGCGCTTGTTCAACGCTACCAGTTGTATACTCGCGGTATACCAGCTGTGTTCTAGCTGTGTTCTAGCTGTGTTCTAGCTGTGTAAGAGTTTGCACGGACAGTAGGTGGACCTTCTAGGTTGTTCCCCTATCAGCATGTTAACAAGCATGCTGAACCACACCCAGTCTATTATTGTACAATCACTATCCATAGCCATCTTATCAATCAAGTCATGGAGTTGAATATGACCAACCTGCTTTACATCAATGCATCCCCAAGAGGTGAGCTTTCTGCGGCTAACCAGGCTGCCCTCATTTTCACGGATGCTCTTGCCGACTCTGTACAGGTCAATCGGCTGGATTTGTTTGACGCAAAGTTGCCAGAGGTCACGCTGGAGATAACTGCCGCAAAGATGAAATTCGCCATGGGACTCGACCTGAACGACGACGAAGCTAAACAATGGACGGCCATTACAAATTTAGTCACCCAGTTTGTGGAAGCTGATGGTTATTTGTTTAGCATCCCCATGTGGAATTTCAGCATTCCCTATAAGCTAAAGCAGTACATTGACCTGATTACTCACCCCGGCCTGACTTTTACAAGCGACGAGAATGGACCCAAGGGGCTGGCTTCCGGCCAGGCAACCTTGATCTATTCCCGCGGGGGCGACTACAGCCCGAAAGATGGCAAGCCTGATCCATTTGATTTCCAGTCACCCTACATGAATGCCTGGACTCGGCTGGTCGGACTAGACCCGGTTTCAGAAGTCCTGGTACAGAAAACAATGGCAGGGCCTGATGCATTGAACGAGACGCTCAACGTGCAGAAAAGCCAACTTGTATCCCTTGCTAAAGAAATGGGGTAAGCGATTATTGACTGCCGCTAACTTCTTTGTGAGACCTGGACAGAATCCCGCATGTTTCTCCTCAGACTTCTCCCAGCTTACTCCCTACGGATGAAGAAACGACACCTGGTCCTGCTTTGAATGATGGGCCGACACCTGCTCAAGTACCGCTTTAGTCGATAATGGTTTCATCGTTTTCAGCTACCACTGTGTTTTCGATATAACCCAACTTTTCAATCTCAATACGGACAACATCGCCAACTTTCATAAATGAAGGTGGCTTCATGGCAACCCCGACGCCGCCCGGTGTACCCATGAACAGTACATCACCGACATCAAGCATGAATGATTGACTAAGATGCGCAATCGCGTCGAAGCAGTTGAAGATCAAGTGTCTGGTGTTGGATTTCTGGCGTTGTTCACCATTTACCGTACATAAGATATCAAGATCATGGGGATCACCGACTTCATCGGGTGTTACGAGCCATGGTCCCATCGGCCCATGCGTATCGAATGATTTCCCAATCTGGAAGGTCGGGACGCGAATCTGCCAGTCACGCACGCTGACATCGTTTCCACAGAAATAGCCGCCAATAACCTCGTGCGCTCGTTCTATCGGAACATGCTTACAGCGTTTGCCGATGACCAGGCAAAGCTCAGCCTCATAATCCAGTTGTTCCGAGACCACCGGCAGGTTGATATCAGCATAGGGGCCGTTGGCACAGTTTCTTTGTTTGTTAAACCACATCTGATACTCAGGTTTTTTAAAACCGGTTTCAGCGATGTGATCACCGTAGTTAAGGCCAATGGCAAGTATTTTGCCGGGCAGCGGCACGGGTGCATGCAGAGTGACAGAGGACAGGGGTAATCCCGGTTTCCCTGTTGTCGCCGCCTCAATAACATCGTTATCAATCCCCGCTTCAAGCAGAGACATCATATCTCCCTCGACACCATTGTCTTCAAGCGGCACGATTTCATCGTCGCGCACAAGACCGACTCTTGGTCTGACGCTGTCACACGTCGAATAGGAGGCCAGTTTCATCGCTTTTTCTCCTCAGTGTTCGTTCAACAACTATTCTACTGTTAGTTAATACGATGACGTACATATCCGCAAAACTACCATCTTCGTAATTCCAGGCTAGCGCCTATACCAGCTCTGGCAAAGGGAGGTTGGCAATTCGCTCAGCTTCTTCCGGCACCAGACCTACTACCCGAAGAAACATTTCAACCATCTGATCAATCGTTCTGTTCGGATCGGCGGAATCAAAGCTTGCCCGCAGCCCATTCACAAAACCGCCCAGCATATAGCTTGAGGCAATGGTTAGTTCCGGCACCTGAAACCGTCCCGACACCAAACCGCGACCGAAGTCGCGAGCCCCGAACCGTCCAATCGCCTGTCGCAGGTCATCAACCGGCACACCAGAGTGCTGCAGAACCCAACGCCAAAGCGGGTCAGCTACAATAACCCTCGCCATGTAACGCGCTGAACTCGCGAGCACGATAGCAGGATCAGCGACATCACTCACGCGCCGCTGAATGATTTCATCCCAACGCACGGCCTGCTGTTCGACGATCGGGATGAGCACTTCGTATTTCGATTTAAAATGCAGGTAGAAGGTTCCATGGCCAATATCCGACGCATCGGTGATGTCCTGAATAGTAATTACATCCATGGGTTGACTCCTCATCAGCGACTCGGCCTCCCTGACAATGCGGTCCCGTGTATCCCGGCGCTTACGCTCCGCGCGAGACAAGCTATTCAGCTCATCACTGGTGGATAAAGTTCTTGCGGTTAGTGGCTTGGACATGGTGGTTTCGGGTGCCTGATCTTATATTTATGACTATAGTCATAAATAATAGCTAATATATATGACTATAGTCAATTATAGTCAATTATTATCAAGAAAGAATAATTCACTCGACGGCCCCATCATCATTGCCCCTGGCTCCACCGACTATTTAGCAGTGATACTGGTGGTTAGCCAGAATTGAAGGTCGCTATGCCCGGGGAACTGGCACTGCCGCCAGCTTCGTCCGAAAATCGCTCGGTGCGGGTTGGCAAACCAATGAACACTGGGAATGTCTGAGCAAACCCAGGCAATGCTGAATCAACTGGATATAAGTCTAGTATCCCTGCATAGGCTAACCATAGATCATGGTAGATTTGACAGGCACAACGAGCAGTCTGAGGTCGCGATGGCTCAGCCAGACCACTGGGTGTTTGGGCATACCGGTTAATCAAACAAGATTGACTATCTGGAACCGAAACTTGCGAGAAGATTGGTGTTAACAAACCATATTACGCACTAACGAAGGGGCTAAAGCGCCTGATATTTAGAGGAATGAGCTGATGAAACTTAGCTGGTCACACGTGGTACTAAACGTGAGAGACGAAAAGAAAATTCTGGATTTCTACACCGAAACCCTAGGCTTTAACGTCAGCGACACGGGTCCCATCACAGAAAACGGGCCGAACATTATCTTCATGAGCCAGAACGAAGACGAACATCACCAACTCGCAATTGTTGCCTCTCGAAAAGATGAAGACCCGCCCAATTCACTCAACCATCTGGCTTTTCGCGTCGAATCTTTCAATGAATTGAAAATGCTAAATGGAAAACTCGAATCTGCCGGCGTGGACATTCTACCGTTATCGCATGGTAATACGCTTTCGCTCTACTTCAGTGATCCCGAAGGCAACGGTCTGGAGATTTTCTGGGACACGCCCTGGCATGTCGGCCAACCCGAAGCCATCCTGTGGGATACCAGCCTTAACCAGAAACAGGCGCTGGCCTGGGTGGAGAAAACCTTCAGTAACAGGCCTACCTTTAGCCAGCGCGAAGATGCGAATAGCGATTGGATTAACAGGTCCTGATCTACACTGCTGTTGAACTATCAGGATTCATTCGCTAGTGACTGCTACCCACCGAAGGTTGACGTTGACGTTGACGTTGACGTAAACGTTAGGCTAGGATTCAATTCCTATGAGCAATCAATATTCCATCCGCGAATTGTCACAGGAATTCGATGTCACCACTCGAACCTTACGCTTCTACGAAGAGAAGGGTCTCCTCTCGCCCACACGCTCTGGCCAAAACAGAACTTATTCAGCAGCTGACAGGGCCCGTTTGATATTGATCCTACGCGGGAAAACATTGGGGTTGTCCCTCGAGCAAAGTACAGACCTGATCGCTATGTATGACCCAACGTCTAACAATAAAAGACAGCTCGAAACCGTCATCCAAAAAATTCAATCACGAAGACGTCAACTCGAAGTACAGAAGCAGGAGCTCGAAAGTATGATTGTCGACCTGGAAAGATGGGAAGAACGCACTAACGCCGCAATGGAAAATAAACAGAAGTCAAAAAAATGTTAACTGATATTTCCACCCACAAAAATTATTGGGAAGAACTTTAATGAACACATCTTATGCCATGCTGGATCACGGTCTGGGTGAAGATCTGGACATGTTGCGCGACCTGGTCTTCAAATTCGCCCAGGCAGAAATCACCCCGCGCGCCGCAGAGATAGATAAAAACAATGAGTTTCCCTCTGATCTCTGGAGAAAGATGGGTGACCTCGGCATTCTCGGCGTCACCGTTACAGAGGAATTTGGAGGCAGCAATATGGGTTACCTGGGCCATGTTGTCGCCATGGAAGAAATCAGCCGCGCTTCAGCTTCGGTCGGTCTGTCCTACGGCGCGCACTCCAATCTCTGCGTCAATCAGATTCACAAAAACGGTTCTGCTGAACAAAAAGCAAGGTATTTGCCAAAGCTGTGTTCCGGCGAACATGTCGGCGCCCTGGCTATGTCGGAGCCAGGCGCAGGCTCTGATGTCGTCAGCATGAAACTCAAAGCCGAGAAAAAAGGCGACGTCTATATTCTGAACGGCAACAAGATGTGGATTACCAACGGTCCTGACGCAGACACTTACGTCATTTACGCCAAGACCGACAGCAATGCAGGTTCACGCGGAATGACGGCGTTCATTGTTGAGCGAGGCTTTGGCGGATTTTCTCAGGCACCAAAGCTCGACAAGCTTGGAATGCGAGGGTCCAATACCTGCGAGCTGATATTTGAAGACTGCGAAGTCCCTGCAGTTAACATCCTCGGCCAAGAAGGCGAGGGTGTGCGAGTGCTGATGTCGGGTCTTGACTTCGAGCGAACGGTTCTTTCAGGGGGCCCGGTCGGCATTATGCAGGCCTGTATGGACATCGTCGTACCTTACGTTCATGACCGAAAACAGTTTGGCCAGGCGATCGGGGAATTCCAATTGATGCAGGGCAAGCTTGCGGACATGTACACCGTGCTGAATGCCAGTCGAGCCTACCTGTACGCGGTTGCGCGCGCCTGCGATCGAGGCCTCGAAAGCCGAAAAGACGCAGCAGCTGTGATTCTGTATACGGCAGAGCAGGCCACGCAATGTGCACTGCAGGCCATTCAGGCGCTGGGCGGAAACGGTTACATCAATGATTACGATACCGGTCGCCTGCTTCGCGATGCCAAACTCTATGAGATTGGCGCAGGCACCTCGGAAATCCGGCGTATGTTGATTGGTCGCGAACTTTTCTCGGAGGCGGGGTAAGCCATGAGCACCATCAAGACAAAAATCAATTCTCGGTCTCAAGATTTTATTGAAAATGAAGAACATATGCAGGGTCTGGTAAGCGACCTGCATGTCCAGGTGGAACGCATCAAACAAGGTGGCGGTGAACGCTACCAGCAAAGGCACATCGCCCGGGGCAAACTGTTGCCTCGCGATCGGATTGATGCACTGATAGACCCAGGCTCACCCTTTCTGGAATTCTCACAACTCGCTGCGCACAACATGTACGGTAAAGATGATGTACCAGCTGCCGGTATTATCACTGGCATCGGTCGAGTAAGCGGCCAGGAGTGCGTCATTGTGGTTAATGACGCTACGGTTAAAGGCGGTACCTATTATCCCGTCAGTGTGAAAAAGCATCTTCGGGCACAGGACATCGCGCAGGAAAATAACTTGCCCTGCATCTACCTGGTGGATTCCGGTGGCGCCAACCTGCCGAACCAGGATGAAGTGTTTCCCGACAGACACCACTTTGGCCGGATCTTTTTCAACCAGGCCAACATGTCAGCACAGAACATCCCACAGCTAGCGGTGGTGATGGGTTCCTGTACCGCCGGAGGAGCCTATGTGCCAGCTATGTCAGATGAATCCATCATCGTGAAAGGCCAGGGGACAATATTCCTTGCGGGCCCTCCCCTCGTTAAGATGGCGACGGGCGAGGAAGTCACTGCCGAGGAGCTCGGCGGCGCAGATATTCACTCGAAAGCGTCCGGGGTCACCGATCACTACGCCAGAAACGATCATCATGCTCTTCAACTCGCCAGAAATGCTGTAGCGCGCCTGAATAGGGTAAAGCCCGATTCTCTGGATGTAAAAGAGAGTATTGAACCCCTGTACCCGGCCAGCGACCTCAACGGTATCGTGCCAAAGAACGTACGCCAACCTTACGATGTTCGCGAGATCATCGCCCGGGTATTCGATGGCTCTGCGTTCGACGAATTCAAAGCACTGTACGGCACAACTTTGGTCTGCGGCTTCGCCAGGTTGTACGGCTATCCTGTCGGCATCATTGGTAACAACGGGGTGCTATTCAGCGAATCCGCACAAAAAGGCGCGCACTTTATTGAGTTGTGCGCCCAACGAAAAATCCCACTCATTTTCCTGCAAAATATTACCGGCTTCATGGTAGGCCAACAGTATGAAGCCGGCGGCATCGCCAAGCACGGCGCCAAAATGGTGACGGCCGTCGCCAGTGCCAAGGTACCCAAGCTTACCCTCATCATCGGCAACTCATACGGTGCCGGTAACTATGGCATGTGTGGTCGGGCCTATGACCCCAATTTCCTCTTCATGTGGCCCAATGCCCGGATTTCAGTGATGGGAGGTGAGCAGGCCGCTGGCGTCCTTGCCCAGGTAAGACGAACACAGATCGAAAACGCCGGCGACGAATGGCCTATCGAGGATGAACAGTCTTTCAAACAACCGATCATCGATAACTTTGATGCTGAAGGGCATCCCTACTACGCCAGCGCAAGACTTTGGGATGACGGCGTGATAGATCCGACAGACACAAGACGAGTACTGGGCCTCGCTCTGTCTGCCTCACTAAACAAGCCAATTGCTGAAACCCGTTTCGGCGTCTTCAGGATGTAGCCAGAGCATGTCTATTTTTCATACAGGAATTCACTAAATGTTTGGCAAAATTCTTATCGCAAACCGCGGCGAAATCGCCTGCCGGGTGATTCGGACCGCTAGAAAACTCGGCATACGAACGGTGGCTGTCTATTCAGATGCAGATTCAAACGCTCTGCATGTACAGATGGCCGATGAGGCGGTGCATATTGGCGGCTCCGCACCTGCAGACTCCTATCTGCTAATGGAAAAAATTATTGACGCTGCAAATCAAACCCGCAGTGAAGCGATTCACCCGGGCTACGGTTTCCTATCGGAAAACGCCCTTTTCTGTCAGCTCTGTGAAACTAACAATATCGTTTTCATTGGTCCACCGGAAACAGCCATAAAGACTATGGGTTCCAAATCTGCCGCGAAAATAGTGATGGAAAAGGTAGATGTACCTTTATTGCCCGGGTATCACGGGGCTGACCAGGACCCTACCCTGCTTAAAAATGCAGCCAATGAGATTGGCTACCCGGTGTTATTGAAAGCCGTCTCAGGTGGCGGTGGAAAAGGCATGCGACAAGTTCATAGCCCCGGCGAGTTTGATGAAGCGCTTGGCGCAGCAAAGCGAGAAGCGCTAACAGGCTTTGGCGACGCCGACATGCTGGTAGAAAAGTATCTCGAACAGCCCCGGCATGTTGAGATTCAGGTCTTCTGCGACGCTCTGGGCAATGGCGTCTATCTGTTCGAACGGGATTGCTCTGTACAACGCCGACATCAAAAAATTATTGAAGAAGCGCCAGCGCCGAAGCTGCCTGATGGTCTTCGTGAACAAATGGGTGAAGCCGCATTGCGTGCAGCCAGGTCTGTCAATTACGTCGGCGCAGGCACGGTCGAATTCCTGCTGGACTCAACTGGACACTTTTATTTTATGGAGATGAACACCCGACTCCAGGTCGAACATCCTGTCACCGAGATGATTACAGGTCAGGACCTGGTCGAATGGCAACTAAAAGTAGCCAACGGCGAACCACTGCCACTCGCCCAATCTGAATTAACCATCACAGGTCACGCCTTCGAAGCAAGAATCTATGCGGAGGACCCTGACAACGAATTTTTACCGGCCGCAGGAAAACTGACATGGCTGCAACAACCCGTTGAATCAGCTCACGTACGAATCGATACTGGTGTTATTCAGGAAGACGAAGTTGGTGTTTTTTATGACCCGATGATCGCTAAACTGATCGTCTGGGATGAAAACCGCGAGCTTGCCCTACAGCGCCTCGCGCAAGCACTGGCGACCTATCGTATCATTGGCGTAACCACCAATATCGACTTTCTGCATCGTCTGGCTACCCACAAAGCATTTGTCGCCGAAGAACTCAGCACTGATTTTATTACAAGAAATGAAACCGTCCTTTTTGAAACCAAACCAATACCCATCGAATCCGTGGCACCACTTGCCTGCCTTTACCTGACGTTGCGACGCCAATCACAACCTAAACCAGCTTCTGACCGAACATCCCCTTGGCATGCTTGCGACAACTGGCGAACGAATGCTGCGGCCACCCATGTGGAGACAATTGTTGTCGGCAAAGCTGATTATATTATCCGCACAACAAAAAGCGGGCCGGACTCCTTCAACATGAATTTCGAGAACACTTCCTACACTGTTAGCGGCAGTCTCGAGGGGAACAACTTGATTGCCACTATCAATGGCCATCGACAGACAGCAGTCGCTGTTGAAGGAGCTACTACGATTTCTCTTTTCACGAGTGATGGCACTTTCGAGTTCACAACCAAGGTTACCGACCTGGGAGAAGAAGTAGACGAGGATGATGGCTCAGGTTTTAAAGCACCAATGAATGGATCGGTCGTCAATATTCTTGTAAGCAAGGGTGAGACAGTCAGCGCAGGGGACACCCTGCTGATCATGGAAGCCATGAAAATGGAACACGCCGTCAAAGCGCCGGTTGATGGGTTAGTCAACGAGATTTTCTATAGTAAAGGTGACCTCGTTGACGGCGGCGCAGATCTTCTGGCTTTTGAACCGCTTCCTTTGGCAGACGACTAAAACTGATGAATACCTTTTTACTGCCTCGGGAACTGGCAAAACCAGGCCATCTCATTCTGCGGAACCCGGCGCCGTGACTCCCTTGTGGCAACCAAACGAAGACCGAATTACCAACAGCCAGATGACGCATTTTCAACACTATGTTGAACAGCGTTTTAATCAAACCCTTCCGACTTACGATGCTCTGCACCAATGGTCTGTCATCAACACCGATGAATTCTGGGCAGCCATTTGGGACTTCTGCGACGTCAAGGCAACCTCACCCTACCAACAGGTGACGTCGAACCTGGACAAGTTCCCAGGAACCTCCTGGTTCAGCGGCTGCGAATTAAATTTCGCGGAAAACATGATGCGCCACAACGACGACCAGGTTGCATTAATCGGTTTACTGGAAAATGGTCAGCGAAGCAGCTACACCTACGCAGCGCTTCACCAGGAGGTGGAACGACTCGCGTCCGCCATGCGACATCACGGGATCACCAAAGGTGATCGTGTCGCCGGCTTAATGCCAAATATTCCGGAAACAGTCATTGCCATGCTGGCCACCACTGCTATCGGCGCCATCTGGTCCTCCTGTTCACCGGATTTCGGCACCACCGGAGCCTGTGATCGTTTCGGGCAAATCGCACCGCGACTTTTGTTCACCACCGAGGCTTACATTTACAATGGCAGGGTCATTGATTGCCTGGAAAAAGTCACTGCCATTCAAAAAAGAATCGACAGCATTGAAACGGTTGTAGTCATACCGTTGCTGGATGCGGCTATCGATCTGACTCAAATGAAAATTGCCGAAAACTACGCTGATTTTATCGACAAAGACGTCACACCATTAACCTTTACGCCGCTGCCCTTCGATCATCCGCTCTACATCATGTATTCAAGCGGCACAACGGGCATTCCAAAATGTATCGTTCATGCCGCCGGCGGAACACTCATCCAGCATCTGAAAGAACATAAGCTGCATACCGATATCTCGCGTGCTGATACGCTTTTTTACTTCACGACCTGCGGCTGGATGATGTGGAACTGGCTGGTCTCTGGCATGTGCACCGGTTGCACTCTGGTGCTCTACGACGGTTCACCCTTCGCCGATGACGGTAACATTCTGCTGGACGCGATCGACAATGAAGGCATAACAGTGTTCGGTACAAGCGCCAAGTACATCGCCGGTCTTGAAAAGCAGGGATTAAAACCGGCCAAGACTCATCAACTGAGTTCTGTGAAGACCATTCTGTCGACAGGGTCGCCCTTAAGTGAAACAAGCTATGACTACATTTACCGTGATTTCAAAGCCGATGTTTGCCTGTCATCTATTTCCGGGGGAACTGACATCATCTCCTGTTTCATGTTGGGCAACCCCAACCTGCCCGTGTACGCCGGCGAAATTCAATGCCGGGGGCTTGGCATGGCCGTAGAATTCTGGAATCAGCGCAACGAGTCGGTTACCGATATGACCGGCGAACTGGTTTGCACCAGGCCCTTCCCTTCAACACCTATTGGTTTCTGGCAGGATCCTGGGGATGAGCGCTTCATTAACGCTTACTTTGCTGAACATCCAGGCGTCTGGACACATGGTGATTACGGAGAACTGACGGAAAGTGGGGGCATCGTCATTCAGGGGCGCAGTGATGCGGTGCTTAATCCGGCAGGAGTACGAATCGGTACGGCAGAGATCTATCGGCAGGTCGAAACCGTCCCTGAAGTTATCGACAGCATCGCCGTCGGGCAAGACTGGCAGGGTGATGAGCGAATCGTCTTGTTTATCGTGTTAAACGCGGGCATCAAACTCAATGATCGACTCAAAGAGACCATAAAATTGACCATCCGGCAAAACACCACCCCGAGGCATGTTCCGGCGAAAATCATCCAGGTAGCAGACATTCCGCGCACCATTAGCGGTAAGATCGTCGAACTGGCCGTCAGAAAGGTCATCCATAATAAACCCGTAGAAAATACCGATGCACTGGCAAACCCTGAAGCCCTCGACCTGTTCAAGAATTTGCCTGAACTCCAATCTTAGCCAAACATTAGGAAGGTTGATTGAATCGACTACCGATACACTTGATCAATCGAAAATCTGTACGAGGATAATAAATTGACGATTCGCTACGGCATTATCGGCACCGGCATGATGGGTTGTGAACATATCCGCAACCTTGCAGCCATGGAAGGAGTAGACATTACCGCCATAGCGGACCCTAATGAAAAACCACGGGACTGGGGTCGTAGCGCCTGCGGTGATCGCTTTGCTCCCGAAGTGTATGAAGATTATCGGGGGTTACTTGCCCGTACGGATGTTGATGCGGTCGTCGTTGCCTCACCAAACTACTCCCATATCGATGTGATGCGTGACATCTTTCAGACAGACAAACACGTCATGCTCGAGAAACCGATGTGCACGACTATTACTGACTGCAAGGAACTGGTGAAATCAGCAGATCAACATCCGGGTTTGGTCTGGATCGGTCTTGAATATCGATACATGCCGCCCATTACCGCGACGCTGCAGCACCTCCACACCATCGGCAACATCCGTATGTGCGCGATTCGTGAGCACCGTTTTCCATTCCTGAAGAAGGTCGGAGATTGGAATCGTTTTAATCGCAACACCGGCGGCACGCTGGTTGAAAAATGCTGCCATTTTTTTGATCTTATGACCCAGGTTATACCCAGCAAGCCCACCCGGGTTATTGCTTCAGGTGGGCAGGATGTGAATCACCTGAACGAGTCCTACGGTGGTGAGACACCGGACATTTTGGACAATGCCTATGTCATCGTCGAATTTGCCAACGGCGCAAGAGCATTGCTCGATCTGTGCATGTTTGCAGAAGGCAGCCGGCATGAACAGCATATCGCCGTGACCGGAGACATCGGTAAAATTGAAACAACTGTACCCGGCGATGAACTGATCATTAGCAACAGGGCAAGCAACGACTTTCAAACCATTAAAATCGAACCTGACTCCCGGGTAAAAGAACAGGGCCTTCATCACGGAGCCAGTTACCTGGAGCATCTCGGTTTTATTGAGGCGATCAACAACGGCGCTCCGCCTGCTGTTACAGTCAGGGATGGCCTGCTGTCTGTAGTAATGGGCGCAGCAGCACAACAATCGATTGAATCCGGACAGGCGGTCAACCTGAACGACTTACTGTGAAAGATCTAACCTGAGCGAACAAGGGCAGCGATGACATTTAAAACCATAAAAGACATTCCGCACACAGGATTCGGCCTGTGGAAAATAGCACCTGATCACTGCGCAGAGGTTGTCTACCAGGCAGTCAAATCCGGATACAGACACTTTGATTCTGCCTGTGACTACGGCAATGAGAAGCAGGTGGGTGAGGGTCTCCAGAGAGCAATGGCAGAGGGCTTATGTTCTCGCCAAGACCTCTGGGTAACATCAAAACTTTGGAACACCTACCATCATCCAGATCATGTTCGCCCTGCGATGGATAGAAGCCTGTCAGACCTGCAACTGGAATATCTAGACCTGTACCTGATACATTTTCCTATCGCTCTGGCGTATGTCCCGTTCGAGACGCGCTATCCTCCGGAGTGGTCTTATGATCCCGCCGCAGAAAGCCCGGTGATGCATCCCGTTAATGTCTCCTTGCAGGAGACATGGCACGCTATGGAGCAATTGAAAGCTAGTGGTCGCGTCAACCACATCGGCGTCTGCAATTACAATTCCGGACTGCTCCACGATCTGATGAACTACGCTAACCAGCCACCGGAACTGTTGCAAATAGAATCACACCCCTATCTGACCCAGGAACGACTGATCAAACTTGCCAAACAATATGGAATAGAAGTGACTGCTTTTTCACCTCTCGGAGCAAGGTCTTACTTTGAGCTGGATATGGCTGAACAGCATGAGTCTGTCCTGGAGCATTCGACTATTAAAGCAGCGGCTTCTCGCACCCACAAAACGCCCGCGCAGGTCGTTCTGCGTTGGGGACTTCAACGCGGCACATCTCTGGTCGTAAAAAGTGTTAACACAGAGCGTATGCGGGAAAACCTGTCACTTGATGATTTCGAACTAACCGCCACAGAAATGACTGCCATCTCGGGGCTGAACATCAATCGGCGCTTTAATGATCCTGGCGACTTCTGCGAGCCAGCATTCGGCACCTTTCACCCTATCTACGATTGATAACGAACCTATGCCTTTGCCCCATTATAGCGATGCTTAGCTACCCGCCAGTGGACTAATCACTATTGCTGGCAGCATTATCCTCGTATTCTTATTCTGGCATTTCAGGACGGATACCAGAAAGCTAGAACACAAGCTGCGACTTTGACAGCGGCGAACTATCATTTATTGGTATAATACTGAAAAGTTATTCCAGCGGAGAAACCCCATGAGCTACGATCTCGTTATCAAAAACGGCATGGTAGTAGACGGATCAGGCAGTGCCAGGTATCGCGCCGACGTTGCAATTAGGGACGGCAAGATCGCGAAAATTGGCCGCGTTAACGAAAAATCCAAACAAACCATTGAGGCGGAAGGTCATGTGGTTTCGCCCGGTTTTGTTGACGGTCACACCCATATGGACGCCCAGGTTTTCTGGGATCCCATCGGCTCCTGTTCCAGTTATCACGGTGTCACCAGTGTGGTGATGGGCAACTGCGGCTTTACCCTGGCCCCATGTAAACAGGAAGATGCTGACCTGGTATTCCGTAACCTGGAACGTGCCGAAGATCTGTCCCGTGATGCGATGCTGGAGGGTATCGACTGGACATGGGAAACCTTCCCTGAGTTTCTGGATGCCGTCGACGATCTGCCAAAGGGCATCAATTATGCAGGCTACATTGGTCACTCTGCCCTACGCACCTACACGATGGGGGAACGAGCTTTCGAAGAACAGGCCAACGAAGATGAAGTTAAACATATGCAGGCACTGGTAAAAGAGGCCATGAATGCCGGCGCAATTGGCTTTTCTACTTCACGCACCTTCAATCACACAACCGCAGACGATCGACCAGTCGCAAGTCGTCTCGCCAACTGGGAAGAAGTCCGTGCGATCGTCAACGCAGTTGGTGAAACAGGCAAAGGCATTTTCGAAATTGCGGGTGAGGCACCAGGTCGCAGCCCGGAACGTAATCGTGAATATCACGATCGTCTTCGAGATCTCGCCGTTGAATCCGGTGTGACACAAACCTGGGGCATGTTCAGCGTCAAGGCTGCACCCGATATCTGGCGGCCTTATTTCGACCTGCTGGACGAAACCGCAACCGCCGGCGGCAGAATGTTTGCCCAGGTGCATAGTCGCGGCCTGAACAACATTTTGTCTTTTGAAAGCGCGACACCTTACGACAACTGGGAGCTGTGGCGTGATATCCGCACCCTTCCCCTCGAAGAGCAAAAAGCACGGCTCGGTGATCCGGCGACGAAGGCTAAGCTCGTTGAAATCGCCAACCGCAAATACACCGGGCCACGCATCGTCGGTGCAGAGATACGCCCACCCGATTGGCACTATGTGTTCCCGATGGTGGATATGAGCTATGACACACCGTCTATGGCACAAATCGCAAAAGAAAAAGGGGTTGACCCTGTAGAGCTTATGATCGATATGGCGCTCGAACGTGATTTGAAGATGTTCTTTCGCGCTCCTATCGCCAATGAAAACCAGGATCATGTACTGGAGATGATTAAGCATCCCCGTTCCGTCGTGACATTCTCTGATTCAGGCGCTCACGTATCACAGATTATGGATAGCTCATTGCAAACGCATCTATTAAGCCACTGGGTCCGCGAGAAAGAAGCATTAACCCTGGAAGAAGCGGTTAAGCAAATCACCTATAACACCGCTACCTTATGGGGATTACATGACCGCGGCCTATTACGTGAAGGCATGGCTGCCGATGTCGTGGTTTTTGATCCTGATACCATTGGACCGAACATGCCGGAGGTGTTAAATGACCTACCCGCAGGCGCACGACGTTTGAAACAGACTGCCAGCGGTATTTTAAATACAGTGGTGAATGGCGAAATTTTACTCACGGATAATGAGTACAGCGGCGCAACCGCGGGTCGGTTATTGCGGAGCTAAACGCCTGCTCTATTTAGGCTCACCGGTATCATCAACTAGTCCGTCAGACGATACCGGATGTTCATATGCTTAAGGCCATGTACGAAGCTGGCCCTGACACGCTCAGGATCCCCAACCAATTCCATTTCGGCTATTCGCGGAATCAGCTGTTCGAAGAAAACCCGCATTTCCAGTCGCGCCAGGATTAGGCCAAGGCACTGGTGAGGGCCAGTACCAAAGGCTAGATGCCTGTTCGGTTTTCTCTCTATATTGAACTCGAAGGGCTTATCGAAAACCTCTTCATCAAAGCTGGCTGACGCATACATCAGCCCTACCGTATCGCCCTTCTTTATGGTCTTACCGCGCAGGTTATAGTCCTGCTCCGCGGTTCTAGAAAATTGTACAACCGGCGTTGTCCAGCGAATCATTTCTTCAATAGCCAGTTTAACGGCATTTTCATCGTGGACGATTTCTTTAAAACGCTGCAGTTGTTCCGGGTGCGTCAGAAGCGCGTGGAGTCCGCCGGTGATAGAGTTCCGCGTCGTGTCGTGTCCAGCGGTAGCAACAATCGTGTAGTAGGAAATCAGCTCTTTGTATGGCAGGTACTCGCCATCAATTTTGCCGTTAGCGATATAGCTGGCCAGGCTTTCATCCGGGTGCTCCCGAAATTTATCCGTCAGGTCGCTAAAGTACTGGTAGATATCCTTGATTGTATCGAAGATCGACAGCGGATCATCCGCTATGCGCTGCATTTCGGGATCATCCCCCGCAAAGAGTTCGTTAGTCAGTTTAAGGATGCGCCACTCGTCCCGTTGGGGTACACCTAACAATTCCGTGATCAACCTAAGAGGCGCATAGATTGAAACATCCTGAACAAAGTCACATTCCTGGCTAGTGCCATCACCCATCATCTGATCCAGGATGTCTTTGGTAAGCTCCTCAAGCCGATCACCCAGAGCCTTGATATTCGTCGGTTTGAACCAGGGCTGCACCAGTTCCCGGTAAGCCGTATGGTCGGGCTGGTCCATTTGTACCAGAGAGCGAATCAACCCCTGTTCCGAAGATGTTGCAAGCACCTCGAGCAATCGTGGAGCGTCCTGCAGCTTTTCAAAAATTGCGCCGATTATCTCTTCCTTCATTTCCGGGGCCGATGCTTCACGCATCAGAATAGGTCGTGTCTCACTGGTAAATATTTCCGGCTGCTTTTCTATTTCAGTAATATCAGCATGTTTGGTGACGACCCAGAATGGCCGAAAACCCTCTGGCTCAACCATTCGAAGCGGATCGTTAGCACGAAGCCAGGCAAACGCATGCTGTGGGTGGCCCACCCGCTCGTAAACCTCAGGGTCAATGACGTCTTTGTCCTGGAAAGTGTAGTCTTCAAGTACGGTCAAGGTGTTTCCCATCCTTTTATTTTAGAATAGCTTTAATCCCTAGCATATTCGATTTTGCGCTCGGAGATAAGCTCGGTCGAGCCATTATCCCTGCCGATATCCCCCGCCTATAATCCGCCCACCACAAATTAGAACAGCGGAACTCACGGTCACCCTGTGCCTTTTTGATCGCCAGCCTTGAAAACCATATTCAGAATCTCACTGGCCGCACTGAAAGGCGTTAACTGACCGGCAGCAACCTGCACCTCAAGCTCCGGATACGAGTGTCTCACTTCATCACTGTCCAGTATTCGCTGCTCGATTTCCATGGTGATCAATTTTTTTAACCAGATAATGTTCTGAGTTTCCCGCCTTAAGGTAAAGCTATCGTTGGTTTTAGCCAGGTTTTCAAACTCAATAACCATGTCCCAGACTTCCTCCAGGTTCGATCGCTCCAGGGCAGAACACGTCAGAACTTTTGGCTTCCAGGCATCATTGGTCCGAAATATATTGAATGCGCTCTGGAGAAATTGCTGCGTCTGCATCGCAAGCCCTATGCTGTCGCCGTCTGCCTTATTGATAACAACGCCATCAACCAGCTCCGTAATGCCCCGCTTTATTCCCTGCAGGTCGTCACCACTGTTAGGCACCATCAACAACAGGAAGAAATCTACCATACCGTGCACTTCAACCTCGGATTGCCCGACGCCAACCGTTTCAATCAGGATGACGTCGTAACCTGACGCCTCGCAAAGCAAGATACATTCTCTGGTTCTTTGTGCGATGCCACCCATAACCCCGGACGAGGGTGAAGGTCGGATAAACGCATCCTCTGACCGTGACAGTTCAGGCATCCGGGTTTTGTCGCCAAGGATGCTGCCACCGGCAACCGGTGAACTGGGGTCCACCGCAAGCACTGCAACTTTCTTACCCTGATTGATCAGCTGGAGTCCAAATGACTCGATAAAGGTGGACTTGCCCACACCAGGGACACCGGAAATGCCTACTCGAAGGCTGTTTCCAGTGTGCGGTAGGGCTGATTCAATCAGGGATACTGCGGCCTCACGATCCTGCGCCCGCTTACTTTCAATTAACGTGATCGATTTAGCCAGGGCGCGGCGCGACCCACCTATCAGCCATTCAAGCTCCGGGACCAGGGTCATCAGGCGTTGGCTTCAATCACCCTCAGGACCTCGTCAGCTGCCTGGGGAATGGGTGTGCCGGGCCCAAAGATCCCTTTCACGCCAACCTGCTCGAGATAGCCATAGTCCTGTTTTGGAATGACGCCACCGATAATCACAGCAATATCACTGGATTCAGCTTTTTGCAGTTCGTTAATCAATTGCGGAACCATAGTTTTGTGACCCGCCGCCTGAGACGACACACCGATGACATGGACATCGTTTTCAACTGCCTGACGAACAACTTCTTCCGGCGTTGAGAACATGGGAGACAGATCTATATCGAAGCCCACATCGGCAAAGGCTGTGGCTATTACCTTGGCTCCACGATCGTGACCGTCCTGGCCCATCTTGCAGACCAGCATTCGGGGACGCCGGCCCTGTGCCTCTTCAAATTGATCGACCCGGCCAATAATACCCTGCCAGGCTTCGTCGTCCTTATAGAAACTACCGTAGACGCCTTGCGTTGTTTTAGCTTCAGCGGCATACCGGCCGAATACCGTTTCCAAAGCACTCGACACCTCGCCAACGGTAGCCCGCGCACGGACAGCTTCAACGGCAAGCGTCAGCAGATTTCCATCGCCACTTGCCGCGGCCTCACTTAATGCATTAAGCCCAGCTTCAACCGCATCCGAATCACGTTCTTTTCGAATTTTTTCCAGTCGCTCCAGCTGGGACTTTCTGACAGCAGGATTATCGATTTCCATAATATCGACGTCACCCTGCTCTTCTGTCTGGTATTTATTAACGCCAACAATGACATTTTCACCACGATCAATCAGCGCTTGTTTACGTGCTGCAGCTTCTTCAATACGTAGTTTTGGCAAACCAGTTTCGATCGCCTTAGCCATACCCCCATGGTCTTCGATTTCTTCGATCAATCCCCATGCTTTGTCGGCAATGGCTTTGGTCAGGGATTCCATCATGTAGGAACCACCCCATGGATCGATCACATCGGTGATGCCGGTTTCTTCCTGGATAACCAATTGGGTGTTTCGTGCGATACGGGCAGCGAATTCACTGGGCAGGGCAATCGCCTCATCAAGGGCATTGGTGTGCAGCGACTGCGTCCCGCCAAAAACCGCGGCCATTGCTTCAATCGTGGTACGGACTACATTGTTATAAGGGTCCTGTTCGGTCAGCGACCAACCAGATGTCTGCGAATGAGTTCGCAGCATTTTTGAGCGCTGGTTCTGCGGTTCAAACTCCTCCACTATTCGTGCCCATAGCATTCGAGCCGCCCGTAGTTTGGCGATCTCCATGTAGAAATTCATACCGATGCACCAGAAAAACGACAGGCGCGGTGCAAAATCGTCAATCTTGAGGCCCGCTTTTAGGGCAGTTCGAATATATTCTTTGCCGTCGGCTAGTGTGTAGGCCATTTCAAGGGCCGAATCCGCTCCAGCTTCCTGCATGTGATAGCCGGAAATCGAAATCGTATTAAAGCGTGGCATGTGTTCTGTGCAATGCGAAATGATGTCGCCAATGATTCGCAACGACGTTTCAGGCGGATAGATATAGGTGTTACGAACCAGGAACTCTTTCAGGATATCATTCTGAATGGTGCCAGCCATCTGCGCCTGTTCTACACCCTGCTCTTCTGCGGCAACAATGTATCCTGCCAGAATAGGCAGTACAGCGCCGTTCATCGTCATGGAAACCGAAATCTTGTCGAGGGGGATCCCATCGAACAGAATCTTCATATCCTCAACAGAGTCAATTGCTACCCCCGCTTTGCCAACGTCGTGAGTCACGCGTTCATGGTCAGAGTCATAGCCCCGGTGTGTTGCCAGGTCAAAGGCAACCGAAATCCCCTGGCCACCCTCAGCCAGCAGCTTGCGGTAGAAGGCGTTGGATTCTTCGGCTGTTGAAAACCCGGCATATTGACGAATTGTCCAGGGGCGACCTGCGTACATGGTTGCCTGAGGACCGCGGATATAGGGTTCAAGCCCAGGCATTGAATTAGTGTACTCAAGCGCTTCCAGGTCCTCCGCGGTATAAAGCGGTTTCAACTCAATCCCTTCTGGCGTATTCCGATTTAGCGATTCAAGCGGTTTACCCTTCAATTGTTTTTCTGCTTCGGCCTTCCAGCCATCAAGACTGAATGGCGGTGCTGAATATTTTCTGTCAGACATTAGTGACCCTCCGGGTATTCGTTCAATTCGATCAATACGCCATCGCAGGACTTGGGGTGAATAAAGATGACCCGGGTATTGTGTGCACCAATCGATGGCTCCTCGGACAGGAACCGGTAGCCCTTACCCTTTAGGTTAACGACATCTTCGTCCAGGTTGTCGGAACGAAAGCAAAGGTGATGAATTCCAGGGCCACGCTTTTCCAAGTGCTGGACCAGAGGGCCCTGGCCATCAAGCGGGTGAACCAGTTCTATCGATGTGCCGTCAATGGGAAAGAACGCCGTCGTTGTCTTCGCCGCTTCGACATTCTCTGTTCCTTCGAACGTCAGCCCGAAGTCACCGAGGAATCGGTCGATGGCTCGTTGAAGATCCGGAACTGCAATCGCTATATGATCCAGCGCTACTATCATGATGGTGCCTCGTTATTTAAATCCTGTGTATGAAAGAAAATCATCAGTCTGGCTGCGAATCGCAGCATTCTTTTCTTCCAGGGACTCGACGATAATTTCTTCATCGGGTGTCACTTTGAATATCGGCTGGCCTTTCTTGATGATCAAAGCATCGGTATCAAGCAAAACTTCATCAACCGTGCCTGCAAAGGGAGCATGCACCTTGTTGAACATCTTCATCACTTCAGTGATGAACAATGGGTCACCGGCCTCGAAGTGCTGACCCACCTCAATAAACGCAGGGCGATCCGGGGCCTCACGCGCATAGTACATGCCGCCCGTTGGGGCTGTTATTTCATTCCCGGAAATTGCGGGCGGCGGCGACAATACCTTGAAGGCAGCGTCCTGGGTATCACGATTCTGCAATCGCTCGGGAATGATAATACCCAGGCCAGCGGTAACTTTAAGGTTAAAGAAACCGGTCCTTTTGCCGACGTAGGGTAGAATTGAAAGAATATCGAATCCAAGTTGGAATCCATCATGTGCGGCCTGGATGTCTGCCAACCGGGCCCCCAGAATATCTTTGCCTTTCTTGCCCTTAAGCGCCTTGCACAGTAACTGCCAGTCCGAGATACCTAATTCTGCCTCCAGGCTATCGTAAAATTCGAGCGCCTCCTGCAGAAGTTCATCATCATGATCCCAAATAGCATACAAGGCAGGTATTTCTCCCCGTGCATCCATGTTCAGATATCGATATAGGTTTGCCAGCACACGAACGGGGTTTGATAGCCATTCCACGCCATCTTTGCTAAGCGTAAAGTGTTGCTGGTTAAGCGCCAGCCAACCAGAAAGGTAATGCGGTTCTGCAAACAATCGGTTGATCGCGCGCGCCAGCAAACTCGCCTTGCGCGCCATGATTTCTTTGACTGACGACTGATAAGCGGGATCCGTCGTTTGTTCCAACTGGTACTTCTGGATTTCATTATAAGCATACACAATGTCAATGTTGTCACTGAGCGCTTTCAACTGCCCGACTGCCGTCAGGTAGGGCAGCACGAAGTTGGTCGCCGGTCTGGCTTCGACATTGTTACCCATCAGCCAGTTGACCAGTCCGTAGAGAAACTCAATGTTTGTGCTGAGGTTCTCTCCGCTGAGTCGAGTCTGCCTTAGAATCTCCGCCATCTGCGCATAGGATTCACTCCGCCCCCCACCGGTACTTAGCAGGAGCGCAATATTGGAATCATATGCACCCGCCAGGTGGTATTTCATGAACACATCTGTATCGGGGTTGTGCAGGCAGATACCCTGGTCATCGCGGGTTTCGCCTTCGATGGTATCTGACCATTGCGTGATAACACCACCGGCATGTGGTTTCAGTGCAGGGTCGGTCGCATTCATTCTTGCTTCAAGTGAAGCTGATTCCCGACGCTCACGGACAGGCTTTGGCAGGCGTTTGCCATGACGAGCCAACAACACCATAAGCTCTACGATAGAATCGACCGTAAATGAGTCATTGCTGTCATCCGGATTAGTAAATCGCAGGCTATAGCACAACTCACTGACCCGATGTTCTACTTGCACCCGGGTGTTCATCTCCATGAAATAGTGACGATTACGATCGATAATACATTCGAACGTGGAAACAGAATCAAGGCCGACCGCACCGCCGAAGCGCGATGCTTCTTCTTCCATTTCCCTTAGCATTTTCAAATCAGTTTCAAGGGTTTTTCTCTCGGCCTTGTTATCCGTTCGTTCAATCGCTTCAGCCAACTCTTCAACAGTCACCGAGACCTCAAGCAGCTTCTGCTCATTCATCTGTACCGAGCAGTCTCGTCCACCCAGGGTGGTACACCAGTCGCCATTACCGATCACCTGTATTTCAAGGTGGCGGACCGTTTCAACATTGATCTCTGCAAGCACATTCTTGTTGTCGCCAACGCCTGTGGCTTTGACTTCAGAGAGAACCTCTCGCAGCAATGGCGCAACAGGTTTGACAGCCTGGCTCAGTTTTTTTGCAGCACTGCCTTTATAGTGGACCGGCGCGTCAAGAATTCTTTGACCTTTACCGCCACCACCCCCGATCGCCTTGAGTCTGATCCTGTTGTCCGGGTTGTTCCTGAAGATTTTGCCAATCTCGACCGCCAGGGTTTCAGCCAGCTGATCAACCGTGAAAAGATCAATGCCCTTGGTATAAGACGCATCCAGCACCAGCTCGGCTTTTTGATCGAGCGTGTTGGCGGCATCCATCAACGCTTTAGGGACCTTAAGTCCGAGCTTTTTGATCACTGCCTGCAGCTGCTTCTCTCCAGGATGGAGTCTAAGCAAGGTCAGGGTAGTCGCATTGTCAATCCCCGGAGTGACAGAAACATTTACTTCCAGCGCAGTTCGCTTGGCAAGATCTTTTCTACCGGCTGACTCAACGGTGCCTGAACAGGGGCCAATAAAGTTCAACCCTGCTGCTTCCATAGCAGAAACCATCGCTTCATCCTCTGCCATAAAGCCATAACCGGCGAAGATACTGTCGTACCCATTGTCCTTTGCTATTTGAACGATCTGACCGATACGTGCGTTACGTTCTTCTTTGGTCGCACCGGTGTAGTCCTGAACCCGATGCACCCTGGAGGGATTGATGTGTTTTCGCAATTCCGGTGACAGGGCATTGGCATAAGTGATGGAGTCTTTTTCCGAGAGAAGGATTCCAAAGTCTTCTATGCCCATCTCCTCGAACACCGTCATGGTCTCCAAACGAATAGGACCTCGACAGATAATCAGTGGTCGCATGTCCGAACAACTAAAGGACTGTTCCCAGGGGGAACCCGATGACTTGCGCCGAAGTTTATGGACCAGGGGGTTACGTAAATAGTATTGGTTAGACATGCCGACCCCTTAATGAAATTCGCGCTGGATGCCAGCAAATGGTTTGGGTTCGTAGTGCCTCAAATGGAACGCCATGTTGTCTGCCAACACCTGACGCAAGTCAGACGGCATCACAATCTGTGAAACTGAACCAAGGCTGAGCGCCTCCTTCGGATTCATCAGCTCCTTCTCATAACGCTTGCCCAGCTTGGCTTCTTCTGCTGCCAGCCAATTGGCAGCATTCGCCTTTGCGGCTGATTCCAACTGAACACCTTTGATACCTTGCCTCTTAAGCGCCACCTTTTCTTTTTCCACTCGTTGTTTCAAACCTCCCCGAAGATTGCGCAATTCATCTTTATAGACAAATTCAACGCCAGGCGGACCCATAACAGCAACCCGGGTAGTTGGCATTGCTATCACCAGATCAGCGCCTGTCGGGTAGTTGTTGTAAGAAGCGTAAGCACCACCGATGGCATTGCGAACCAGCACCAGAAAGCGAGGAGTTCGCAAGTCAATAATCGCATCGAGCATGGCACGACCAGCCTGGACAATTCCGCGGCTTTCCTGCTCCTTTCCCGGGAGGAAGCCCGTCGTGTCTTCCATGAAGACAACCGGGATATTGTAGAGATTGCAGAATCGAATAAAACGCGCATTCTTGTAGGCAGCATCAATATCAATCTGGCCCGAGCCAACCGCTGAATTGTTTGCAACGAATCCAACGACATTGCCACCAAGACGTCCAAAGCAGGTAATTGTGTTCCTGGCGCGGTCTGGCTGAATTTCAAAATAGTCGCCATGATCGCAGACCTGCTGAATGATAATGCTGACATCGACGGGTGTGTTGAAACCCGTGGGCGAGTTGAACGCTTTTTTAAACAGTAGATCGATGTCCCAGGTCTTTCGGTCGGTGGGATCAGATGTGGGCTGGAAAGGTGCCATTTCTGCATTGCCACTTGGCAGATATCGAAGCAACTCCCTGGCGGTCTGCAGCGCAGTCACTTCATCTTCGACCGTGATGTCAGTAACACCGCTTTGAGAATGGACGCTGGGCCCACCAAGCTCGTCGGCCGTGACGTCTTCACCAAGGACAGACTTTACAACACCAGGTCCAGTCAAACCGAAGAAGGTTTCTTTCGGCTGAATCAGGAAACTACCCTGCCTGGGAAGGTAAGAACCACCACCAGCATTAAAACCAAACATACACATTATTGACGGTACGACGCCGCTGATCTTTCTAAGGGCAGTAAAAGCTTCTGCATAGCCATCAAGGCCACCGACACCGGCAGGTACAAAGGCACCTGAAGAATCGTTCATACCGATAAGCGGTATCTTGTGCTTACCCGCCAATTCGTAAAGGCGGGCAAGTTTTTTACCATTGGTGGCATCCATCGAACCAGCGCGAATGGTGAAGTCGTGCCCGTAAAGCGCAACATCGCGGCCTTCCACCTCAACGACCGCCGTAACCAATGACGCACCATCAAGATTGGGGCCCCAATTCTGAAACTGAATTTTAGGTGGTTTTGAGGTCAGAACCTTGATTCTTTCCCACACCGTCATGCGGTTTTTCAGGTGTTGCCGTTGTACATTTTTAAAACCCGCAGAGACAAAGGGTTTTTGTCTAATATTGTGGGCTTCCTCCAGGGTTTCTTCATAGGGCCCTGGTTGATAGTCAATCTGTCCCGGGGCCGAAAACTCCATCGGCTTGGACTCGGTAAACGGATTCTTAATGATCGGGATCATCTTATTCTTGGGCATAGGCTAATTCAGTTCAGGGCCACGGAAAACGAGGCGATTATATAGATTTCTCAGTATGGCAGCCATAAGGCAGGACAATCATTACATTAGCCACCTTTATAGTGATAAAGACACCACACAGTGGTTTCGCCTGATATCATAACGCGCAAATTTACTATCAAGATGGAGTTAATCATGGATATCAACGGAAAAGTCGCGATCATCACAGGCGGCGCATCAGGACTGGGTTGGGCGACAGCCGAATTACTGCACGGAAAAGGCGCGAAGATTGCTATCTTCGATATGAATGACGATCTTGGACAACAAAGAGCCACAACGCTGGGTAATGACGCGACTTATTTTAACGTAAATGTTGCCGACGAAGCCTCTGTACAGGCTGGTATCGCTGGCGTACAAGAGGCATTTGGGACTGTACATATCTGCTGTAACTACGCCGGTATCGGCACACCGGGCAGGACCGTTGGAAGAGACGGCCCACTGCCGCTCGACTGGTTTAAGCGAGTTATCGACGTTAATCTGGTTGGAACCTTTAATGTGATTCGACTGGCTGCCGCGGTCATGGTCAATAACGAACCCGTTACGGGCGACGCCTGCCGGGGCGTGATTATTAACACCGCGTCCGTTGCTGCGTTTGAAGGGCAGATTGGCCAAGCGGCCTACAGTGCCTCCAAAGGTGGCGTGGTCGGCATGACCCTGCCGATTGCGCGGGACCTTTCTAGTATGGGCGTACGAGTCAACACCATTGCACCGGGCCTGATCAACACACCAATGCTGCAGGGTTTACCCGAGCCGGCCAAAGAGTCACTGGCCAATACCGTTCTGTTCCCAAAAAGACTGGGAGAACCGCAGGAAATTGCACGCGTTGCAGAAATGTTAATCGAGAATGACTATATGAACGGTGAGACCATTAGAATGGATGGCGGTATTAGGATGCAACCCAAGTAAGCAGTTTTTAACTGTTTATCCCGAGCGGAGACGACGGATGCCGATCATAGATACCGATCATAGATACCGATCATAGATACCGATCAGTGTTTCTTGAATGGGCGACCTCAGATAATCCGTAATTAGTACCTTACCTACTAAATGACCGCAACGGCGAGGTACAGGAAGCGAATCCGTGCGGTTTGGGATTCAGATACCCTCATATGGTTGAAAGTAATAAGATACCAGGAGTATGAATATAGGAAAAAGAAAGTCGATAAAAGTCATGAATTAAGAAAACAAGACTTTTGGTGTACGAAAAAATGAAACTGATGGAGGCGAAAATGAACAGATCGTTAACAAAAATTTTTATTTTTATATGTATGGCAAACATTTTGGGAATAACTGCGTTCAGCGTTCCAGTGTTGGCCGAAAGTGACGTGCAACTCGAAGAAGTGGTTGTCACCGCCAGAAGGCGCACCGAGCTTGACCAGGAGGTGCCAATCGCCACCTCAGTATTTAGTCAAACAACAATCCAACGTGCCGGAATAGAACGGCCTGATGACTTCATCAATTTAACGTCGAACGTCAGCATTGTTGATACGGCAAACGCCGGGGACACCCAGGTCAATATTCGAGGCATCACTTCAACGCGCGACGCGGAAGGCACCTTTGCCTTCGTCGTTGATGGCGTTCTGATTACCAACCCAAACGGATTCAATCAGGAACTATTTGATATCGAGAGTATTGAAGTCTTAAAAGGTCCACAGGGAGCGCTTTATGGTCGAAACGCGGTCTCAGGCGCTATTTTGGTCAATACCGTCGAACCTTCCGACATTATTGAAAGCAGCATTCGCATCGGCGGCGGCACCGACGG
>Ga0315322_10000180_pt1 | contig 43523 bp, 27 predicted proteins | sample M110021515metaG_FD_203461 | JGI IMG/M metagenome (GOLD analysis project Ga0315322, IMG submission 203461) | Ammonia-oxidizing marine archaeal communities from Monterey Bay, California, United States - M1 100m 21515 | ecosystem: Environmental > Aquatic > Marine > Intertidal zone | place: USA... | reverse complement strand
CCTGGTCTTTACTCAATTCAATCGGATTGGCGATCCGCCAGACAACTTGCATCCGCTACCCAGCAAGAACATCGATACAGGGATGGGGCTGGAACGGACTGCCAGCGTTCTACAGGGTGTTCCGACGAACTTTCATACGGATCACCTGTTTCCGATTGTTCAGGCTGCTTCGGAGGTCACTGGTCAGAAATATGAGTATGAGAGTGAGGTTGGCCGTCGCCTGAGGCGGATTACTGACCATGCACGTGCATCAGTGTTTGCGATTCACGAAAACGTGTATCCCGGTCCCAAAGATGCTCGATACGTGATCAAGCGATTGATTCGCCGCGCGGTTCTGGATGGTTATCAAATGAACCTTAGGGAGCCATTTGTTTACAAGTTGGTTGAGGCAGTGGTCGAGGCTTCGAAAAATCCGTACCCCGAACTGCAGCAGACGACAAAGCGTGTCAGTGAAGTGATCGAAGCAGAGGAAAAGGCATTCTTTGCAACAATCGACGGGGGTATGAAACGAATCGATCAGCTGTTCACACAGATGCGTGAGGAATCAGCGGTCATGGTCCCCGGCGACGCAGTGGCCGAGCTGAATGCCACCTACGGTGTTCCACCGGAATTGCTTCAAACTTTGAGTGCCGAAGAAAACTTTACGTTTGATTGGCATGGTTATCGTAAAGCGATGGATCAGCACGCCATCGATAGCGGGGCGGGCCAGCGTGAGTTGTTTCAGACTGGGCCACTGGAAACACTGAAGGAAGCATTGCACGAGACGCCGTTCCTTGGCTACGACGAGACAGAATCGACCGCTATCGTGAAAGGAATTATCTCTGGTGAAGGAGGCAAGGGCGAAGATGATGGACAGCTGTTGAGTCACCTTCATCGACCTGCAGATACCATTGTCCGTCTCGTTTTGAATCACACGCCATTTTATGGCGAATCTGGTGGCCAAGTGGGTGACGTTGGCGTGATCACCAACGATGACTTTGAGTTCGTTGTGACAGATACGCAAAAGCACGCAGCTTTGACGGTGCATCTCGGGAAATTGGTTCGTGGGGAAATCACAGAGGGAGCGGAGTGCGTAGCCAAAGTTGATATTCCACATCGTGATGCGCTGGCCCGAGCCCACTCGGCAACGCACATTCTTCATCACGCTCTGCATCAAAATGTCGGACGGCATGCCGAACAGCAGGGAAGCAAAGTGGAAGCTGATCGTTTGCGATTTGATTTTACAAATCCCAAGGCCATTCCTGATGAGACGCTGGTGCAGATCGAAAAAGATGTACTTGCATTGATCGATGATGAACAGCCGATCTGCTGGAATACAGTGCCACTTGCCGAGGCACGAGAGACTGGCGCGATGATGTTGTTTGGTGAAAAGTACCCGGACCCCTGTCGCATGGTGAGTATGGGTGATTTCAGTCATGAGCTGTGTGGGGGAACTCATCTGACAAACACATCACAGGTCATGTCCTTTGAAGTGGTCGTGGAAGAGAGTGTGTCGACTGGTACTCGAAGAATCGAGGCGTTGACCGGCACAAGAGCAGAGGAGCATCGTTCCGAGACGCGGCAATTGCTGGATAAGGTAGCGGACACTCTGCAGTGCGACGCTGCTCATGCCCTCGCTGCGACGGTGCAGTTAATGGACGAGGTGCGGCGGCTCAAAAAAGATATCGCTGCCGGCAAGGCTGGCGAGCATACCGATAGCTACAAGTTTCAAGGTGAAGGGCCGGTTGCGGACGTTCAGGATTACAATTCAGTGCGATCTTCGGTACGCGAGATCACTCGGCGGTTGAATGTTGCCATCTTTGATGTGGTTGATCGATTGAAAGCGTTATTGAGTGATCGTGATCGACTGGTAAAAGAACTCAAAGCAGCCACTGCTGGCGGTAAGTTATCAGCCGATGATTTGATTGCCGGCCATGAGCAGGTAGGCGATACGTGCTTGATTGTTGCCGAGACACCAGGGGCAAATCCGAATGTGATGCGAGGGTGGATTGACCAGATTCGAAAGAAGTTGGATTCGCCCACGGCAGTCTTACTGGCTGCGGTACAAGGTGAAAAGGTGTTGCTGGTGGGTGGTCTGAGTCGTGATCTGGTGGACCGTGGGCTGAAGGCTGGTGACTGGGTGGGCGCAGCTGCCCGAGCGGTAGGCGGAGGTGGAGGTGGCCGACCCGATATGGCACAGGCTGGTGGTAAGGACCCAAGCCAATTGCCGGCTGCACTCGAGGCCGCGCGAGAGTCAATGCGAAAGCAAGTCTCGGAGTAGCAGGCGACCTAAGAGCCGGCGTCTGTGGTTCGGCATCTGTGGCTCGGCATTGCGGTGCCTGACTCCAAATTTTTCGACCATTAGCCATTTGCATGCAAATGTAAATGGCTGTTTTTATGGAGTTTCAATGCTTGGCGTCGAAAGCACGCTGGCGTCGCGTCAAATCAACATTGACATTCGCAGCAGACGGTTGTTAATCGGAACGTGATGGTGGCACGTGAAGCTGCCAAACACGACGCAAATCAGACCTTCTAGCTTGGAGTTTCATCGTTGGTGAACGCTTTGCGGGAAATGTTCGCTGGCCTTCCAACTTGGTTGGAGCACGTTTTGCTGATTTCGACGGTTTCTGGGTCAATCGTCGCCGTCAGCGGCTCCACGTTGAAACTTCGCTGAGCATCAGGACGCTGCTTCGGTGGCGTCCTGATGCCACAATACAAGTTGCATTTCGTGCGGGAATGAGTTTGACTGTGGTGCGACGAGGCGTGATGTCTGGTCCCGAACTTTTTTTAGCCGTTTCTTACACGCACGTGATCGGCCAATGGTCAGCGATCAGAAGGGTACATCGACAGTTGATGAGTCCTCGTCACAGGATGACGTGGATGCACCGACGGCACCAAACTCGCGCATGCTAGCGCGGGATCGGCGTCGCCAAACACTGTTGTTTCTATGCTTCGGCACCACAATGCTCGTGATTGCAGGGTTGTGGTGGTATGACTATTTCAAGATGCCGGTGATCATTCCCGAGCAAGTCGACCCACCCGGCGTACGCTTCGAAAAATTGTATAAGGCAAACCTGCAAGGCGATCATTCCACGTTCCACGTCGAGGGTTTCCCTGTTGATGACAGCATGGTCTCGCGAATCGGTGAATTGAAATCGTTAGAGACACTCATCATCGACGAAGGCATCGTGACCGACGAAACGATTGATTTGATTGCCAAGTTGCCAGAATTACGACAATTGCGTTTGCGATTATCACCGATTGGAGACGCTGGGTTTCAGGAATTATCGGGTTGTGAAGCATTGTGGTTTCTTAATTTGCCACACGCAGAATGTACCTCCGAAGGTGTTGCTTCACTGAAGTCGTTGACGAAATTGAGGCAGCTCCGACTAGGTTCTAAAAATCTGGACAACCAGGTGGCCAATGCACTGACGCAGATACGTTCATTACGCGGGATTCATCTGATTGGTGTTCCGATCACGGATGAGGGCCTGAAGAAAATCGCAGTCATGCCCTACTTGGAATCCTTGTACTTGGACGACTCAGCCGTCACCGAAGCAGGGTGGGCATGGTTGTTTCGTGAACATCCCCATTTGCATGTGCACATTGATCAGTATCATCACGATCGTGATCCCAAAGCACACGATCATCACAACTGATGAATCGTGAAGCGAGCCGTGTGGCTTGACAAAACCTCTGGTTGCTTCGTGGAGCGACCGTTTTTTCAGTGCCAGTACTCTTAGCTGGTGCTCCAGCACAGAAATCCTGCACTCTGTGTGATCATCCTGTTCCAGAACGATAGAGTTCGTTGTTGATGGAACAGATACCGAGTATGTCGTAGAAATCTTGGTGCAGAAATCTTGGTGCAGAAATCTTGGTGCAGAAATCTTGGTGCAGTCCATCAACGGGTTCCTGTGGTTCAGCGGATTCAGGCATAGGGTTGTTGAACCGCTACTGAACGACTCGGTCTCGATCGGTTAGAATCTGGCGACACAGGTTGCTGCCAGCCTGTAGCGCAGCTGATGCAGGTGTAGCTGATCTTGAACTAGCAATCCGTACAACATGTGAGCCAGAATTATGCCGTCGGTTTTAGCGATTGCCGCCCATCCGGATGACATCGAGTTTCTTTTCGCCGGCACAATGTTGCAACTTGCCAGGCGAGGTTGGGATGTTCATTATATGAACTTGTGCGACGGCTCACGTGGTAGCACGACGATGGGCCAGCAGGAGTGTGCAGAGACACGACTTGCAGAAGCAAAAAACGCTTGTGAAGTTCTTGGAGCGGAATTTTATCCCCCGATTTATGCTGATATGGAAGCGTGTTACACGACCGAGAATTTAAAAAGAGTTACGGCGGTTGTCCGGCAAGCTAAACCGAGCATTGTTCTGGCTCACGCACCCAGCGATTACATGGAAGACCACGAGATCGCTTGCCGACTGGCAGTTAGCGCAGCATTTTCTCATGGAATGCCAAATCTCGTCAGCGAACCCCCGGTCGATGTGTTCATGGACCCTGTTACGGTCTACCACGCCCAGCCCATTGGAAATCGTGTACCCACGGGAGAGTTGGTTCATCCTCACTTTTACGTTGATATTACTGAAGTGATTGATCAAAAGGTGGATGCATTAGCCTGTCACGCAAGTCAGAAGCAATGGCTTGACGAGAGCCAAGGACAGGACAGCTACTTGCAGACGATGCGTGATATGAGCCAAGAGTTGGGCAGCATGAGTGGGAAATACGCCTACGCCGAAGGATGGCGTCGTCGTCTTCACTGGGGTTTTTGCGGGCCGGAAGATGATCCACTTCGGCACGCGTTAGCAGATTTAATTCACACTCCCCACTAGTCGTGCTGTAGGGATGCTCAGCGTGTCATCTCTTCAAAAAGCACGATATCAAAATATGTCGCCCCGCATGCATGTGGGCAGTCACCGCGTTGTTTGGCTGAGTGGGGCGCGTGGCATCATCTTCGGCTGCAGCGCGCACCGTTGTGAATCACAATGGTGAATGACAGTGGCAGCACAGGATCGCCACGGCTTCACAGCACCGCGACTCGCAGGAGTGATGTGTGCTGGGATTGCCAAGTGCTGGGGGCTGAACTGTCCCTGACAGAATCGTTTCCTCTGATGTACTCATCAGTTGATGTGCTGATTAGTCCCAGCAGAGTGAGTCGGGAAGTTGATTCAGATTGCGGGCTTCCCCAGAGGTGACGACCAACATGTCTTCGACTCGAACGCCACCAACGTTGCGTCCATAGAGGCCCGGTTCGATGGTGAAGACTTCGTCTTCAAGGATTTCGCCTCCACCGTGATCCAACAGAATCGGCTCATGCACGTCCAGTCCGATACCGTGGCCTGTCCCGTGTTGAATGCTGGGGTGATCGGTAATGGTCCCTCGTGAGCAGGGATAGCCGTGTGCGATCAGCACATTTTCAGCGGCTTTGTGAACGGCATCAGCTGTATTGCCCACGGTCAAAGCAGCAGCTGAGGCCGCTTTGGCCTCCAGAACAGCGGCGTGCATGGCCTGAACTGTGTCAGACGGTTGTCCATGAACGACGGTGCGTGTGCAGTCACCCCAGTAGCGGGATGAATCGTCGCGGGGAAACAGATCAACAATGACAGGTTGCTCGGTATACAGGGGGCCATCACCAGCGTGGTGGCAGTCGGCCACGTGAGGCGCAGTAGCGACGATAGCGCCGTGTCCCATGCTGAATCCGCGTTTCATGAATTCGATTGCTGCCGTGGCGCGAACACTTTGGCTCGTGAGTTGCTCACCCTGATAAGACAGGGATCCATCAGCGGAGGCGTCGGAACGTGCGATCATTTCGCACATCATTCGCATCACTTCTTCGGTGACCTTCTGAGCGGCTGCCAAGGCGTCCAGTTCCTGATGCGTTTTCTGACGCCGATCCAGTACTCCGAGTTCGTCATCGTAAAGCACATTGATTTCAGCTTGAATCAGATGCCAAGCGAAAATATAGGGCAGTGAGCGGTCGGCATAGACTTCTTCAACTTTGGCAGACCGGAGCAACTGCGCGGCTGCTTCGGCTGTGGCTGTCTCGCGATCCGCATTGAGGCCAGCCGAGGGTGGGTGTTCTGCTGGGCAGGTCACGTCATCTGCGTGGCTGTGCTGTCGGACCCGGTCCATTTCAAGGTCACGGACAACAGCGATTCGCTTATTGTCCAATTCAATCCACGCAGCGGGATCTCCCAGGGGGACGCCGATTCGTTTGAACAGAGAAGCATTTTTATCGGCCGAACCAGCCATGATTCGGGCACTAGTGGGAGCGTGTCTCATTTTCGGCTTTCGCTGGAGATCCTGTCAAAATTCCGTGAACATATCGTCAGGCAGTGGCCACAACTTTTCAAGCCGCCGGATAGATCCACGCGAACAGCATTGTAAAGAAAAGGGCAGAAAATCCCATCGCGATGCTCATCGGCGAGATCACGCGTAGACCTTCAGATTCGGTCATGCCGCTCATTTTCGTGATGACCCAGAAGGCACTGTCCGTCATCCATGAAATCGGCTTGCTGCCCGCACCAATCGCCATTGCGATGTAAACCGGATGAAAGGGCAGTGATTCGGCACTGGCGAAGCCTTGCAGAATGCCCGCAGCAGTGATCATCGCGACAGTCGCCGATCCCTGCAGTGTGCGAACGGCAGCGGTCACCAAGAATGCCAGCGGTAACAACAGTAAACCAGGAACGGTACCCGTCAGCGACTCTACGGCTGGGCCGATGCCAGCTTGTTTCAACATCACACCAAAAGCACCGCCTGCCGCGGTAATCAAAATGATGTTGCCAGCGGAGGCTAAAGAGCGTGTGACCAGCGTGCCGCGTTGTTCTTCGGGGCAGAACTTTCGCAGGGAGAGAGCCAGCACCGCGCCGATTCCCAAAGCGATATTTTTATTGCCCATACCACGCAGGATGTCAGTCCATAGGGCTGATTCGGTGCTATCAACATTCTGTTTGACTAAGTAATCCGTTAACGAGCCTACTGCAATCAAAATGACGGGGATCGTGATAGGTAGTAGAGCGCGGATCAGCGGCGGTGAGTCGCCTGACGGCGAGGAAGGGTTGTTCGAAGCGGGATCACCATGGGGCGGCGACTCACCAGATGGTTCAGAAATGCTACTTGGGTTTGTTGCTGTTCCGGCTTCGGTTCCCTCAAACCGCAATGGAACCTCGACACAGCGATTGATCACTCTTGCAACCAACAGTGAGACGACGCTGCTGCAGGCACCAATCACGAGGCCCGCCATCATCATGTTCGCAATGCTGACATCGTCGAACTGTTCTGCCACCAACAACGGTCCGGGTGTGGGTGGGACCAGCGAGTGGGCGATTGAGCCCCCGGCCAAAATTGCCAAGATGAACAGAACGTAGTTTTTGCCAACACGTTCTCGAAGTGAACGGGCCAGTGGCACCATGAGATAGAAGACGGTGTCAAAAAACACCGGAATTCCGAGTAGAAATGAACTGGCGGCGAGTGCTTCGGGGGCACGTTTTGGTCCGGTAAGTTTCAGCAGGCGATCGACGATCACCGCGGCAGCCTTCGATTCGAGCAGGCACTGGCCGATGATGCTGGCTAACGCGATTAGGATGCCGATTTTGCCAACCGTGTTGCCAAACGCCACGGTCAGGCGGGTCGGAGCCGTAATCAGCGCTGAATTCGATTGCAGTTTTTCGGCTTCTGCGGCCGTCATCTTCTGCTTAGCAACTTCTCCGTCGGTGTACGTTTTGACCGCTTGATTGCCCGTCAATGCCGCCACAAGCAACCCCGCTAGCAGCAGGGTCAGGAATGCATGTAGACGGAACACTAGAATGCTGACGAGGACGACCGCTACCGCTAGCAGGACAAGGATCCAGATACTCATTGCCGCAGTTCCTGATTGCAATCTCTCGACGGGAAACCCGTCTGGGGGTCTGGGTTACGTAATCGAAGCTTCTGCATAACGGTATCTTCCCACACCGCTGTTATGCATTACGCTACCATCTGCGGCGGGCGTGCGGTTGGAGTTACCACCCGGCGGTCCGTCCCACGCAATCGTTCTAAACGTCTTTTCCCGACTTCTGACCACGAGTTTGGACCTGGGAAAGGGTCTCCGGGCGTCCCGGATCGTTGTTTGAACGGTTTTTTTACGGTTGCATGGTAGTGGATTCATACCCCGTGAGCACCCTGAGATGAGCGCGCAAGCGACCGCCGAGACCAACTTTTTTCTCCGCCATGAGTTTCTCATTCGGAGAGTCCATTCCCTGCTAGGCATTGTGCCTTTGGGTCTGTACATGACAGTGCACTTGGCGACCAACGCCAGTCTGCTCAACGGGACCCAAACCTTCCAGCGGGCAGTGTTCCTGATTCACAGCCCGGGGAAATTGCTGCCGCTCATCGAGTGGGGGCTGATTTTCACGCCTTTGATCTTCCATGCCGTCATCGGTATTTGGATCGCCAAGTCGGGGAAGTCGAACAGTAGTCAGTACAAGTTTCGAAGTAATAAGCGTTACACCTGGCAGCGTTGGACCGGCTTCATTGCACTGGTTTACCTGTTCTTTCACATTCTGCACCTGCACGGATGGTTTCATATTTCTGCCTGGGAAGCAATCATCAGGCCGCTCGGCTTCGGAATGTTCCGGCCCTTCAACGCAGCAAGTTCGCTCGTGCGGGCGATGCAGGAGTGGGGGTATGTTTGGCCCGCGTTTTATCTGGTCGGCATGTTGGCATGTGTCTACCATTTGGCGAACGGATTGTGGACTTCAGGTATCACATGGGGATTGTGGATCTCGCCGACTGCTCAGGCACGCGCCTCGAAGCTCTGCACAGTTGTCGGCTGTGGGCTCGCTGTCCTAGGTGTCAGTGCTTGGTGGGCAGCTGTTTCCCCCAGTCCCCAGACTACGGTTAACATGCAAGAGATAGAGAATCGCATGTATGAAGCAGCGGTCGATTCAGGAATGGTCACCCCAAACGCAGAGAAACGTACGGAGACGACCGAGGAAGGTGCCGAAGTTGTTGCTATCGAGCAATCTGCAGCTGATTGATTGGTAATAGAGATAACACGGCTTCTCCGAAGCCCACGTACAAAGACAGATTTCACAGAGACAACAACGGTAATAGTCATGGCACAGCATCGCGTCGTAGTCATTGGTGGTGGTTTGGCAGGTCTCTCTTCGACGATGAAGCTCGCCGAATTGGGAGTGCAGGTCGATTTACTCAGTTTGACGCCTGTTAAACGCTCGCACAGTGTCTGTGCCCAAGGCGGCATCAACAGTTGTAATGATCAAACACGGCAACTGGGCGATGACGAGTGGAAACACTTTGACGATACCGTGTACGGAGGTGACTTTCTCAATCATCAACCTCCAGTGAAGGAAATGGCCTATTGGGCCCCCAAAGTGATCGATTTGATGGATCGCTTGGGCGTACCGTTCAACCGCACTGGCGAAGGCTTCATTGATCGGCGACGTTTCGGCGGAACGCTATACAAGAGGACAGCATTCGCAGGGGCCACCACTGGCCAGCAACTCCTGTATGCCTTGGACGAGCAAGTACGAAGACAGGAAAGCCAAGGTCGTGTTAATAAATATGAGTTTTGGGATTTCCTGGGACCGATGCTGGATGATTCAGGCCGATGTCGGGGCGTGGTTGCCCAAGACATGGTTTCGATGGAAATGCGGGCATTCCCAGCGGATGCAGTCGTGGTTGCAACAGGCGGTTGTGGCCTTGTCTACGGACGAAGCACCATGAGTGTGTTCTGCACCGGCAGTGCATCTAGCCGATGTTTTCAGGCCGGAGCAAAATATGGCAATGGAGAGTTTATTCAGGTTCATCCCACCGCAATTCCCGGTAGTGACAAGCTACGCCTGATGAGCGAGTCGGCACGAGGGGAGGGCGGTCGAGTTTGGGTTCCGAAAAAGCCTCAGGATATGCGGACACCGCGAGATATTCCGGAAGGCGAGCGGTACTACTTCCTCGAGGAGCGATACCCTGAGTATGGGAACTTGGTACCACGCGACATCGCGACTCGTGAAATTTTTGACATCTGTGTCAACGATGGATTGAGTATCGAGAAAGATCGCATGAGTGTGTACTTGGATCTGACTCACATCCCCAAGGCGGAATTGGACCGAAAACTCGGTGGTATCCTTGAAATATACGAGAAGTTCCAGGGCGTTGATCCACGCCTTGAGCCGATGCGTATCTTCCCGGCAGTCCACTACAGCATGGGCGGTTTATGGGCCGACTATGCCAAAAATGCTGACGGTGGTTTGTTGGCAGGCGCACCGCAAAACCACATGACCAGCATCGAGGGTCTGTATGCCATCGGTGAGTGTGATTATCACTACCACGGCGCTAATCGTCTGGGAGCCAACTCGCTGCTGTCATGCATCTTTACTGGGCTTTTTACGGGGGCGTCGATCCTGAACTTTGCCAAGGATCAATCGTCCGGCCACGCCGATGTGCCAAGTTCGTTGAAGGACTCGGCAATCAAGACGCAGCAGGATCGGCATAAGCAACTGCTGACCGGCGATTCCAACAACGACGAGAATCCCTACCTGATTCATCAGGAATTAGGGGACGTTATGACGCGTGTGGCGACCGTGGTTCGCCGCAACGACCAATTGACAGAGGCGATCGGAAAAGTCAACGATTTGCACGAGCGTGCAATGCGAGTCAGTCTGTCGGATACAGGTAACTGGTCAAATCAAAACGTCATCTTTGCCAAGTCGGTGCAGGATATGTTCCCAGTCGCAAAGACAATTCTGCAGGGAGCTCTGCAGCGGGACGAGTGCCGCGGGGCCCACTACAAGCCAGACTTCGAAAAGCCACCACTGACTGCCGAAGACCCTGTCGAGAGGCGTCAGCAGGCTGAGAAGTGGTGCGATGATTTCGAAGAGAATAATCGCAAATATCTGAAAAGTACCGTGGCAAGCTGGACCACAGGCCAAGCGATGCCGAGTTTGGCTTACGAGGAGGTTGATACCTCCTTGATCCCGCCGCGACCAAGATTGTATGGGCTGGTCGGTGCTGAAGTTATCGAGCAGGTTTGGGGCGAGAGAGCCGCTGCGAAGAGTGGAAATGAAGCTGTCGCTGCAGGTTGACGTTGCAAAATGGGTTGCTGGAGCAGGCTCAAGACGAAGAATGCGGATGAGACAGCAGCGTCCGCGAATGGCACGGTTTGCCGCTAGAGAGATTGCTGTAACGAAATGATCAGATTCACTACCAGATTAAGCAGGATCGAAGGATGATTGCCCTCGAACCAGGACAAAAACGGCCGGAATTCATCAACGTTCGTGTTCGTCGTCAGGACGGACCAGGCAAAGAATCGTATTGGGAGCATCATCAGCTCGCCTATGAACCCGAGCTGAACGTGATCTCGTTGCTGCAGCGGATTGCTGCTCAGGCGAAGACGACGGACAACAAGAGAGTCTCGCCAGTGTCTTGGGATTGTGGTTGCCTCGAGGAGGTCTGTGGCTCCTGTACCATGCAGATCAATGGTCGTGTGCGACAGAGTTGCAGTGCGCTGGTGGATCGCCTACTGGCAGACAATCCTGATGAGATTGTGCTCGAACCAATGAACAAATTTCCTGTGGTCAGAGATCTTGTCGTTGATCGGCAACGGCTTTTCCGCGGGCTCGAGCGGGTGAAGGCTTGGGTGCCTGTGGACAGTTACTACAACATGGGATCTGGCGAGCGACAGTTGCGGGCAACCCAAGAGCAGAATTACCCCTTGAGTCAGTGCATGAGCTGCGGTTGCTGTGCAGATGCTTGCCCTCAATATCAAAAGGTAGAAGTCGTCCAAGAGCCTGGAGAGTCCGCTGAGGCATTTGAGGAGCGAAAGCTCGAGGCTTATGACGAGGCGTTTGTAGGCCCACACGCAATCTCTCAGGCGATGCTATTTAATAATCACCCCACTGGCAAGGCACTCGCCTCAGAGCGTATGGACGCCATGATGGGTGCAGGTGGAATTCAAGCCTGTGGGAACGCTCAGAACTGCGTGGCCGTCTGTCCGAAGGAGATTCCGCTGACGACGTCCATTGCCCGTGCTGGCCGCGCTGCGACCGTTCACATGGTGAAGAAGTGGTTCGAGAAGTAAGCCACAGATGATCTTGGCATGTTTCAAGCACCCAAGTCCATGACCACATGGTGTTGGTTGCATGCTGCCAAGTCTAAGCACAGTTGCAGTGCCGCCTCAGGACTGAAGGTGTGCTTGAGCAAGAGTAGGCCTTCTGGGATCCGCTCGGCCAGCACAATGACTAGTCCCCTTTGGTTCGCAGGGGCGGAAACTGTCGTTAACATTCTGTTGACAGTAGCGTTTCTTGATTCAGGTAACGGAACTGAGCGTCTGGGTCCCGTGGATCATGAGTTTCTTGTGATCTCTCACGACTCGCATGAACTCGTCTTCGTGGACGGGCTTACTGATCAGGTCATGAACCTTGAGCTGACTGCAGCGTTCCAGTAGTTGTGGGTCGCTGGAAGCTGTAAGAACCACAGTAGTGGGGCGGTTGATGGGCTCCCATTCGGACAACGCCTCCAGTACGTCGAGGCCGCAACCATCGGGCAGCATCATATCGAGCAACAGCAAATCTGGTTTGGGAGCTCTCGCGAAAATTCCCTCCCGATTCAAAAATTGAATTGCTTCATTGACGGTTCGGACCAACGTCAGACGATGATAAACCTGACTGCGTCGCACCGCAAAGATTGTGACGCGAGCATCTGTCAGTCCATCTTCGACCAACAAGATCTCCATAGGTTTTGTTTTGGAGTCTCCAATCATTTCATCTACTCTTCGCTTTGACTAACAGCTTGCAACACATTTTTGACCGAAGACCACTTTTTTTAGGAACGCGATTGATTACGTACTTAGCGTAAATCAAATGACTGATCGATCAAATCATTTTCGGCTTGTTCATGGTGATGAAGTTGTCGACTGAATTCGCAGGTGTCATTCATGAGGGTGCGTAACTGTTCCGATTCAACTCCACGGTATTGTAATTCTTCGGCTGCTTCGGCAAGTTCCGTGATTGCACCATAGAGTGCGTTGTGTTCTGCCTTTGTGCTTTGTGCCGTCTCGCTCAAATCGTGCAATTGGGATTCGCTTACCTCTACGTACCCGTAGGACTCTTCCAGCGCGAACTGCAGAGCAAGTTCCGTCCGGAGTGTGTTGAGTACTTTGGTTAATTGACGCGAGATTTGTGAAATGTTCTCGTTGCTGCTACAGATATGATGCAGGTGCTGCATCGCATTTGCGAGAATGGGATTACCATCCTTGATCTCTTGCATGAACGCTGAGTTAACAACCAGCACCTTGGTCGACGTTGCCGTAGTGACCATCATCCTTGCCTCCGTGAAGTAGTGAATAGCGAGGCTTCTTTTGCGACACTCAGGGTAGCGTTTGCCGGATGTGAAAGTCAAGCAAATCCAATATGAACCGCATGAACACACATGTTATCCACACATGGCTTCATGAACTGCGATCGGCAGAGAGGTTGGTTAACGCCGGAAAACGCCATATTTTGCGATGCACCGTAACGCGCTAAGGCCATCTTTCCATCCGATCTTTTTTCCCTCGTCATACCAACGATGCCGATATCGAATGGGGCGTTCGGTGAAGATGAGACCATTTCGAACCCAGCGTGCTGTCAATTCGATTTCGATTCCGAATCGGCGTTCGCGAAGTTGGTCAGCTATTGTTTCAAAGTTTTCACGCGTCGACATTTTGTAACAGGTTTCAACATCACTCAGACGAAGCCCAATCCCGATACTTGCCAGCAAGCTGATGCCATGATTGACCGTTTGGTGCCACCAAGGTGAAAGTTGGCGATCACAGTGCCCGTACCGAGTCCCATAAGCAACGTCTGCTTCACCGGCAAGAAGTGGCTGTAGAAGAAAACGAAAGTCGTTGGGGTCATATTCCTGATCGGCGTCTTGGATGACAATGATTTGTCCCGTTGCAAAGCCGATTCCTGTTTGAATGGCCGCACCTTTGCCACGATTGTCTGCGTGATGACATATCTTGACCCCATCCATCGATTGGAAATCATCGAGTGCTTCGGAGGTACCGTCGGTACTTCCGTCATCCACCATGATGATTTCCATCGGGATTCCCGTTTGTTTGAGTCGTTCAACGACCCCACTTACGGTCCCGTTTTCATTGTAGATTGGGACAATCACACTCAGTAAGAAGTCATCGGGCAACGAAAAAATTGAGAGTTGCCGGCAAACGGATTTCCCCAACAGGGATTCCATTTCCTTGACATAGTTACTCGACCAGAGACGTCGCGGATCATCTGCTGCCAAGGCGTCGTTGCGAGATGGCTCATCGGTCAAAGTGGTGTCGCCAGAAGCAAGGGAAATTTGGATCGCAGCACGATGCGCAGTCAATGTCAACTAGAGCGCGCCGGTTCGTTGCTGATTAAAAAACTCTTCTAAAAACTTTACACCATGTCATCCAGTTTTTCATTGGCTTTCGGAGGTGCCTTCAAACAAAAACAATTTCCCTGGGTACTTTGTTGTTGACAACGCGTTCCGGCCACGCCAAATTTTGGGCCTATTGATTGAGTGATCGATGGCCTGTGGTGTCTCGCCGCAACCGAGATCGACACGAGTAATTTATTCTTTTCTAGGAGAATATTCAGATGTGTATTCCGACGGACAACGTTTTCGTACTGGCTCGCGGAATCTCGCCGACTTCACTCTGTCCGGGTAACGCCTGACTGATAGAAATGTCTTGATGGCAGACTAAGCCATCGTACCCCGCGTGCATGCAGATCATGATTCTGAACTCGACGCACGCTACCAAACCATCGAGCTGATTAAATGAATTAGTGGCTCATTGGAGTATCACACTGGATGTGATCACTCGTATCGGGAGTTGGCACTGACGGACCGAGCCAGCGAAGGCTTCACTGAATTCGCGAACACGGACGTCACTCCCAATTTTCTGCATGCGTTTACGCACGCCCCGTGGTCCTCTTTGATTTGGAATTGAGTCCTGTCAGTGTTATCACCTGAGCAGCAAACGACCGGGCTCGCGGGATGCTAGGCCGGTTTTTTTACTTTCCCTCCCCAGGTTGCTCGCTCTTTCGAGTCGATCTGGTTGAGGCATGCGAGCGTTGACTCGCATGTGTTCTTCTTGTGTGCATTCGTTGGAAAAAACTGGGCAAGTTTCAAGAATGCGCGGCGAGTATGCACTGCAAGGGATGGGTCAAGTTCTTGATGACTCTACTACCAGATAACCGAAGTGTGGGTTGGAATATCTCCTTTGGTGTGGTTCACGATGCATTTGGCGGCTCTCATTGCTGATTAGTGGGTCGCTGATTGGAATGAGTCGTCGTGTCACCATCAAAACCTTGTGGGCGTTGCTCGTGTCGGCCTCTCATGATTTGCCTGGTTTCCCTCCGATTGAACCTGGTTTCCCTCCGATTGAACGTTGGGCGATGCTCAGGTCATGTGACGAATGAAGGTGATCGGCGGTGAAAGTGTAAATCCATCAGATTTCTAGGGCTTGGTAGCCTACAAACGGGTTCGCCTTACGATTAGGGTGGTAGATCCGGAACAAATGATTCGTTGAAATTGGCCGGATTTGCGCGAGTGCTCACGGATGAGGAGAATGACATGCAATCAACAACACGCTATGAACCATCGCTCACGCAGGCCCGCGAAGGCGTCGAGCGTCAGAGTGCCGATCCAAAATTGTTGGAACGCTATGAATTGCTGACGAAGGGAAACAAAGTCAGCTGGACAGGTCACCACCACATGTTGAGACTGCTTGGTCGTGGTGGCCAGGGCGAAGTCTATTTGACTGAGTATCGTGGTACGGATGGTTTTACCGTGCCGGTAGCGATGAAGATTTTTTCGCCTGAAAGATACGATAATGCTCATGCTTACAGCGAAGCAATGACACGGGTCGCTGGGATTGCTGCTCGAATTGCGCTGATTCAGCATGATAATCTGCTTGATGTTCAAAACTTTTTTGAGCGTGATCGCATCCGCGTGATGTTGATGGAGTGGGTGGATGGCTTTGATTTACGCCAATTGACATCACCACGGTGTTTGCAGTTATTGCACGGCCGAGTCAGCAACCGCCGTTGGAAATATATCAATGATGTGATTCTGACACAGGCTCCAGAGCAATGTCGTTTCAAGGCAGGCATCGCAGTGGCCATTGTTCGTGAATGTCTGGCTGCTTTGGCTGCGTTGCATCGTGAGGGAATTGTGCATGGAGATATCAAACCAGCTAACATCATGTTGAAACGCAGTGGACACGCGAAGTTGATTGATATGGGATCGGCAATCGACTTTCATAATCCGCCACGCGATCGGGAGTGCACTCCACTTTATGCAGCTCCGGAAGTCCTTGAGGATCGGACATCAACGCCTCGAAGTGATCTTGCCAGTGTCGGTTATGTGTTGATCGAATTACTCAGTGGTGTGAATCCCTTTGGCCATAAGAAAAAGCTGCGGGATTTGCTTCAGGCAAAACGCGAATTGCCCTCTAAACTCAGCCATATTCTTCCTGATGAAATTTCGTGCAATGAGTTGCTGATGGATTTTTTGCAGGGCTTGATTGCTCCTGATCCGAATCGGAGGTTTCCGAGTGCAGAGGCGGCTGAGCATGTCGATAAAGGTGCAGCAGCGTTTCATCGACAGTTGATCATGGGTGACATGGCCACCGAATACGACAACGATATTCGTGTGTGGTTAGAAGAGTTGCGTCGATTGGAAAGTGATTTGACGGATGTAGAAGGAGTGCCCACAGGAGCAGATCTCGATTCGATTCGCGATGGTGATTCGGACTTCATGACCCCTGGGGCTACATTTGGTGAACAAGAAGATTCGGGTTTTAGTGAGTCGGATGTAGAATGAATCAGCAGCATCTTGAATTAGCGATTACAGCTGCCAAAGCGGGTGCAGTTGAATTAATGTCGCGGCGTGACAATCGAGTCGTGCAGGAAAAGGCACCAAAAGATCTGGTGACAGATGCTGATCTCGCATCCCAAAAAGCTATCCGTGAAATCCTGCTACAAGGCTTTCCTGATTACGTTTTTGTGGGAGAAGAGGAAGGTGAAAACGAACCGCCCGCTGATGTGCGACGTGGTGATCCTTCGGCGCAGCCTTGCTGGGTTGTTGATCCGCTTGATGGGACCATCAACTATGTGCATCGATTGCAGTCCTTTGCGGTTTCCATAGGTCTGTACGCCAATGGCAAGATGTGTCTGGGCGTTGTTTATGATCCCGTGAGCGAAGAGCTCTTTACGGCGATCGACGGCGAGGGGGCGAAGTGCAATGGTCTGCCAATCAAAGCCAGCGACTGCTCTGAGCTTGGTGACGCATTGGTAGCTTGCAGTTTTCCAGCCGGAGTTCAAGGCGGAGACCCCGAAGTAGCAAAATTTGTAACGGTGCTAGAACGATGTCGATCGTTGCGCCGACTGGGCTCTTGTGCGTTGAATATGTGCTACGTGGCAGCAGGACGCCTCGATGCCTATTGGGCAACCAATGTGTCGGCTTGGGACTCCGCCGCAGGAACGGTCATTGCTCGTGAAGCCGGAGCGGTACTGACTGGCTATAACGGCGATGAAATGGACGATTGGAATCCTCGGTTCTGTGTTGCGGCCACGAGTCCACTTCATCAGTCAATGGTCTCTTTGCTCTCCGTTAACCATCAGTCATAAAGGCGACTGTCTTGCAGTTGGATCCTCAAGAATTGTCCGTTCGCGAACTGTATGGCTGGATGGTGCAGCTGATTACACCTCGTCCCATCGCATGGGTTTCGACCCATTCAAAAGAGGGGGTCTCAAATCTGGCTCCCTACAGTTTCTTTAATGGTGTAGGGGCGAATCCACCTCTGGTGATGTTCTGCCCTTCAAATAATCGCTTGGGTGAAGCAAAAGACACGCTGCGAAATGTCAAGAAAAATGGCGAGTTTGTGGTCAACATGGTGACCGAGGCTATGGCCGAACAAATGAATCAGACTGCAGCTGAGTATGGACCCGATGCGGACGAGTTTGTTGCCGCAGGTGTCTCGAAAGTTGCCTCTGTCAAAGTGCAGGTTCCACGCGTAGAAAACTGTAAAGCTGCGATGGAATGCCGTGTCCACCAAATTCTTGAATTGGGGCAGGGTCCCGGCGGTGCTAATTTAGTGATAGGCCAGATTGTTTGGCTTCACGTAGCTGCGGATCTTTTCAACGACAAGGATCAGTTCCTCAGCGAAGAGTTCGATACCATTGGGCGGATGGGCGGAAATTCCTACTCCCGCACCTGCGATCGGTTCGCATTGGAACGACCGCCACGGCCGCAAGACTCAGAGTAATTGCGAGTTACCTGAACGCTGCAGCGGTGAGCGCAGAAACAACTCGGACCAAGTCGTTGCTGCGTGGCTATCGGATTTTGCCGTGTGATTTGGTCTGACCCACATTTATCGGGTTCGAATTCTGATTCAGCAACCCGATGCCAGATGTTCATTATCAGGCCGACGTCACGAGCAATACGTTGCCTGTCCCCGTGTTGGTGGCCTGACACCACAACTGTTAATAGAATTTGTAAGCCGGATTGTGAGGATCAAAGTCCTCGTCTTTCAGACCCACATTCACCTTGAGGTTCAGGTAGTTGTACTCTTCCAGTACATCAAGGGGTGCATCGGCGTGTTGCGGCCAATCGTAGGCGATGTACCGAATTGGCACATTCAGCTTATCATCAATGAAGACGGAAGCTTGATAGAACTCAAGGCTGGGTTGCTTGGTCGGTTGTGTCACTTGCAGCACGGTGCAAACGCGATTTTGGACCCGTGCGTTCTTGCGGAATTCACATTGCACATCGTTGAATTGCCGGGCTTGCTGTCCGCGTTCAATCAGTTTGACAATGAGATTTTCAACACCGATCTCAGTCATGGGATAGCGTTGCCCACGCATCGCCAGCATGCCATCTGGTGGAAGATTTACTGTAGGCAGGAACTTACCCTTGAGGCCACCCTCATGAGCGATGATGTTATTGTTGTTCTGGCCTTCGACGTAGATGACTTCGCGACCTTTCACCGAACTTGGCTTCAAAAAGTTGATGTAAACACTGAGTGGCTGAACGACCTGGCCATTCTGAACTTTGCGGTTCCGAATTTTTACCTGCATGTACTCGTGAGCGCCTAACACATCATCAATGCGTTCTCGCTTGATCAAGATTGCCGTGTAGTCATCGATATTATCGCGACAGCCCTCTAGCCCTGATCGTGCAATATCAAGTGCTCGATCCAGAGGGTGCAGGGGAGTCGGCTCGACACTGTTAGCCGCCTTCGCAACGCGATGGACGGGTTCCGTCAGGCCTTTGTCGTCAGCGAAAGCGGTTCGGCTACTCGCGCCGAGCGCAAGGGATCCACATAGCGTTACAAATTGGCGGCGTTTCATGTTCATTCTCAGCTTCCGTGCGATGAGTTCGGCGATTCCATACCGCCCGTCAAGATATTTATCGCCGCGGTATGGCAGGAGATTTGATTGCTTTCACTTTCGTGCATCACGTTCGCCCAACCGTTTTATCCCGCATGCGCGCAATTACTCGACGCTGTCGCGAGGATAGAGGCCAGCGGCACAGATTTGAAAGGTCAATTCAGCCCTGTTGTCCCCCGTTTTGAGGATGATTTACTGTTTTTGGCCACCGTACGGCAAAAACTGTGGCGGCGAATGGCAGAATTCGCCGATCCCTACAAGTGGCGTGTTCGTTAAAGGCTTCCTGTTTCCCCTGTGTTAACAAGGTGCCCTGTGTCAAACTCCATCCGCTTTGCAGTGATAGGTTTGATTGGCGTGCTGATGGTGCCGTCTCTGTGTTCAGCCCAACTGATTATTCTCCATGAGAATTGGCATGGTTTGGGAGCATCTAAGGTGCCGTCGACGGCAGACCGTCGCGAGCAGCAGCGATCAGTTGTCAAACAACAAGACGAACGATCGTCACGGGCGCCGCGGACCACGAGTCGTGCCTCTGTAGGGATAGTTGAGCGTGGGCACCGGTCTGCAGGGTTAGTAGAACGCGGGCATCCGCCAGTGCGGGTCGCAGAGCATCGCTTTCATTCATCGGAAAGCGGCAAGCCTTCCGAGCATTTTCAAGTTGCTGCAGCAATCGATATCGCCTTGACGCCAACAATCCCGTACGACGTGATCGAGTCGCCTTTTCGTCAGCCACATCGGAAGACACACTTCATGTTCGCAGTAAGCACCATCCTCCAATTACGCTGCGTGAGGGGCCTCGTACGGAGCGGGCGGTGATCCCGAACACGATGCAGATGCCAGTCTGGAAAACCCCTTTTTCCTATGGATATTTTGGAAACAGCGGAACGAAACACTGGTATTGGCACCATGGGTATCGTGATCGTCGGACAGAATGGAGCTACCGGTAGCCTTCTGGGTGCAATTGAACTGCGACTGAAGTCTGAGAATCTTCCAAGGTTGTTGTCTGTGAAGCCAAGTTTTTACGTCAGGTCTTCAGATTCACATGCCTTGGTCCTCGTAGGCCACTCTTAATGCGTTTACGATGGAGGTCACCGATGCTCAAGTGACTTCGCAAGTGTCCGTATTTGTCTGGCACCTGTATTTGTCTGGCACCTGTATTTGTCTGGCACCTGTATTTGTCTGGCACCTGTATTTGTCTGGCACCTGCGTCGGTCCGTTTCCATTGACTAGCGACATCGATTAGCAACATTATGAATTCTCGACCTCCTGCACAACGTCCCTCACAGCCTTTACCCGAGCCATCCACGATTCCGCTCAATGGTTGGCATTGCGGGCATTACTTTTACCGATTTCGGCGTGAAGTCATGCAAAGTGGCTTGTCATTGGAATGTCAAAAACAGCTGGAAGGTGCGTTGGGTGCTGATGCTGAGCTCAAGAACGAGCGGCAAGTTTCCTATTGGGTGAGTGGTCACTCAGCGGACTTCTGCGTGATGTTGATGGACCCAGATCCTGCGAAAGTTGATGGTGTGCATCAGCGAATCATGGCACCAGGACTGGGGCAGTTCATTGAGCCCATTTGGTCATTCGTGTCCATGAGCGAGGTGAGTGAATATGTTCCCACGATTGAGCGTTTTCGTGATCGTTTGATTGCTGGAGGTGCGGACCCCGAGTCACCAGAGGTTGCTGCGAAAGTTGCTGCTTACGAACGTCGTTTACCGATGATGAATGAGCAGAGATTGAGGCCTGAGATCCCCGATTGGCCTGCAGCGTGTTTTTATCCCATGAATAAAAGTCGCGTTGTGGGTGCGAATTGGTTTTCTGAACCCTTCAGTGCCCGCAATGCCATGATGGCTGAGCATGCTCAGAGCGGTATCGCGTTTGCCGGTAAAGTTAGCCAACTCATTTCTGTCGGAGTTGGCTTGGATGACTGGGAGTGGATGGTGACTTTGTGGGGGCGGAACCCGGAGTACCTGCGTGAGATTGTCTACAAGATGCGATTTGACAAAGCCAGCGCAAAGTATGCTGAGTTCGGCCCGTTCTATGTTGGTTACCGCGCGGGAGCTCAAGAAATTCTTGATCATTGTCAGCTTGTGTGAGCGTCAACCGTTGCAGCTTGTGATGGCTCGACTCATGTGATGCGACCATCACGCTTGGGACAGTGCTGCTTGGGACAGTGCTATGGCATTCAGGTCACTCGAAATGAGTTGTATTCCTGCGTGTCACTTCATGGCTATTTGACGGGACCTTTTTTTTGTGCGATATCGCTCAGTCCTTTTTGCAAATTGTTGATCGCGATTGCGATGCCACTTTCGGCGTCACATGCCATTTCAACCTGATCGAGCTGTTCACAGAAACTGATCGCCGATTTCGGTCGTGAGCGCGGTTCTTTACGAAGTAACTGGTGAACCAACTCGCAGAGTTCTTTCGGGATTTCGGAGTTCAGCTGGTTTATCGGTTTAGCGCGTTTCGCGATGATAGACACCAATTGACCCGGTATAGATTTGGCGAGCACTGGGATCGATCCAGTGCATAATTCGTAGAGCACAGCCCCGAGACTGTAGAGATCACATCGATCATCGAGTGGTTCTGATCTCGCTTGCTCGGGTGAAAGATAACCGGGCGTGCCGATCACTGTTAGTTTGCCCGAGAGTTGATCCAGTGGCGTCGAAGCGAGTGCGAGCCCGAAATCGAGAATTTTGATTCGGTCAGTCCCTTCTTCAATCCAGATATTGGCGGGTTTGATATCGCGATGGATGATTCCTTTCTCATGAGCGAATGCCAGTCCGGTGGCAATCTGCCTGGCATAGTCGATGATCTGCTGGTAGTTGAGTGGATCTCCAGACTCGTTTCGCTGTTCAAGGGTTTGGCCTTTCAGCATTTCCATGGTCATGAAAGGTGTGTCGTCGCTCTTGCCGACTTCGAAAATAGTCACGACATTATCGTGGTGAAGGGCAGCCATCGCACGAGCTTCGCGGACAAATCTTTTCTGACTGTTGCGACTGGATGCAACTTTTTGGTTCATCACCTTGAGAGCGACAGAGCGTTTTAGTTTTGTGTCCAACGCCTGAAAGACATATCCCATGCCGCCGCGTCCCAACTCAGAGATGACACGATAGTGTCCGAGCGTTCCCAGATCGCCGTTGTTCGTTGGTGGAGAAAGAAAATCGAAAAGCATCAACGAAGCAGCACCAGCAAAGATACGCAGAGGAGAAGCACGCAACCAGAATTATAGCAATCGCGTTCGGAAACAGAATAGTCACGAAACTGTGTCTTACGCACGAATGATATCAGGCTTTTAAAAATTTATCGTTCGCGAGCTAGATTTTAGCGTTAAATTCAAATCGGGTATCACAGAGGCCAAAGAGGAAATTAATCACGCCAAGCAAGGAACTGGGTCTGATTTGCATTGACACTCTGTTGCCATGCGTTTAGGTCTGGTGGCAGTGAATGAGCTTGAAACCGCGATTCTCGTTCGATCTGAAAGCAGGATTCCAACAACAGCTTTTCGATACGATCGCTGGAATTCTGTTCCATCATTTCGTCCGTCTCGTGAACCTCTACATAGAGAGCGTCTACTTTCTGTAATGCACTCAAGGATTCACGGAGGACGCTCTCTTCTGCACCTTCAATGTCGATTTTTAAAAAAGATACGTCATGCTTGGCCAGGTACGGTGACAGCTTGCAGCAAGTGACTTCCACGGAATCGCTATTTTCGCGTTGGCCCCAAGATGCATGGATCGAATTTCCTCTGGCATCAGCACCGTGCCCCATGTCGCCAAATAGCGAAGTTGTGCCATCGAAGTCAGTGACCGCGGCGTGAATGCACTGTACGCCTGGAATATCATTTCGTTCCACGTTCAGTGTTAGCAGCCTGAAAGCATCCGGATCTGGCTCAAAGCAGATAATTCGAGACATCGGCCAACGGGTTTTCCACTCCAGCACGGATACACCAATATTGGCTCCGCAGTCGATGATCACCGGTTCAGATTCGCGAGGTTCGAAAAATGAAGGGAACTCATCGCTGGCTCGAATCATGGAGTCGGTAGCTGTCTCATTTTCGTAGTGAAGCTCGTAGCCTCGAAATCGGGTTTTTTGAATGGCGATTGTGAGTTGCCTTTCCTGTGGGAATGGGTGAGGGGCAGAGCAGAAGTTGTAACGCTTTGGTGAATTGCCTGATCCGGAGTGTTATGCTATCCCGACTCAAGGCAGTTGCGGGGATGCTGGGGCGAAAAATGTGAATCGGCAAGCATGACTGATAGGTGTCAGTTGCATCACCGGGTACAATCGGCAAAAGAACTGGGTTCTCGAGAGCCTTGCGTTCGTGTGGTGTGCATTCAATTGCGGAGTACCGCGGTTTGAGCATGTGATGCAACACGAGGGTAGGCTGTTGTTGTGAAATCAAACTGAAAATTCAAGAACTAAAAAACGAGAACTGATCCATGTTCCGACTTTCCCATTGGGCTGCTAAAGCAACTGTCGCCACTACCCTTGTTGTGGTCAACGTTGGCTCATCCATGGCAGCAGAGCCAGTTCATTGGTCGCGGTTCAGAGGTCCCGAGGGAACTGGTATCAGCGAGGCAAAGAAGGTTCCGGTAAATTTTGGTGAGGGTAACGTCGTTTGGCAGACGAAGCTGCCAGTTTCTGGACACTCATCACCCATTCAGTGGGGCGATCGAATCTTTCTCACGGGAGCGACTGCTCAGGGAGACGGAGACGGAATTGAGCGACACGTGTTGTGTCTTGATGCCAAGTCAGGTGCGGTGCTTTGGGACAAAACTGCGGCGGTTGTTCCCGGAGAGTCACTTCACAAAATGAACAGTTGGGCTACTCCAAGTTGTGTGACCGATGGGGAGCGAGTGATTGCATTTTTTGGTGCTGGCGGCTTGCATTGTTTTGACAATGACGGCGAGAAAGTATGGTCGAAGCAGCTAGGGACGTTTCCGGGAGGCTGGGGTGTGGGTGCGTCGCCCATCATTTTCAAAGAAACGGTGATTCAGAACTGCGATGCGGAAGGTGATTCTTATTTGATTGCTTTGGACCGCAAAACGGGCAATGAGGTTTGGCGGACTCCTCGTGAAGCAAAGCCACGCGGTGGTTGGAGCACTCCGATTGTGATCGATGCCAATGGGCAGTCAGAGTTGATTCTCAATGGGGAGTTCGGCGTCGCTTCCTACGATCCCAATACAGGGGAGCCTCTTTGGACTTGCAGTGGATTCAACGGACGGGGCACTCCTGTGCCCGTTTGGGGGCATGGACTGCTGTATGTCGTGAATGGTAAGTCCGGCGACGTGTATGCAGTCAGGCCGGGAGGTCGAGGTGATGTGACCGAGACGCATATGGCATGGCACACCGATCGACGCGGCGGGAGAGACTTGCCATCACCGATTTTGGTGGGTGAGTGTCTTGTCGCGATCAGCATGTCGGGAATTGCCACTGGCTACGATGCCCATACGGGTGAAGAGTTGTGGAAAGAGCGTTTGGGGGGCAATTATTCAGGATCACCGATCGCGGCAGGGGGGCGGATCTATGCGTTAGCTGAGGATGGAAGCGTGGTTGTACTCCAACCAGGTAAAAAGTTCGAATTGATTGCCAAAAACAGCGTGGGCGAGGGAGTAGGTGAGGTTTTTCGCTCGTCACCGGGGGTGATAGCAAACGATTTGCTAATTCGCAGTGATAGAATTCTCTATCGGCTCAAATGAGATATTTCCGCATTGGAGCACCCAGTTCTTGCGAAGGTGAACAGATGACCATGCTCGGGTTGGTGCGGATTTGACATTCTTGGGGGTTGGATGATAAGCTTTCCAATCGGTTTTCGGCTGACGCGTTCCCGACTGCGGACTACACTTGGCAAAGACCTTTCATGAAACACTCAGTGACAGCCCTGTTTCTGAGCCCGCCCGTCGAAAAAAATTGATCCTCACTCGATAATGAACACCTGAGTGACTTTGATTACAGAAGGTATCTGCTTAAACCCAGTTGCTAATCGCTAAGACCTACCCAATTGTCTGGGTGATTCTGCGGTGATTGGCAGCGAGTATGAGCAGCCACAAGCACTCGATAAACGAGTACGAGAAGCGAAAAACTGGCAGTGAGGCAACGCATCGGCGAACTTGGGCCGACTGCAGGTTGTTTCACCTTGTAACATAAAAAACAGTCCATTCATAAATCACGATTGGGAGCTTTACAGCCATGCGTTGTCACGGAAACCCCTTTAGCAGACGTGGATTTCTTACAGCCGGAACCCTTGGCGGTTTAGGAATATCCCTTCCACAGTTGTTGTGGATGGAAAAAGCTGCAGCAGAGCAGAAGCACTACGATTTTATTGAAGCCAAAGCAAAGAGCGTGATTCACGTTTACTTGCCGGGCGGGATGGCGCATCAGGAAAGCTGGGATCCCAAGCCATATAGCCCAATGGAGTACCGTGGCGAGATGAAGCCAGTGAAGACGAATACTGGCGAAATTTTTTGCGAGTCCGTTCCAAAGTTGGCTGGCATTGCCGACCGGCTTTGCGTCATTCGGTCGATGACACATGGTGAGGCAGCCCATGAGCGTGGTACTCACAACATGTTTACTGGATATAAGCCAAGTCCGGCCTTGAAGTATCCAAGTTTCGGTGCGGTTGTCAGTCACGAGTACGGACCACGGAATAATTTGCCTCCTTATGTTTGCATTCCCAATCAGCCTAATGAGTTCGCAGGAACGGGCTACCTGAGCTCCTCTTACGGCGCGTTTGCTTTGGGTAGCGATCCTGCCAGTAGTAATTTCAAGGTTCGTGATCTGGATCTGTATGGTGGTGTTGATGATGCCCGCTTCGCACGGCGTCAAGCAGCATTGGCTTCAGTCAATAAAAAGTTCAGTGCCATGACCAACGCCGATGGAGTGCAGGCCATGGATACCTTCTATCAACGCGCCTACAGTTTGTTAGGTTCCGGTGAAGCAAAAGCTGCCTTTGATCTCGGCAAAGAAGACAGCAAAATGAAAGCTGCTTACGGTGAGAATCAGGCCGGTCAGCGTTTGTTGATGGCTCGTCGGTTGGTTGAGGCTGGGTGTCGCTTGGTCACACTTACCTACGGTGGTTGGGACATGCACACCGGCATCAATGCTGCCATGAAGCGAACCATGCCACCTCTTGATCAGGCATTGTCGCAGCTCATTCTCGACTTGGAGCAGCGTGGGCTTCTGGACTCCACTCTTGTGATGGTGAGTAGTGAGTTTGGGCGTACGCCTAAAGTCAACAAGGATGCGGGTCGCGATCACTACCCAAAAGTGTTTAGCGTCATGCTCGCTGGTGGTGGTATCAAAGGAGGTTCGATTTACGGTGCGTCCAACGCGACTGCGTCCGAGCCAGAATTTGATCCTGTTGGGCCTGCTGATCTTGCGACGACCATGTACCACCAGTTGGGTATTGTCGCTGATAAAGAGCTCATGGCACCTGGCGATCGTCCCATCGAGATCGTGGATGGTGGCAAAGTGTTGAAGGAAATCGTTGCCTAGTGTGATCGTTGCTTAGTGTTTTGTGTGCGGGCTGCAGGATGCTGGCTGAGTACCTTCCCAGTTGTTTGAATCCATCCATAATCAATGATGACTAACATGTGGCGAAAAACTGCTTCACTCTTCGGTTGTCTTGTTCTTGTTGGCATGGCGGGGACAGCCCAGGCTTATAAACCCGATATTGTGAGTTCCACTCCGCGTGGCATGCAGCGTGGTACAACGCAAACCGTGGTGATCACTGGATCGCGTCTGAGTGACAGTCGACAAATCATCGTCGACCGTGAAGGGATCAACGTAAAGTCGGTGAAGCCGGTTAGCGCTTCGAAGGTGGAGGTAGAATTTGAGGTTCCAGCTGATTCTTCGCCCGGACTTTACCCCATTCGCCTCGTGAGTGAGACCGGCCTTAGCAATGTCATGATGTTCAGTGTTGGAGTCCTTCCCAACGTGGAGGAGAAAGAACCCAACAGTGAATTCGGGATACCTCAGGTAATCGAAAAGAACGTCACAGTTGAGGGTTCGGTTGCTCGTGAAGATGAAGATTATTATGTCGTTGAATTGAAAGAGGGCGAAAGTCTGACCGCGGAATTGGAAGGTGTCCGTATCAAGAAAGGACGCAGTAATCCATTCTTCGATCCGTATGTGGCGATTCTGAACTCGGAACGTTTTGAGATGGCGACCAGTGACGATGCACCGCTGTTGCAACAGGATTGTTTGTGCTCCATGCGGGCGCCTGCGGATGGCAAGTACATCATTGTGGTCAGGGACAGTTCGTTTGGCGGGAACAACGATCGTTATCGTTTGCACGTGGGCTCGTTTCCAAGGCCCATCGCTGTTGTTCCAGCAGGGGGGCCGCCGGGTGCGTTGATTGACATGACTTTTGTGTCAGCGATGGGTGACGCTTGGATCGAAAAAGTACAACTGCCCAGTCAGCCACAGGAAGCGTTCCCGCTCGTGGTTTCCAATGATCAGGGATTCAGTCCTTCGCCCAACTTTATTCGCGTTCAGGATATGCCAAATGTGGTTGAGCAGGAGCCAAACAATAGCTTCAAACAGTCGACCGTCGGTGCTCTACCAGGAGCGTTTTGTGGTTTCGTGGGTGAACCAGGTGACACAGATTTCTTCAGCTTTGAAGCCAAGAAAAACCAGACGGTATCGATCAAACTCTTCGCTCGTAAAATCTTGCGATCTGAACTGGACGGTGTGATCAATGTGTATAACGCTGCCGGTAGTCGGGTAGGGGGGAATGATGACTCCGGTGGTCCAGACAGCAGGTTGGATTACAAAATTCCAGCAGATGGGATTTATCACGTCAGCGTCAATGATCACCTCAGGAATGGCGGTCCCGGCTACGCCTATCGCCTTGAAGTGCAGTTGGTGCAACCCGACCTCGTGCTAACGCTGCCGGATCGTCAGCGGTATGTGGCGACGCAGATCAATGTGCCTCAGGGCAACAACGCAGCCGTAATGATCAATGCGACTCGTCAGAGAGTGAGCGGTGCGATCGATATTTCCGGCTTGAACTTGCCAGAAGGAGTGACAGTGACTCCAATTCAGATGCCGGCGAATCGCACGACCGTTCCGTTGTTACTGAGTGCAACACCAGAAGCAAAATTGGACGGGAGGTTAGTCAACTTTGTTGGCAAAATTGCTGACAACCCAACAGCCGGTCGCTACACCCAACGGCATCAGTTGTTGATCGGCCAAAACAACAGCGTCGTGTACGACTACAACGCCGATCGCGCGGCAGTGTCGGTTATCAAGGCCTCCGCCTGTAGTTTCGAAATTGTGCAGCCTCAAGTACCCATTGTTCGAAACGGCTCGATGGAACTTGTTGTGAAAGTCGATCGTGGCGACTTTGAAGGCGACATTCCCATCCGCATGTTGTACAACCCGCCCGGAATCGGATCAGCTGGAAGCGTGACCATTCCCAAAGGCAAGAATGAGGGCAAGATTTCCCTGACTGCCAATTCATCGGCAGCCATTGGGGAGTGGCCGCTGATTGTGTATGCCGTGGTTGGTGGAATCGAGATCGCCACCATGCCGGCAAGCCTGACCATCGAGGATCGCTTATTCGCTTTTGAGTTTCCGAAGACTTCAGCGGAATTGAATGCTGAGGCAGATGTTCTCGTCGATGTGGAAGTGCTTCGGGATTTTCCCGGAACATGTGAGCTTGAATTGGTGGGATTGCCCGCTGGTGTGGTTTGCGAGAAGAGCAAGGTTGAAGTGAAAAACGATACCGAGCAAGTCAGTTTTGCAGTCAAGGTGGGCGAAAAAGCCCGGGTTGGGCAACACAAGACGCTCGTCGTACGTGCGACTGTCAGTGAGGAAAAAGGAATCATCAAACAGACGCAAGGCACAGGGACACTTCAGGTCGACAAACCGATTCCTGCGCCCGTCGCCAAGCCCAAGCCGAAACCAGCCAAGCCAACTGCTAAGCCAGTTGCCAAGCCACCTGCCCCCGTGAAGAAGAAACCGCTCAGCCGCCTCGAGCAGCTTCGGTTGATGCGACAGGGCAAAGCTGAAGCACCAGAATAGTAATCTTCCTGTTGGAATGATTGCGGACGACTTCGTCACATAAATTGAACATACGAATCACTCACTAACCCGACTGGCACACCACGTTCCAGTCCGATGGAAAGACCCGAAGGTATCAATATGATGCGTCGACTATCCCTGACGATTGCTCTTACCTGTTTCATGGTCTCGGGAACGATGGCGGCTGAGCCAGAGCCAGCAGCGGCCTCTGCATCAGCATCCAGTGGCCCCGTGGCCGTCGTTGGAGGCTTGTCGGTTTATCCGGAAGAGATCCGGCTGGATACCGCGCGAGATTACCAGGCATTCGTTGCGATCATGCGTCGCGATGACGACGTCACGCTCGACGTGACCGACACAGTCAAGTGGAGCGTGGCCGATGCAAAGTTTGCCAAAATTGACGGCAATCGACTGTTGCCACTTGCCGACGGTGAAACTGAACTGGTCTGCAGTAACGGTACCAGTGAGGTAAGGATTCCAGTCAAGGTTGGTAGCAGCAAGGAGAAACTGCCGATCAGTTTTGAAAAAGACATTGTTCCGATCATGACCCGCAGCGGATGTAACACGGGGTCCTGTCATGGTGCAGCACGTGGCAAAGATGGCTTCATGATCAGCCTGTTCGGATATGATCCTGCTGGCGATTACACGCGGATAACGCGTCAAATCGGAATGCGACGCATCAACTTGGCTGTTCCCAAGGACAGTTTGTTCTTGACGAAGGCTGCGGGGCAGGTTCCTCACACCGGAGGCAAGTTGTTTGGCGATGACAGTGTTTATTACTCCATGATGTTGGAGTGGTTGCAGGCAGGAGCGTTGAAAGATGCCACCCCGCCACCATCAGTTGAAAAACTTGAAATCTATCCTCCGCAAGCCGTCATCGAGGGAACAGGTAGCACTCAACGTTTCATCTCGGTCGCGCATTACTCGGATGGAACCACGCGCGACGTCACCAACCTTTCCGCATTCATGACCAACAATGAAACGTCTGCTGCGGTTGATAAGAATGGAAACGTGACTGCTGGAGCGCGGGGCGAGGCGTTCATTCTGGCGCGGTTCGAAACGAAGACAGAAGGGCGACAGGTCCTCGTTCTTCCGAAGGACCTTCAATACGAGGCCCCTGAGGTCACTGGCAATTACATCGATGAGCTTGTTGGCAAGAAACTCAACCAACTCCGGATCCTGCCAAGTGGTTTTTGCACAGACGAAGAGTTTCTGCGCCGTGTAACGATTGATATCACTGGGATGCTGCCCACTGAGGAAGAGTACCAGTTGTTCATGAACGACGTTGCCGAGGACAAGCGTGCTGCGTTGATCGAACGTCTTCTGAGTCGCAAAGAGTTCAGTGAAATTTGGGCCATGAAATTTGCCCAGTTGTTGATGATCAAGAGTACAAATCAAGTCAGTTACAAGTCAGCGTTTCTTTACAACCAGTGGCTGACTGACAAGTTTGCCAAGAATGTGCCGATTGACGAGATGGTTCGGGAATTGTTTGGTGCGACCGGTGGTACGTTCCGGAATCCTGCAACCAACTATTATCAGATTGAGCGTGACACTCTGAAACGCGCCGAAAATGCCGCGCAGGTGTTCATGGGAATCCGAACCCAATGTGCTCAGTGCCACAATCATCCGTTGGATCGTTGGACGATGGATGATTACTACGGGTTTGCTGCGTTCTTCTGTCAGACCGCCACGAAGAATGCTGAAGACTATCGGGAAAAAATCATTTATGACCGCCGAAGCGGTGAGGTCAAGCACAAAGTGACCAACCAGGTGATGCAGCCTAAATTCCTTGGGGGTGGTTTGGCAGACACCAAGGGGAAAGATCGCCGTGTCGTGATGGCTGAATGGCTTACCAGTTCTGATAACCCCTACTTCTCGACAAGTATTGCGAACCGGGTTTGGGCACACTTCATGGGTGTCGGGATTGTGGAGCCCGTGGATGATATTCGCGTTAGTAATCCTGCGACCAATCCCGAGTTGTTTCAGGAACTGGGAGATAAATTATCTTCGTACAAGTTTGACTTTCGGCAGTTGGTTCGTGACATCTGTAACAGCCAGGCGTACCAACGCAGTGCAACTCCCAACGAAAGTAACAAAGGTGACACTCGGAATTACGCTTATGCAGTGGTTCGCCGTATTCCCGCCGAAATGATGCTTGACTGTGTCAGTCAGGTGACCAATACCAAAGAGAAGTTTCGTGGTTTGCCACTGGGAGCTCGAGCTGTACAGATTGCTGACGGGAGAACAAGCACCTACTTCCTCGACACATTTGGACGGGCAGCTCGTGAAACCGTTTGTGATTGTGAGGCAACTACGGATCCCTCGCTTTCACAGGCATTGCATCTGCTCAACGGCAGTGCAACGAGTGGGAAAATCACCCAAGGCAAGGTGATCGCTGAGCTACTCAAGGATGATGCACCGATTGAAGACGCGCTGGATCGTTTGTACGTGCGATGTCTTTCGCGGTATCCAACGGAGACGGAACGCAAGGAATTGCTAGCTGCGGTTGAGCAGGCTCCGAGCCCGACAGTCGGACTCGAGGATGTCTTCTGGGCCGTATTGAACAGTCGGGAATTTGTGTTCAATCACTAATTTCTGGCAATGGAATCGTAGCTTCGGTGTTTCGAAGTTGCGGCAAAACAATGCTCGTGATCGCGACATGCGAACAGCTGAGTTGATTGCATCGGTGTCTTGTCACCGGTGCACCTCAATTGGTTCGTTGCTGATTGCGATTTTTTGCAGTTATCAGTGCACATCAACGCATGTGCAACCAAACCTTCAAAGCATCGATAATGATTAACCGATTATCTCTGAGTCTTGGCCTGGTTGTTCTCACCTTGTTGCCTCTTTCCGGCCAAGAGAAAAAAACGGAACAGGCGAGTCCGAATTTCATGGACCACGTGTTGCCCATTTTTCGCGAGCATTGTCTGCAGTGTCATAACGCGAACGACGCCGAAGCAGGGCTTGCGATCGACAGCTACGGGGCGTTGATGGAGGGCGGTGGTAGTGGCGATGTGGTAGCGAATGGGGATGCGTCCGCAAGCACGTTGTATCTTGTGATGACTCACGCTGAAGAACCAACGATGCCGCCCAACCAGGAGCCGATTTCCAAGGAGAAGTTGGAAATCATCAAAAAGTGGATTGATGGTGGTCTGTTAGAGAATAGCGGCAGCAAAGCGAAGAAACGAAAAGGCCCATCGCTAAGTTTCACCGCGATGGAGGGGGGAAAGCCATCCGAAATTGTCATGCCGGAAAGTTTGTGGCGGGTGCCCGTGGTTGTATCAGGACGTGCCGCTGCGGCATCTGCATTGGCCGCGAGTCCTTGGGCACCGCTGGTTGCTGTTGCTGGTCAAAAGCAGGTTTCCCTGTATCACACGGAAACAGGTCAGCTTGAAGGTATCATTCCTTTCCCTGAGGGAATCCCGCAGGTTCTTACATTCAGCGTGGATGGTGGGTATCTGCTTGTTGCTGGGGGAACGCATTCATCCAACGGAGTCGCATCGGTATACGATGTGAAGACAGGTGAGCGGGTCATCAAGGTTGGAGACGAGTTGGACACCGTGTTTGGTGCGGACGTCAACGATAACCTCAGCAAGATTGCTCTCGGCGGACCGCAAAGACTTGTCCGCATCTTTGATACTGCATCTGGTGAATCACTCTTTGATCTGAAGAAACATACCGACTGGGTCTACACCGTCGACTTCAGTCCCGATGGGGTTCTGGTTGCCTCCGGTGATCGTTCAGGAGGGCTGCACGTCTGGGAAGCTGATACCGGGCGTCTTTACTTGGACTTGGTGGGACACAAAGGCGCGATTCGGGGACTTTCATGGCGAGCAGATTCGAATGTTCTCGTCAGTGCCAGCGAGGATGGCACCGTTAAATTATGGGAAATGAATAACGGAAAGCAGCTGAAAAGTTTCAGTGCTCATGGTGGAGGTGCAACTGGTGTGGTGATGGCCAGAGATGGTCGAATGGTCACCTCAGGCAAAGATAAAACAGTCAAGCTGTGGAATGCAGATGGTGGAGCGATTGCCACCATGCCAGCGTTTGCAGAGCCTGCGTTAGAAGCCGTGATCACCCATGATGGTTCACGGGTCATTGGTGGCGATTGGTCAGGGCGAACGGTGATGTGGGAGGTCGCTGATCCCAAGAAGTTCGTCGAGCTACGGGCAAACCCACCTCATCTCGAACAGTACAAGGCATCCGTTGCCGAGCAAATCGCGAAGCTGACTGCCGATCTCGCCGCGGCTACCACTGCAGAAACCGCACAGCAGAAGCAAGTTGATACTGGGAAGGCGGCTCATGCTGGAATGACGGCAAAACTGGCTGAAACCAAGGCAGCACTGGCGAAAGCTAACGCTGACAAAGCTGCGAGCGAGAAAGCGATGGCTGAGATGCTGACGCAGAAACTGGCTGCTGAAAAAACGTTGGCAACAGGTAAAGCATCGATGGCGATGTTAGTGAAGCAAATTGACGAGGTGCAGGCCTCCGTCAAGGCCCAGCAGACTTTGGTTACTCAGGCGGTTGCACGGCGTGAAAAAGCAGGCACCGACAAGGTTGCAATTGAAGGGCAGCTCGCGAAAGTGAAGCAACAGAATGAACAACTCAAGGCTGTTGCCTTGGCTTCGCTGTCACGACTTGCGAAACGAGATGTTGAGATCGCTGCGATGAGGCAGGCAGCGAAAAACGCGGAGTTGGCTGCCGATACTGGTAGAAAAGTTGCAGAGACCGCAATTGCTCAGCTTGGCAGTCAGGCAGCTGAACTCGGGAAAACGATACTGACGCTCCAGAAAGAAGTTGGGACTGCAACTGAGCAGCAGAAAAAGGCAGGTGTAGCTGAAACTGCTGCTGTGGCAAAGATCAGCGTAGCGTCCAAAGCGATAGCTGCCGCGACTGCTGCGGTTGCGACGGCCAAGCAACAGTTGGGTGCGGCGAAGGACGATGCGGAAAAGAAGGTTGCCGCAGATCTGGTTGCGAAATTGGAAGATGACTTGGCGAAAGCAAATACCCAAGCAACAGAGGCGAAAAATCTTGCTGCTGACCAGAAAATGGTTGCCGCAAATGCGACCAAGGCAATTGCTGAAGCTAATGCCAAGCTGGTTAGTGTTTCCGCTGAAAAGGCTGCAGTGAATAGCAAGGTTGAGCCACTGAAGAAACAATTGGCGACGCATGTTACCGCCAAGGGTGCTGCTACGAAACAGATGAAAACGTATGACGAACAGTTGGCACAAGTTGCTGGCGAGTTGGCAACTGCGAAGAAGGCAAAGGATGAAGCAGTGCAGAAAATGGCGTTGCTTGTCAAAGAGATTGCTAAGTTTACTGCCCAACAGCAGGCAGCAGTAGCAGGCATTGGCCGCGAAGAGGCGGCGAAGAAATTGGGTGAAGCTAAGATTGCTGAAATGACTGCTGCACTCGATGCAGCAAAGCCAAAATTGGATGCCAGCCGAAAGCTCGTCGAGCAGACTGCAGCTACTCTTGCTGCTGTAATGGCAAAGCTAAAAGCGCAGCCTGCAGTAGTTGCTAAGCACGTTGCAGCCATCAAACAGATGACCGCAGCAGTTCCCTCTGTGGAAAAGCAGATCACAGCTGCGAAAAAGACAACGGATGAAGCGGTAGCGGGATTGGCAACCATGCAGACAGCCACGGGTGTGGCACGTAAGAATCTTGCAGATGAGACAGCTGTTCTTGAAGGGATCGATTCTGAATTGGTAGCCTTCAAGCAACAAAACGCAAAGTTGGCTGCAGAGTTGGAAGCGACTGCTGCGACCGCTGCCGCAAAGCGGAAGGATCTGGAACCTGTTCAGGCCACTCTGACAGGAATCGAGACTGCGGTCGCTGCACGCGAAGCTCAGATCAAGCAAATGGCTGATGCTATGGCCAAGCTTAAGGCCGAGCTGGAAGGCTTGAATAAGGCACAAACCGCGGACCAGGGCAAACTGAACGAAGGTCGCTCGAAATTGAATGACTTGGAAGCGGCGGCTGAGCAGGCCGAAGAGGCGGCTCAGGAAACGAAGGACAAAGTTGAATTTTTCCGCTCGGTTTACGGTGCCTGATGATGGCCTGCTTGTGAGCAGACAGGACGATTGAGATTAACCATCAGGGCCGGTGGTTCGAATGCCTCGCGGGAGAAAAGTCCTACATTGGACCCCTGTCCGGAGCGGTGGAACTTGGGGTGCGTGGACTTAGTCTGTTTTCCAGCTGTTCGACGATTGAGTGGCTGGAAAGACGCCTATTTCGTTGATCAATGTCTGGAATAGCGGTCCACCGCAAGGTTTGCCATCAGCAACAGTCGGCTCTCAGATTACGCCGATCTTAACGATTGGTCGAGGTTTTTACGCTGTTTTCCGGCGTCGGGGCCGAAATCGGCAACCATGTTCTATGCTTTTGCTGTCACTACTTGCGGTGTTTGCGTAAACTGTAGAGGCCTGGATCTTTCAGGGAAGAGCAGTGCTTTGAATCGCCCAAAGGTTGCTTTTCCTGCGTAGAAGGATCGTGTCGGGTCGCTTCTTTTCTCCTCTCAGCCAGACGCATGCGATTCTTGTCTCATCATCGCAGATTCGAGCAGAAAACGCGTTTGTCGCGTGGTGGAAGAAAATATGGACATTCGCAGATTGGTTTTTTAGGCAGATCCTGCTGTTTTGTCCGTGAATTGTTTTGGCCGATCGCCTTACTCTGCTTGGGGCTTTCTGCAGGTGTTGCTGGTGCACAGCCACCTGGAACGACTCCTACTCGGGATGTCTTTTCGCAGCAAAAGGAGGGAGTTGATGCGAGTGGTTTGCCCATTCGCGCTTTCATGTTCTTAAGTGAGTCGGACAACGTCGTTCTGATGCCCGGGTTGTCTTGGGAGGAATTCGAGCGGCTGTCGAATCCTGATTCGGTCGTAGATTCAAACCAGCAGTTATTCAGTTTTCAGTCACTAGTGATCAAGGGTGAGGTTGAGGCGGAGCGATTTGAGGGTGAGGTGTCGCTGAGCATTCTGGTCGCGCCAAGTCAGGGTCAGTGGATACGCATCCCTTTGCAAATGGGAAATTTCCATCGTTTGAAATCGCCCAACATCACTGGGATCGAAAATTACTTCATGACACTCACGCCTGATGGTAGTGGGCATCTCTTGCTGGTGAAAACTGATCAGCAACAGGAAGTGAAATTGCGGATGGAAGTTTCTGCGCGAGTCGTGGCCAGCACGGTTGCCAAGACACTCAATTTCAAGTTGCCCGGGTGCCCTGAATCGAGAGTCGATTTGACCGTAGGTGCAGTTGGAGTTGAGGGTGAGATTCTTGGTCGGGGTGATGAGGTTTTGGAGACGAAAGTTGTGCCGGGGGAGGGCACGAATTTCCAGATTGAGTGCGGAGGCGGCAATTATTCCTTGCGTTGGGGAAGTTCGTCACGCACAAAAGATGATACAGCTCTCCTGGAGGTTGAAAGTCGTATCAATGTTCGTTGGGACTCACCTCAGGATCCATTGATTGCTGACTTTTTATTGACGGTTGAGAACGTCCGCGGCTCGATAGATTCTTTTCAATTACGCTTGCCGCCCGGTGCGGTCGTGCTTGATTCTTTGCGATTAGGTGACAGTGGCCGGACGATTGATTTGGGTGAGCCCGTTCTGGGCAGAGATGAGGAGATTCGCGACGTCATTATTCCTGCAGCAGAACGAGGATCTCGCATTGACCTCAGTTTTGAATTGCAGCTGCCAAATGATAATGCGTCTGAATCGAACCCACTTGATTTCCACGTCGCGGAGGTGGTCGGATCACTGCGGCACAAAGGCGTGATTGCTGTTGAGACGGGAAGCGATTATCGGTTGCGATGGCTTAGTAGCCCGTGGGTTGATCGTGTGATCGGTGAATTGGGTGAGGATGCTGTTAATTCAGGTCGCACGTATGAGTTCAGATTTGAACGTGCTTCGTTCGAATTGCCGCTTTATCTGGGTGAAAAAGGTCGGCAATTGCGAATGACAAGCAATTCGATTCTCGATGTTTATGACGCGACTGCCAATCTTGACATGACCATTTCGATCAACGGGCAAGTGTCCAAGGGGCTTCTACAATTCAATGATGCAGGTTGGCAGATCAGGGAGATTCAAGACTCTGAGACTGGAGAGTTGCTGGATCTGTTTGAAGATGATGATCGTTTTTTGAACATGCGAAATGTCGGAAATGGCGATCTGTCCCAGATCAGGATTTTGGCAGAATTGCAATTGAACCCAGAAAATGGAGATGTCGGCTTCTATCTGCCGACAGTGACTGATGTCGATGGTGCAGCGAGAGTTCAAAAGGCCACACTTGATATCAAGAGTACTGGGCGTTCAATGTTGGTCGTTGATCTTGCTGCTTCGGTGGGATTGACGCGTGGAATCGTTGCCGGAGCGGACGTGTCCGTGGCCAAATCATCCATGATCAGTTATCAGATTCAGACACAGGAAAAACGTCCCAAAGTGGTTGGTGCATTGGTCGCTCAACCACCCAGAATCAGTCTCGCCAGTGAGGCTGTGATCGAACTCTCAGGGAATCAGTTGAGAACGGATGTGGATTGGACAGTGACTTCCTCGTTGGATTTGGAAGGGAGTTTATTTGTCCGTATTCCAGATGCCAGCAGGCCAGCGACTCTGAATGAAAATGGAGATTCGATTGGTTCAGTGGCACAAGAGGGTGGCAATGAGGACACCCAAGCACCCGATGACGCGGAAGATAATTCTGGGGGTGCCAAAGAACCGCTCGGTCCTAATCTTGACGAACCGTGGGTGGTGAGTGTCAATGGTGCACCGGCGAAACTTAAATACGTTGATGGCGACAGGTATGAGTTGATATCAGAGCGACTCGCCATGAATACGATGGAAATTACCTGGCGTCGTTTACAGGATTTGAACGCTGCTGTTGGTGATGGCGCTGTCATTTCTGTGCCCCTGCCAAGTCCTGGTGTGCTTGATGTCACGATTCGTGGCAGCATGGGTGTCACGTTGAGAGGGGATCAGGGGTTTGATCTGGTTTCGGCAGATCGACAGAGACAGAAGCGTCTTGATTTAGTGACTTTTCCACGTGACCCTCTGCGTCTCAAACTATTGTCACGATTGACCAGTCAAGAAGAGTTGACAGTTCAGAAAACCATATTGCGGACCGTCGTAGGCAGAAACCTGCGTCACGAAAGTGTGTACGCGAAAGTACAGGGTGGAGGCCGATTCCAGGTGGGTCTGCCATCGGATGTCGTTGATGTGTCTGTTCAAGCCTTCATTGATGGCAAACCACGTACAGTTCGACGTGAAGAAAATACTCTTGTCGTGTTGCTACCCAATGACAGGGAAGCCCATGTGGTCGATTTGCAGGTCTGGATCGCGCGAGAGACACCTGCATCGTTTTCGAATATCAAGCCTTTGCTTCGATTGCCATTCGGTGTTGGACGCGTTTATTGGCAGATCGTCGCACCATCAGACGGGCATGTTTTGTGGGCGTCACCAACTCTAGGGCGGAGCATGAGTTGGCGTTTTGATCGGTGGAAACTATATCGACAGCCGAGTCATGATGATGTTCGGCTTCTGCAACTCGTCGATGCGACTTCAATTTCGATGCCACCCGGTAACCGATACCTGTATATCGGATCCGATCTACGTTCATTTGAGGTTGTGATTGTTTCGCGTGTAGTACTGTGGGTGCTGATCGGTTCGATTGTATTGCTTGCGGCTGTTGTGTTGACAAATTTTCCGAAGTCACGCCATCCTTTGACTGCGGTGGTGCTTGCGGTGATGTTTGGAGGCTTACTTGCGATTGCTCCGGATGCAGCTGTTTTGGCAGGCCAGTTTGGAATCATCGCGTTGGTGCTGGTTGTTGTGATGATCGCTGTGCGTGTGTTGGTTTCACCCGCCAAGAATGGACGCGTATTTAATTCCTCTGTGATCACAGCGGATCAACCTCGCCCACCATCAACCCGATCTTTGGTGCCTGCAATTGCAGAAGATCCGGGCGTCACTGCGACAGAGGCCTTGGCTGAACCGGCGCCCACCGAGGTGACCACGTGAGTCACTTTACACGCTGCCAAAATCGAGACCGGCGTGATTCAGAATTGCAACTGATGACTGGATCTCTTCGTGCTGATAAAGCCCCATGTGCGATTCGGAAGATTCCTCTTGGGACCTCGGTGAATCGCCGTTGTCTTGTTCTCATTCTCATTGTTGCACCCATTTTTGGGTGGGTTGGACTGTTTAGCAGCTCGTTAAAATCAGCGGTGGCGCAGGATGTAAATGAATCTGAGAACGTTCGGGAAGTCGCTGGGCAGAACCAGAAAACAGAAGGTGATGACAGCCGTGCCACCGCTGGAGCCGCTCAGGAAAATGTGAATGGACAACCGGCAAACGCAAAGTTGTGGCTGCCAGCTGTGCTCCCAGATGGTCGCCGAATCACACCGATTGGTATGTACCAGTCTCAAATGGATGAGTTGGTGCCGAAAAATTACCATCCTGTTTCGTTGGAGCAACTCAATCTTGCAATCGCAAAGTGGACTGCACGAGCTACTGATGATCAGACCAGTCGGTTAAAGGGTGCTGTTTATTGGGTACGGGTTGTCGGTGATACTCTTGTAAGTGAGAAGAGTATTCTGGGTATCGAATCTGATCGCACCGACCAAGTCCGGCGATCGCTGGGAAAGGTCAATCTGGCTATCGAACAGCCACCGGGGTTTTCACCAGGAAACAACACAGTCCCATGGCTGGAATCAGAGCCCAATGGAAATCTTGTGGCCGTGTTTCGCGGTGATGAAGTGCCAGGTAGTAGTTCGGAGATCCGGTACTCTTGGAATTTACGGGGTACTAAGTCTGCAAATGGTTATTCCTTTGACTTGAAAATTCCGCGAGCTCCACAGGCCAAGTTTTATTTATCTATGCCCAGGGGTACCTCGCTGCGTACTGATCAGGGAGTCTTGAGGGTTCGCTCAGGACCCCCGGATGAAGCAAGTGACTTCACGTTCCGGGAGCTTTCTGAGGCGAATGAGTCGAATTGGGCAGTCGATGTAGATTGGTACGAGCTTGATGCGGGTGGGCTTGATGCGATCACCATTCATACTCAGGTCGAGTCAGTGAATTCAGCCCCCGGCAGTTTCATTATTAGACGTTCTGAAATGCAGTACGAAGCCGAGCGTCGGGGTCTGAAATGGGCATGCAAAATGGCCGTCCAAGTATCTGAGGCGTGGCAGTTCCCCGAACTATTCATTGGAGATGCAACCGTTACCACGATTGAACTTGGTGGTGAGCCACTGCCGTTCTCAAAATCTGAAACAGCTGATCGTCAAGGTTACTTGCAAATCAAGTTGCTGAGTGACGTTGTGAATGAAACGGATAAGTTACTGAATGTGGTTGTGCGGGGGCACAGTCGTTGGGAAAGTGCGCAGGGTTGGTGTGAGCTTCCGATGCCGATTTGGGTCGGCGATACTGTTGCGCACGCAACGGTGGTTGATGAAGCTGTTCTGTCGGTGCGAGAACCGTTGCACATTCTGAATTGGAAATTACCAGAGCATTGGCAGTGGGTCAGCCAAGGCATTGAGGCCGACGTCACAACCGTCACTGTGAGAGGGCCAGCGATCACGTCTGAATTTGATGGTGGTGCGTCGAAGTCCAGGAATAGTTTGTTTGCTAAAAGCCGCTGGTCACGTATTCAGTTGACGAATCAGGCAATCTTTACCCAGAGCGAATCCGCGCTGCAGTTCAACGTGGTTGATGGCAGATTGCAGGCCAAAGCAAGGATTGAAATCGGAATCGATTCGGATCGAGTTGAGCCCGTCGGGTTGCTTGTGCAAGGGGGGTGGGTTTGTGAATCACTCACTCTCCAGCATTCAGGTCGGGTCATTGAGAACCCGAGGATTCGGGCGGGCGAAATTGTGTTTTGGCCAGAGAACCAAGATATTAAAAATGGCACAATCCTGATTGAGGCTGAAGGCAGCACTGATCTGATTCAGGAAAGCAATGCAAGACGGAGATCTGCGAACAATCCAATTAGGAATTTGAACTCAGAGAGAAAAAATATCACAGCTGCCAATTCTGCGGGGAAAGAAGGGGAAAACGGGAATCGTAATCCGGATACGAATCGAGCGATGGCGACGCGTGTACCCGCAAGTTGGTTTTTGAGATCAAAACAGGCTCGCGGGAAAGTGATTGCTGCTGTAACGCCCCCCAAGGACCTGAACTGGAGTGGTGAAGTGGCGTTGCAACGCGGTTCGTTCGATCCGGAGTTGCTGACACAGCAGCAACAAGCATTCTTTTCGAATTTGAGTTCTGAAACACTTTGGTTTGAGCCTACTTCGGGGCGCACACCCGAATTGCTGTTGTTGAAGCCAAGTGTTAGTTTCAATGCTGCAACATCCTTCGATGTCAGGCGTCTTGGTGAAGAAAATTTTGAGACGTTGGAGATTGAAATTCAGTCGGATGGTTTGTTTCGAGAACGATTGCAAGTCCAGACTGGAAGCTTGGAGGGACGTGGTGAGTTTCTGTGGTCTATCAGTGACAGTGCTGATGGATCCACGATTGGTTTGCCAGCATCAGACGTTTCCGAAGTAGCTGGTGCTTACTCAATTGACCTTTCAGAACGAAACTTGCGCGGTCGGAAGTTGATAGCCCGCCGAACTTATAAGACCCCTGCTTCCATCGAAATGCAGTTGCCCATTGTCAGTGGGGCATCATCACAGAATGCCATCGCGACTATTGGTGAGGGGCTTTTGGTCAGTCAGAAACCACCTGACGTTCAACGCGTTCCAAGACGGACGTCAGCTTGGACATCGGAAGCAAAAAGCTCAGATAATGAGCTTGATAGTGATCTGAATATAGCGGTCAACGAAAGTGATGTTGAAGTCGCAACCGTCGATGGCAGTACACAACTCAGGTATGACGCCATACAGTCGTCTTCGATCACGGTGCGAAGGTCGGATGTGAATCCGAGCGTGACCATTGTTTGGCGAGAGCAGATTCGCGTTGAAGCATCCAGTCGTGGTACTGATCGCATCGAAGCGACGTATCGCGTCTCTCCCACCACGCCCCTGATTGTTTCGTATGAGCCCGAATTGCAGTTGGAATCGGTAATCCGCGATAATAAGCCAGTCGATTTGATGTCGGTGCAGCGGAGACCTTTGATTCTTGAGCCACGATCCGATACCGAGACAATTCAGGTTGTGTGGAATCGTAGTCAGTACGGTCCAAGTTGGATGCGAGAATGTAGTCTGCCTCTGATTGATGTGTCCGGAACTGTACTTAAATCGGAGTACCGTCTGGTGGCTGCTTCTGACACGTTTGCCCCACTTGCATTGATCAGGGGTGAGCAGGGAGGGCAGGGGATTGCCGCCGTGATTGCCATGCAATCTGGGGAATCAACGACTTTGGTCCGTCGTAATATCGCATTGGCAATGGGTTGGTTATTTGCGCTGTTGACCTTTGCGGTGTGCTGGTTCATTGCAGAGCGATCACCTTCTGTTGTTGCTGGTATTGTTGTTGTCTTTACAGGTGTTCTCTTCCTTTGGTGGCCTTGGAAGATCGCTGTGATTGGCTGGTTCATTGTTCCGGCGATTACCGCGGCGTTGCTGGCAACGAGTCGTCATTGGTTGTGGTTTGGCCAATCTGGTAGCGAGCCATCGAAAATTGAGGGCGGGACATTGGTTGGGTCGAGGGATGCGTCGCATGATTTTTCGCTTGACACCGCAGCCAGAGTGCTGGGGTTGTTGATCGCGATTTCACTCTTCTTTTCGGCGGTAGTTGTTGCGCAGGAAAGTGGGGCAGAGTCGGTGGACAAAGAGCCTACGGCTGGCAGTGTCACTGATGTCAATGTATTGGTGCCGATGGACAAGGACGGAAAACATCTCGGCTCGATGGTTTACATTCCGGGAAAGATATACTCCCAGTTATTTCAGCGTGTTAATCGTTCGGAGCCAAAAGATGCCCGCATCGCCGTTGCAGACTACAGGGTCAATATGCAGCCTGATTTGGTGCAAGCAGGCATGGTTGATGGGTTGAGCATTGAAGCGGATTATCTCATTCATCTGGAAGATGGTGAGCAGGGGGTCAACGTGGTCAGAATTCCAATTCCCTTCGCCTCGATTCGAACGGCAAAACTTCTGAGTGATGTGAG
>Ga0315322_10000179_pt1 | contig 43655 bp, 39 predicted proteins | sample M110021515metaG_FD_203461 | JGI IMG/M metagenome (GOLD analysis project Ga0315322, IMG submission 203461) | Ammonia-oxidizing marine archaeal communities from Monterey Bay, California, United States - M1 100m 21515 | ecosystem: Environmental > Aquatic > Marine > Intertidal zone | place: USA... | reverse complement strand
GCGCTTGTGAACTACCTTGGATTTCACCTTTGGTCTTGTTACCGGCTTTATCGGTACCTTGCCAAAGGTAAAGGGATTGTGCTGCTTCAGTTGCCATGAGTCACCTCGGCCAATCTTGTTGTAGACCTTATTTATGCGAACCTAGAAGGCTGTAATATATCATGTCTAGAGCTAATTCTAGAGCCATATCTAGACACTAATATGAATTAAGTCAATCTGTTAGCCTCTTCGAGGCTGGTGATTCCCTGTGCTACTTTTAGCAATACTGCGTCTCGCAGGCTTAGGCAGCCTTCTTTTCTGGCCTGCTCGGCCAAATGAATCGCATCACCATCGTCCATGATAATGCGGCTCAGGGTTGCACTAATAGGAACTACTTCATAAAAACCGATTCTTCCACTATAGCCATCCCGGCAAATATCGCAGCCAGTGGCTCTATGGATGCGTGCTCTAGCCAGTTTTTCTCGCTTAAAACCCTCTTCTATCAGTACTTTTTCGGGTATTTCCACGCTTTCTTTACGATTATTGCAAAGCCTCCTAGCCAGTCGCTGAGCGACTATAAGACTGAGGGAATTAGCCAGATTAAAAGCCGGAATCCCCATGCTGCGCAGCCGAGTTATGCTTGCTGCTGCGCTATTGGTGTGAAGCGTGGAAAGCACCAGATGACCGGTTTGGGCAGTACGGATAGCCATTTCAGCTGTTATAAGGTCGCGAACCTCCCCAACCATGATGATGTCCGGGTCTTGACGTAGAAAAGCCCTCATGGCACTGGCGAAATTCAGGCCGATTCTAGGGTTAACGGATACCTGATTGATGCCCGGCAAGTTGATCTCAACCGGGTCTTCCGCCGCAGAGATATTTCGCTGGTTGGTATTAAGAATACTCAGGGCGTTATACAGGGAGATTGTCTTACCGCTACCTGTTGGGACGGTAACCAGGATAAATCCCTGTTGTTTCTCAAGAGCCCGGAGATATTGTTCTTTTTGCAATGCTTCAAAGCCCAGAGCATCGACACCCAGTAAAATGTTAAGAGGGTCCAGAATTCTCAGAACTATTTTCTCTCCCCACAGCGTAGGTAAGGTATTTACCCTAAACTCGATAGACCGCACTGATGACAATCTCAGTTTTATGCGGCCATCTTGCGGTAAACGCTTTTTCGCGATATCCATTTGAGCCATCACCTTTATTCTCGATGCTAATCGTCCGGCAAGCTTTATGGAGGGTTTTATAATCTCATGCAGCAATCCATCAATTCTGAAGCGGATGCGGTAATCACTTTCATAGGGTTCGAAATGCAGGTCGGATGCAGATGCTTCAATAGCATCTATCAGTAAACCGTTAATCCGTTTTACCAGAGGCGTGTTATCGTTTGCCGCCGACATGCTTGTTTCCAGTGAATTTTTATTTCCGCGAGGACAATATTCTAGATTAAATTCATCCAGTGCATTTCTTACGGCATCTTTCTTTCTGCTGCGCTTAAGTAATTCCTTTATGCGGCGTTGCAATCGCAACTTACGAACAGCAGCGATATAGTAAATCCGGAAACGTTTTCTCAAAACTAGCCACTCTTTGGCGCATGCTCCGGTGTGCTAGAAGATCTGCTAGAGAAATACGCGAAGCAAGTAGCAAGGATCTTGACTTCGTCTATGTCCCCTATCCTGCGATTCTCTGTTGCTATCTACTAGCAATCAAACGTAGAAGGAGTGATGCGCCACTTCTGGTGATAGATTGCTTCATTTCGGTCTATGACACCGTCGTAGAGGACAGGAAACTTTTATCTCCGTCAAATCCGCTCGCCATGTTGATTCGATATATGGAAAAAAAAGCCATACAAAGGGCCGATCTGGTTCTCACCGATACCGCAGCAAATGCCAGCTATCTGGCACAACTCTATCCACAGGAAAGAAATGGTTTGGCCAATGAAAAATCCAAGACGCTGAATCTTTGCATTAATGAGGCTTTGTTCCTCCGCGAGAATGTAACGGCTAGTGTTCCGGATAGCACCGACTCAAATATCCTCAATGTTCTGTTTGTGGGCAGTTTTGTCCCTCTGCAAGGTGTCGAGCTAATCATTGAGGCAGCTACTCTGTTGGAAGCTGATAATCGGATAAAATTTACGCTTCTCGGGGACGGACAGACAGCGGACAGGGTTCAGCAATTAATAGCAAAAAATAAACTTGAAATTAACTGGCAGCGCGGCTGGCATCCCATAGAAAAAATTGCCGAAGCGATTTATGCTGCTGATGTTTGTCTAGGGGTGTTCGGGGAAGGGGGTAAGGCAAGCCGAGTTCTGCCCTATAAAATCTATATGGCAATGGCCGGAGCCAAACCGGTTATCTCGATCCACATGGACCATGGTGTATCGCCGGCGGCTTCCATACCGATGTTGACACTGCAGCAAAATACCGCCCGGCAACTGGCTGATGCTATTACTGGCGTGCTGGAATCCAGTGAAGAGAGACTGCGGCTAGGCAGGGAGGGAATTGCTCGTTCAGCAAGGATTCATTTAACTTCATCTACTATGGAATCTATACGTTATCATGCTGATTATTAGAGAATTAAGCAGGCTTTGGCCTTTTAACTCAATTGTGCTCCTCTTGAAAAATATGGCGATGTAGTTTATGTTTACGCCGGTTTCAAAATGGTGCTTGAACGGTAAATCACAGTAATGCAGCGGCTTAATTTGCCCGCTGCAGAGGAAGGTAAAAATGAAAAATTCGGTAAAAATGACAGTTAGCAGTGTATTTTTGCTGATAGCCCTGGTGGCAGGTCCGTCGGCACTTGCTCAGGATAAGACGGTAAATGACGGTGTCTTTACTGCAGCCCAGGTTGAAACAGGTAAACTGGTTTATGACTCAAGCTGCTCAGCTTGCCACGATATGCGTTTTTACCGCGATACCCTGAAATCCTGGAATAACCAGCCATTACTCTGGTTATGGGAATCGGTGATGGGCACTATGCCAGCTGATAACCCCGGATCCCTGATGCTTGACGAGTACACGGATGTGATCGCCTATATTCTTTCCGAGAATGGCTTTCCTACAGGTGATACCAAGTTGGACCCTGACAATGGAATGGACGCTATCAAGATAGCTACCCCTTAATCCATTAAGTTAGAAGTTTAGATATAAAAAAATGCCGGATATCTATCCGGCATTTTTTTTGTCCGGGAAAGTATCTATTCTGCAGGGCAGTCTCGCAGCACTCGTGCAATACTGCTGCGATCACGGGTTCCGAGTTGCAGATCATACCTGTCAGCTATGGCTTCCCAAAGTCGAACGTACTCGCATTGAAATTCGTCTCTAGGTAGATAACGGTCTGGTCCGCGGCTTGATTTACGACGAATCTCCCTTTTTTCCACTAACATAATATTTAGCGGGTCATTGGCAAATTGTAATTTCATTTGCGGAGTCCAGCGATCCCCGCCATGGGTGTGGGCATATAGCGGAGGGATTACGTGATCAACGTCTATTTGTACAGCCACTTCAAACACTTTACCGGTGTAGTCATCAAACCACTCTCCGGTTCGGACAACACAATTACGTGGGTTGGTATATCTCACTTCGACGCGGCTGGTCAGGATCAGCATCTCCTGACGGGTGGACTGGCAATCCTGATCGAAATCCTCCTCGAAACTCCAATCGTCAGTATTGAAAAATTTCTCTCTGGACCTGTAGTCGGTTAGAAGGCTGTCTCGGCTTCTTCGGCCGAAATCGAAGGTATCCGGCATCTCACAACCACCTAGATGGCAATGATAGGACCTTCCATAATAGTGTCCGCCGTTGCGGTCCAGATTTCCCGCATGGCCAAATGCGATGGAGGGTAGCGTCAGCAATAATAAGTAAACGAATAATTTAGGCTTGTTTTGATTCATCGGCACCACTCCTCAGGATTCACCGCGTATGGTAAGCTCTAACGTCGGGGTATCAATCTACCAACATAGATAGATCAACAGCCTTACAATGTTTGGTGAGGGCTCCAATGGAGATATAGTCTACGCCGGTTTCGGCTACTCTCATCAGATCCTCTTGTTCAATTCCGCCAGAAGCCTCCAGTTTACATCGCCCGGCATTGGTTTCAACGGCTTTTAGGGTGTCTTCGATGTTGAAATTATCTAACATTACGATGTCTGCACTGCTGGAAACCGCTATTTCCAGCTCGGATAAGCTCTGGACTTCGATTTCAATTAGGCGCTGTGGATATAGCTCTCGCGCTTTGTTTATGGCTTCGGCTATGCCTCCGCAGGCACTGATATGATTTTCCTTAATAAGAAAAGCATCATACAAGCCCATTCTATGATTTTGGCAGCCGCCTACTCGTACAGCATACTTCTGAGCCGTGCGCAGGCCGGGAATAGTTTTACGTGTATCCAGCAACACGGTTTTAGTATGAGCTACCAGGGAGTTGTAATAATTACTCTGGCTTGCCGCAGCTGAAAGAGTTTGCAAAAAGTTTAGTGCTGTTCGTTCGGCAGTCAGGATACTGCGAGCACTACCCTTTATGGTAGTTAGCAATTGGTTTGCCTTAATGGAGTCGCCATCTTTTGTATACCAGTTTATCGCAAGCTTGTCATCGAGTTGGCTAAACACTTCATTGGCCCAATGCATTCCGCAGAAAACAGCTTCCTGTCTGCTAATAATTCTCGCGCTGATGTTCTTATCTGCAGGAATTAATTCAGCGGTGATATCGCCACTACCTATGTCTTCCTGTAATGAAAATTTAACTACCTCAGCAATATCTCCGGGTAATTTTGAAGCTTCGGGTTTCATAGTCTTGTTTCCGGATATTGCCTTAATGTGAGAGTGGACCCGATCTGACTAAATTCGATTTCTTTTAACACGCTCATTCCTAATAAGATTGTACTTCCTGCCATTCCGGGGTTGATACTTCCATCAACATTTCTCAACGAGATATTAGAAATAGTAAGAGAGTCGATTTTTGTTGAGTACACGGTGATTATACCGTTAGCTGTCATAGCCTGAGTAGCATAACCGACCTGTAACCCCGCTTCGTTTGCCAGTTCCGGTGAAATTGCAACATCTGTAGCCCCTGTGTCCAATAAAAAAACTACGTCTACTCCGTTTACTGAGCCTGAAGCTACATAATGCCCCTGTCTGTTTTGCTCCAGTATTACTTCTTTCACACGGCTGCCGGTTTCAGAGCCTCTGGGGTTGCGATTAGGGTTGTATTGCCTCTCCAGCTGCGAGTCGAAAAAAAATGTCATACCACCCAAAGCTAAAACAAAACTGGCTATGAGCATGCCCTGGCCCAAGCTGCGCCCGGCTGTGTTTTGGCTTTTGTTAAATCGCTTTGACATGGGCAGATTATGTCCTATGCAGTGGGTAATGGCGAATTCATTGAAATTTGTGACGCAGTTCCTAAAAATGCTCCTAAATAGCGGAGGAGCCATGGTGTTTTGTGACAGGGATAGCGTGATTGTGAACGATTTCAACTTATCAGTAGCACAGCAGTGGTATAAATCGTTCATTGATTGGCATAAACAGAAGCGCTGTTTACAAAATGGCATATCAAATTGGGCCGCTCCGTGAAGGCAACTAGCAACGAAAAGCAAATTGAAGACTACGAACCGCTTAATCGGAAGTTAGCGGATCGGGTTCGTTTGGCTATTCTGCAACGACTTAGAAAGCAGATGGCAAGACTTAGCGCTAGCTTTTTCGATGAGCTGGATGATTTTCTGTTTGGTAGTGGTCAGCAAGGAAAGTTTTCCGACGACAGTATGTACCTTAAGGCCATGCGGGAATTTCGTGCCAAGCAAACATTGTTTGAGGATAATTTCCTCTCGGCGGTATTCGATGGTGTTGGAAAAGATGACGAGGGCAAGGCTTTTCAGACCCTACTTTCGGCAAATTCTACTTCCTCTAATTCAGAAGCAATCTATGAAAGTGTAGAAATCGACCTTGCCCTCGATTCTATGGAAAGAAAAGCCAATAAAGTATATGCGCCTTTCATAAAGCAGATCAACAATCTGAACAGAAAATTGAAGACTGCCTATCATGAGCCCGTCATAAATAGTGACTTTCTGATAGTCAAATCCATGCATGGTTTTACCAAGTCCCAGCATTCATTCTCGATTCCTCTGGAAGTTCGTCTTGTCTTTATGAAGCTGTTTGAGCAGCATTTCGTTCTAAAGATGGAAAAACTCTATCTTGATATTATTAGCATTCTTACCAATGTTAATAATGGCGATTTTGTTGACCGACTGGTTTCTTCTTCCTCTGCGTTTAAAAAGGTAGAGGAGCGTATTACCCGGCAAGGCAAAAAGGTTAATACTCAGACTCAGAAAGCTGCACATATTGAACCCCGAGTTAATCAAGCGATCAGTATTAGTTGCGAGCAGACCGAGCTACCACTTTTCGTTGAAAAAGTGATTCGGGCAAAGTGGCGTGCAGTACTGTTTCTAATTGGTTTGAACAAAGGAGTTAGTAGTATCGAATGGCAGGAGGCGAATCAGCCGCTTTCGCTGCTTGTTAATTACTTTAACAGTAATGAGCCGGTAACCGGCTCCGGTGTAGAGGAACTTTTTGAAAAGTTAAAGCAAGGCTTCGGGCTTATTCAAATGGATTCGGAAGAGCAGGATAAAATAATTTCTCAGTTAAAATCGAGATTGCCGGAGGCCGGGAAAGCACAATCACAAGCTCTTATCATGCATGCGGCTGCACCGGTCCCTGAGGCTCTAATAAGTCCGGTAGGAGAACGGGTTCTGGATCAGGACGACTTACGGGAAATTTCGAAAATAATGAATGCCGGTAGTTCCAGTAATGATACTGAAAGTTTTAAGAGCCCCATGGCCAAATTTCTCGCCGAAATAGATGCGCTGGAATGCCCTTGCGCCGTTGAATATAAATTGGGAGACCAATTTGTGGAATGTGAGCTCAGCAAAGGGTTTGAGGAGCCTGCATCCTATCAGATTAAGTCTTCACACAGGCGTTTCTCTATTTCTAGAAGCAACCTGGGATTAGCAATCTGTTTACGGGATGCGGAAGTTCGCCTCCCGGAGTCTGTGTTAAAAGGGGTACCCATTCAAGTAACTGAATTCCAGCCCGGTTAGGCCTCTCCTCTATGGGCGGCAGATCTGCCTGCCGATGACCATATTGTGTTATTATGAGCTCTGAGTTTTCAAGGGTTCTCTGTCGCAATGGATATTTCGATTGCTAACAATAAATTGATTGGCGCTCGTCAGCTTAGTTCTCCCAACCAGAGTGATCGCTCTGCATCGGCAAATATCGACCTCCTCATAATTCACAATATCAGTCTCCCTCCGGGTGAGTATGCTACAGGATGTATCGATCAGCTTTTCTACAATAGCCTCGACAGGAATGCCCATCCTTTCTTTGAAGAGATCTCTGAATTAAAGGTCTCAAGCCATTTCCTAATTGATCGGCAGGGAGCTATAACCCAGTATGTGCCCTTGGACAAAAAAGCATGGCATGCTGGTGAGTCTGAGTTCTGCGGCAGGTCAAACTGCAATGACTTTTCTATTGGTATAGAGCTGGAAGGAACTGATTTTGAACCGTTCACAGATGCGCAATATGATAGTCTGGTAGAGCTGTCGGTAAATATTTTGAAGGAGTTCCCGAATATTGATCCCGACAGGATTGTTGGACATAGTGATGTAGCACCGGGCAGAAAGACTGACCCTGGTCCGTACTTTCAATGGGAAAGATACAAGGCTTTATTGGGGCAAGAACTGGCGGATGGCGCCTGACCAATTATGTTGGTTTAATTTCATTTTACTTAACGAAAATTTAGCAAGCGCGGAAACAGTATGAAATTTCTCGTTATCCTTATTTGTCTAACCGTAAATTATCTTTGGCTAAGGGATTTTGATCGTTTTGATGATGGATGGTTTTTTAGATTTCGATGCAAACTCGAAGCATTTACGTCAGATTTGGAAGACCGCTTTTTCTCTGTATGGCTTCTTAGCACTGCGGCCATCTACCTGTTGCCGATATTGATTCTGATGCTGTTGCTGCTGCTGGCTGAAGGGGCTGTCTACGGGCTCTTCACAATGTTGATCCACATACTGGTATTGCTGATAGCGTTTGATCGAACTCAGCCCGGGAAGCTGGCCAAAGAGTTTGTTTCAAAATGGAAAGAAGGGGATATGGAAGCCTGTGTCCTCTATCTGCAGCAAGAACTACCTTCCGGAGAGGTATTGGATGTTGAAGACGAGTATTCCCTGAGTGAGTATTTTAATAAGCAATTGAGCTATCGCTTCTTTGAGAAAATGTTCGTTATGTTTTTCTGGTATCTGATATCTGGGCCTATTGGGGTTTTGGCTTGCTATATCACCTATCAAATGCGCGATAGTCATGAAGAGCAGCAATCAGGCCAGCAACTTGATCTGATTAAAAATATTTTGATGGTGCTGGAATGGCTGCCCTTAAGACTTCTTGCCCTGACATTTTCACTGGCTGGAAACTTTGTCCGTTGTTTTGAGAATCTGCAGAAGACATTCTGGGCTAGTGGCCGAGACGTCGAGAATGCGGAATTGCTCTATCGCTATGCAAGAGGAGCACTTTCCGGGCTGATAAATCGTCAGGACGATGAGGAAGAAATTGAGCAGATCAATGACCAGTCCCTCAGTGAAAGCAGGGCCGCAGCCGTGGCAGAAATAGCCGCATTGCAGGGCTTGCTTGAGCGTTCCCAGGCTATCTGGCTGTCATTATTGGCTCTGATTACTATTTTCGGATTGAGCCCCATGTAGTTTTTCTCAATTTGTGGCTCAAGTGTCGATATAGTGTAGAGAAATACTTGAGCATGGAACTGAGAAATGTAGTATTCAGCCGTTTTCGCCGGTAACCTATCGGTGTGCAAAGCTGAATGCGAATATAATACCTCTCTAACTCATTGAAAATAAAAAGAATAGACCTGAAGTGCATTCTTTTTGTTGAGCCTTCCTTTTTGTAGTATTACTACATAATATCATATTTCGGAATGGAAAAAAGTGCATTTTTGCAGTAAAATTACGTCACTTTGTAATTAAATTACAAGATTAGTAAAGTAATTACTGTAATAAATATAATACTGTCCTGCAGCGCCAGCCTATTCCAGTGGAATGGAACAGGTAGAATTTCGGCAACGGCCAGATTATCGGGAATGGAAAGAACACATGAATAAAAATGATGGAAACCCTGATGAAACCAGAGATTGGCTGGACGCTCTTAATTCTGTCATTGAAGAAGAGGGCATTGAGCGCGCACATTATATTCTTGGTCGCTTGTCAGAAAAGGCCACAAGATCCGGCGGCTATTCTCCAAACTCCACGGTAAACACTCCATACTGCAATACTATTTCTCCGCTGAGCGAAGAGCGAATGCCTGGCGACATGTTCATGGAGAGGCAGATTCGCGGCATCATTCGCTGGAATGCATTGGCAATGGTAATGCGTGCCAATAAGCGTAATCCGAATCTAGGTGGACACATTTCGACATTCTCATCGGCAGCGACTCTGTATGATGTTGGATTCAATTATTTCTTCCGCGGCCCGAACGAGCAGGATGAGGGCGACCTTATTTATTATCAAGGTCATTCATCTCCGGGAATATATGCACGCTCATTTCTGGAAGGGCGAATAAGCGAAGAACAACTGGATAACTTCCGTCAGGAAGTTGATGGCAATGGGCTTTCGTCCTATCCGCACCCATGGCTAATGCCTGATTACTGGCAATTCCCGACTGTATCCATGGGTCTGGGACCGATCACCGCTATTTATCAAGCTCATGTAATGAAGTACCAGACCAGTCGCGGCTTGTTGGACAATAGCGACAGAAAAATCTGGGCATTCCTGGGGGATGGCGAAACAGACGAGCCGGAGTCACTTGGTGCTATCAGTAAGGCGGGCAGGGAAAAGCTCGATAATCTGATTTTTGTAATCAACTGTAATCTGCAGCGGCTTGATGGACCAGTCCGGGGTAATGGAAAAATTATTCAGGAGCTGGAAGGGGTCTTCAGAGGCGCTGGCTGGAATGTAATCAAAGTTGTATGGGGCAGGCACTGGGATGATTTATTGCAGGCCGATAAGGAAGGCATATTGCAGGCTCGCATGGACGAAGTTGTAGATGGAGAGTATCAGAACTATGTAAGCCGCGGCGGAGCCTATACCAGAGAACACTTTTTCGGTAAGAGCCCGGAACTTTTAAAGATGGTGGAACATCTTTCTGATGATGACATCATGGCATTGAATCGTGGCGGCCATGACCCGTACAAGGTTTATGCGGCTTACGCACAGGCAGTAAAGTCCAATGGCAAACCGACTGTAATTCTGGCTAAGACCGTGAAGGGTTATGCTTTCGGTGATACGGCGGAAGGGCAGAATGCAACGCACTCTGTGAAGAAGCTCGATATTGATTCCCTTAAGAAATTTCGTGATCGATTTGGTATTCCGATTAAGGATGACAAGCTTGAAGCAGTTCCTTACTACCGCCCACCGGAAAACAGCCTCGAATTAAGGTATATGAGAAAGGTCCGGGAGCCGCTTGGCAAACCTGTGCCGCAACGTCGCTCTACTACGACGGCTTTGACAACTCCAGCTATGTCGACGTTCGAGAACCAAACTAAATCAAGTGGTGAGCGTGAAATATCAACCACTATGGCTTTTGTACGAATGCTAAGTGCTTTGTGCAAGGACAAAGAACTGGGCCAACGAATAGTTCCAATTGTTCCTGATGAAGCCCGTACCTTTGGTATGGAAGGCATGTTCCGACAGATGGGTATTTACTCATCAGTGGGTCAGCTCTATGATCCCGCCGATTCAAATCAGGTGATGTTCTACAGGGAAGATAAAGAAGGGCAAATGCTGGAAGAGGGCATCAGTGAGGCTGGAGCCTTCTCTGCCTGGATAGCAGCAGCAACTTCATACAGTGTAAGTAACTACCCCTTGATACCATTTTATATTTACTACTCCATGTTCGGTTTTCAGCGAGTCGGAGATCTTGCCTGGGCCGCTGGTGACTGTCAGGCGCGGGGATTTTTAATCGGTGCGACTGCTGGCAGAACTACTCTTAACGGTGAAGGACTGCAGCATCAAGACGGGCATAGCCATGTTCTTTCGTCCACTGTGCCTAATTGTGTTAGTTATGATCCTACTTATGCCTATGAACTGGCAGTGATTGTTCAGGATGGGTTAAAGCGCATGTATAAAGACATGGAATCAGTTTTCTATTACATAACCACTATGAATGAAAACTATACCCAACCTGAAATGCCCAAGGGCTGTGAGAAAGGCATAGTCAAGGGTATGTATTTACTGGAAGATGGTGCGAGTAAAGAAAATAAAGTTACTAACCCTCGCAAAGGTACCACTGGGCAGAGATTGCGATTACTGGGTAGTGGCACGATATTGCGTGAAGTCAGAACAGCAGCGGAAATTTTGCGGAAAGATTTTTCTGTGGCCACCGATGTATGGAGCGTCACTAGCTTTAATGAATTGCGCAAAGAAGCATTGGCAGTTGATCGCAAAAACATGCTCCACCCGGACAAGAAACCAACTGAGTCATTTGTAAGCGAGCAGCTAGGCAAGCAAAATGGCCCGGTTATCGCTACTACTGATTATATGAAATCCTATGCCGACCAGATTCGAGAGTTTGTCCCTGACACCTATCGGGTTCTGGGAACTGATGGATTTGGCCGCAGTGATAGTCGTGAGAAATTGCGACACTTCTTTGAGGTCGATAGTAAGTTTGTAGTCCTTGCCGCATTAACTGAACTAAAAGAGTTGGGTGCAGTTTCGGCCAAGGAAATCACCGACTATATGAAGAAGAGCGGAATTAGCAAAGACAAGCCTAATCCGGTTTCACGATAAGTTTAAATTAAAAGACAAAATATTCGGGAGTTGACTCCATTGTCAATTGAAAATATACAAGTTCCAGATCTGGGTGATGCCGGTGAAGTTGAAGTGATAGAATTGCTGGTATCGGTTGGTCAAACAGTGGCCGAAAATGATTCGCTTTTGGTTCTTGAAAGCGACAAGGCAGCAATGGAAATACCTGCACCGGTGTCCGGTGTTGTTAAAAGTATTTCCGTAAACCTAGGTGATCAGGTTGCTTCTGGCTCGGATATACTTAGCCTTGAAGTTGAAGACGGTGAAGCAGCCTCCGCGCCTGAGACCAAAGAAGAACCATCTGCGGATAAAGAGCCCTCGCCGAAAAAAGAGTCAATTCAAAAACCAGCACAAAAAGCCGAAAAGCAAAGCCAGAAGATTGAAGTTCCTGATTTAGGGACAGACGAAGAAGTCGAAGTAATCGAAATTCATGTTAAGAAGGGTGACAGTGTCGCCGAAGGTGATTCACTGATTACTCTTGAGTCAGACAAAGCTGCAATGGATGTGCCTGCTTCCCTGGCGGGTGTGATTGAAGCACTGTCTATCGCTGTAGGCGATAAAGTTAAGACCGGCGCAACAATAGCGACTATTCTTGGCGAGGTAAGTGCAGTTCCAGAAGAAAGCATTGAAAAAGATAAACCAGCCGCAGAAGTAGCCGAGGCTCCGGCAGCTATACCCGCAGCACCAGTAAGCGCTAGTAGGGCTCCCACACCTCCTCCAGCTTCTGGAGGAAAGGTTTACGCCGGGCCAGCTGTGAGAAAACTGGCCAGAGAATTGGGTGTTGATCTAAGCCTTGTTTTGGGCAGTGGCGCAAAATCCCGCATCATCAAAGAAGATATTCATGAGTTTGTTAAGAGCCGCATTAATGGCGCACCGGCTTCCGGGCCATCGGTGTCTGCAGTACCGGATATAGACTTTAGCCAGTTCGGTGAAATCGAAGAAGTGCCGAGAAGCAAATTGCACAAGTTGACTGCGGTCAATATGCAGCGTAATTGGTCATCTGTTCCCCATGTGGCCCAGTTTAACGATGCAGATGTAACTGATCTCGAAGAATTCAGGGCAGAGCTACGCGCAGAGGCGGAGAGAAAGGGCATCAAGTTAACCTTTTTGCCGTTTCTTCTTAAGGCCTGTGCAATGGCGCTGATTGAGTTGCCGCAGTTTAACGTTTCCCTGCATTCTTCCGGCGAGCATGTGGTTCAGAAGAAATATATTCATATCGGAATGGCGGTGGCAACAGAGGCAGGTCTTGTAGTGCCGGTTATCAGGGATGTTGACCAGAAGACTATCTGGCAATTGGCGACCGAGGTAATCGAGCTCTCTGAAAAAGCCAAGAGTCGCAAGCTGAAACGTGAGGATATGCAGGGTGCATGCTTTACTATTTCCAGTCTCGGCGCGATTGGCGGAACCGGTTTTATTCCTATTATCAATGCGCCGGAAGTGGCTATTCTGGGAGTCGCAAAAACGGAAATCAAGCCAGTTTATATTGACGGAGCTTTCGTTCCGCGAAAGATGCTTCCCTATACTTTATCTTATGATCACCGGGCGGTTAATGGAGCAGATGGAGGGCAGTTCGTAACCCTGCTATCGAAATTATTAGCAGATGTCCGTCATTTGGCGCTATAAATTATTGGTCCAAGCCCGTAGCTAGCAACAAATAAAGAGTTAGCGATCGCTCTACTGGGGATAAAAGAGTCGTATCCCCTGCTGGCTAATCGATTTGATCGGGCAATCATATGCCCGACTCAGATTTTCCTCAGTCAATATTTCCTCCCGGCTGCCAGCCAGAAAGGTATTGCCATCAATCAATAGTAAAACCTTGTCGCAAAATCTTGCCGTTAGATTTATGTCGTGGCTGGCCATTAAGACGCCTGCGGCTGAATTGCTTATCTTTTCTGTCAATATGGAAAGAAGTTTAACCTGAAATGCTACGTCGAGGTGGTTACTAGGTTCATCCAGCAAAAAAAGGTCGGGTGCCTGGCTTAGAAGCATGGCGAGTGATAAGCGTTGGCGTTCCCCTCCAGAAAGAGTAGCTACTTCCCGGTCAGCCAAAGTGCTTAGTTCGAATGCAGCCAATGCATGCCGTGCTATCGCTACATCTTTCGGGTCATCCCGAAGCAAGGACTGAGCGTGGGGGAATCGACCGAGCATCACTGTTTCCATGACTGTGGCAGGTAATTCATCAATACCCTGCTGAAACAAGATGCCGACCTTGCTTGCCATCTGTTGTCGGCTAAGGGTAGTACTACATTCCCCGTCTATAAGAATTTCGCCGCTGTCAGCTTCATGCACGCCAAGTATGCTATGCAAGAGAGTGGTCTTGCCTACACCGTTTTTACCTAACAGACCCCAGCATTCGTTTCTTTCTATGCGCAGATTCAGGTCCTGACATAATTGCTTGCCGCCAATCTGTATATTCAAAGATTTCAATTCGAGAAAAGCCATATCAGTCCCTTATCGAGTTTCTAAGAATAATAATGAAAGCCGGCACGCCGATTACGGCGGTTACAACACCAACTGGCAATTGCTGGGGAGCGATAATATTTCTGGCAATTGTGTCAGCCACCAGTAAAAAACTTCCTCCTAGCAACAAGGAGCCGGGAATTAGTAAACGATGATCGCGAGCGCCCATCAGGCGCAGAGCGTGGGGAATCAGCAGCCCTACAAAACCTACAGACCCGGCGACTGTTACAGCGGTCGCCGTAAGTATGGATGCTGAAAAATAGAGAATTAGCCGGAGAGCGCGGACGCTAATGCCGAGAGCCAACGCTACCAATTCGCCTCTCACCAAAACGTTCATTGGTCGACTGATTACTAGCCCGCCAATCAAGGCGGCCGCCAGTAATAGGAAATGCGCAGCTCCAACCTGACTCTGGGAAAGGTCGCCCATTAACCAGAACAACATGCTCTGTACATTGTTGGTGGAGCTCGTTGTTAGCAGGATATTAATTATTGCGCCCCAGCCCGCAGAAACTACGACTCCGGTCAATAACAGGCGGGTAACTGACCACTTGCCAAACTTGTTGGCGATACCAAATACCAGCAATATGGAGAATAAAGCACCGGCGAATGCAGCGTTTGTGAGCCAGAGTCCGCCAAGCCCCAGCAGAATTGCTGATAAAGCACCTACAGCAGCGCCGCCGGATATGCCCAGAATATAAGGGTCGGCAAGGGGATTTCTCAACAACACCTGCATAATCACTCCCGACATAGCTAACAGCGCTCCACATAAAAAGGCAGCGAGTGATCGTGGCAGGCGGATGTCCCAGAGAATTTGGTTGGCGAGGGTGTCGTTACGGGTAGAGAGCTCCGACAGTAATTGCCCAACTGAAATATCAACGCTGCCACTTATCAGTGAGGCAAACATGCTGGCCACACTGAATAGCAACAGAAATGCGAGTAGCAATATTTGGTTTTTGCTTTTCAAGAGCTATCTCTTTGTCTGCAGGTTTTGGCCCGCCGTATTGCTGACTCTGGGAAGGAGGTCGCAGAGACTATTTGGGAGGATGTTAACATTGATGGCTTCTGTTTCACTATTACCCAGTGATAGACTGATGTGCAGTGACTTATAGCTTTGAAGGAGTGATTAATAATGCCGTCATTCGATGTCGTATCAGAAGTAGATATGCATGAAGTTAACAATGCCCTCGACCAGTCAAACCGGGAAGTGGGAACACGCTTTGATTTTAAGGGCATAGATGCGAAATTCGAGCTAACAGCTGAGTCCAATATCAATGTCAGTGCTGAAGTTGATTTTCAATTAAGACAAATGATGGAGATCCTTCGCGGTAAGTTGGTAAAGCGAGGTATTGATGTAAAGAGCCTGCAGGAAGGTGATGTGCAGATGACCGGGCAGACGGCGCACATGGAAGTAACAATCCAGCAGGGCATTGAGTCAGATTTAGCGAGGAAAATCGTCAAGATGATTAAAGCCTCAAAGATAAAAGTACAAACGGCGATACAAGGAGATAAGCTTCGTGTTAATGGCAAGAAAAGGGATGACCTGCAGCAGGTAATCGCCCTGCTTAAAGACTCGAATCTGGATATTCCACTTCAATACGAGAATTTTAGGGACTAGCAGCAAGAAGCTACTCCCGAGAGAACTTATCTATGCAGGAAAAGAAGGGGGACGAACCCACCCTTATTCAAAGTATCTTCAGTCCGAAGATGCTTACTTGTGTTTTTACCGGTTTGTCGTCGGGCTTTCCCTTGTATGTTCTGTTTCAACTAGTACCTGCCTGGTTGAGAACTGAGGGTGTCGACCTGGCTACCATTGGTTTGTTTTCTCTCATTCTTATTCCGTATAACTGGAAATTCGCATGGGCGCCTTTTATGGATCGCTTTATGCCACCTCTTCTGGGCAGGCGCACAGGCTGGATGCTGCTAACCCAAATTTCCTTGTTAATCACAATCTCCTTTATGGGTTTCTTGAATCCGCAAACATCCGTTGGGCTCATCGCGGCAGTGTGTTTGATCGTGGCATTTTTTAGTGCCAGTCAGGATATCGTGCTGGATGCTTATCGAAGAGAGTTACTTTTAGAGAATGAACTAGGCCTGGGTAACTCTATTCATGTGCAGGCTTATCGTATTTCAGGATTGGTTCCTGGTGCATTAGGTTTAATTCTGGCGGACAGTCTGGACTGGAACATTGTGTTCATGATTATTGGTGCTTTCATGATAATCGGCATCGTAGCCACTTTTAACTTTGTTGAGAACACCACTATCGAAAGCCCGAAAACATTGCGTGAAGCAGTCATAAAACCATTTTCGGAATTTATTACTCGCAACAACTGGAGTGGGGCATTGCTCATTCTGGCTTTTATGTTTTTCTATAAGCTTGGAGACCAGATGGCTACAGCCTTGCAGACGCCTTTCTTGATCGATATGGGTTTTAGCCTATCAATCATCGGTATCGTCGGCAAGAATGCGGGCTTATGGGGCGCAGTGGTGGGCGGCATTCTTGGCGGCGTCTTAATGATCAAGCTGGGAATAAACAGAGCACTTTGGGTTTTCGGCTTGGTGCAAATAACAACTATCTACGGCTTCGCCTTTCTTTCCCAGGCCGGTACCAACAATTGGGTATTGGCTATAGTCATGTCCATGGAGTATGTCGGTGTGGGTTTGGGTAGTGCCGCATTGGTTGCATTCATTGCACGCTCAACTACGCCAGCCTATGCCGCTACGCAGTTATCCTTATTGACTGCGATGGCAGTTCTGCCCCGTACCTTTGCCAGCGCCAGCTCCGGATTTATTGTTGAAGAAATTGGCTATACAAGTTTTTTCTATCTGTGCATGGCTCTGGCGATACCGGGTATGTTGTTGTTGTTTAAGGTTGCTCCCTGGGCTGCAGATATGGAGCCAGATCGGCAACAAGATGATATTGATAGTGGTGATCTGGAGGAAAACTCCGGTACTGCTAATTAGTCCGTTTGGTAATTAGACCTTCTCCTAAATATACTTTACTAACTTCCCGCCATTGCAGTTGTATTCCGCTACTTACCAGTGATATTCCTTCATCGAAAACTTTCCATTGATGAACACGACGCCTTCTTCTTCGAGGCGGGACTTTTGCGTAAAATATTGCGGGCTCCCTTGAGGGAAAGAGATCTTTCCCTGAGAATTGACCACTCTATACCAAGGAAGTTTACTGTCCTTTGGTAGATTTTTTAATATATAGCCCACATATCTACTATAGCCGGGTAAATCAGCCATCTTCGCCACTTGGCCATAGCTGGCAACTTTTCCTTTGGGTATTTGGTGGACCACTTGCCAGATTTTTTCTTTGTTATTCACTGTGCTTCTCTTATCGGTGGCTTATTAGTGGCGCATTGAGACTGGTTAATAATCGATCAATCTTTACTGAACGTGGTACAGTTCGATTATAAAGCGATATCAGGAGAGAGATGTGCGTTTCCTAATGATTTTCTTCATCGTCATTCCACTTACCGAGATGATGATTTTGTTTGAGGTAGCCGATCGTATCGGCGGCCTCTATACCCTGAGCCTGGTTGTAGCCACCGCTGTAATCGGAGTGCAGATACTCAAGAGTCAGGGTTTATCGACGCTTACCCGGGCGAATGAACGGCTGCAGTCAGGACAGTTACCAGCTCAGGAAATTGTAGAAGGTATGATGCTCGCTGGAGCCGGCGCTCTGTTGCTTACACCGGGCTTTATTACCGACACTATTGGCTTTATCTTCCTTACCGGACCCATGCGTCGACCCATAGCACGTAAGATAATAAAGTCCGGGGCATTTCATGCCACCCAGGCGAGTATGCATGGCGGCGGAGGAAGCAGCTCATTTAGCTATTACTCCAGTACCCGCTCATATGGTGATGAAAACCAGACTGGGTCGGGAAATACCTTTGAAGGCGATTATTCAGAGGAAGCAGGAATTCTGGGGCAAAATCGCCCGCAAAATGATGATGATTCCCCCCAATCCTGATATTAAATAGTCTTAATTATCAATAAGATACACATTCTCTGTTTTTTTTCTTGATTGATTCTGCTGCAGGGCATTGAAATTTCAGGGTCTAACCCCATCTAGTGAGCATCCGCGTGTTGCTTGAAAGCTGCGAATTTCAGGGCTTGAGCACAGATTGGTAATCGAGGGCAGGCAGGGTGGTTTTTTATCTTGTGATGCCTTGTTTTCAGTTCTGTTAATAGAAAAAAGTTTTTTAGGAGTGATTGTTAATGAATATCCGACCTTTACAAGATCGTGTCGTGGTACGACGCATGGAAGAAGAAACAACCAGCGCGGGCGGAATTGTTCTGCCAGGTTCGGCCACAGAAAAACCGGCGCAAGGTGAAGTTATCGCTGTAGGTCCAGGCAAGCGTCATGAAAATGGCGAGACCCAGCCCGTAGACGTTAACGTTGGAGATACTGTTGTATTCGGCAAGTATTCCAGCAATACAGTGAAGATTGGTGATGAAGAGTTGCTGATTTTGAATGAAAGCGAAATTTTCGGTGTTATCGAGTCCTAATACCTCCGTGTAACTGACTCCACACTTTAAGAAATAACATAGATAAGACAGGAATTTAGAAAATGGCTAAAGACGTAAAATTCGGTGATTCAGCTCGCCAAAAACTTTTACAAGGTGTAAATGTTCTAGCTGACGCGGTTAAAGTAACTCTGGGTCCCAAGGGGCGTAACGTTGTTCTGGATAAATCATTCGGCGCTCCTACCGTGACTAAAGATGGTGTATCCGTTGCCAAGGAAATCGAGCTGGAAGACAAGTTTGAAAACATGGGCGCACAGATGGTGAAGGAAGTTGCTTCACAAACTTCTGATGTGGCCGGTGACGGCACAACTACAGCAACAGTATTGGCGCAATCCATTCTTAACGAAGGTTTGAAGTCAGTAGCTGCCGGCATGAATCCAATGGATCTTAAGCGTGGTATTGATAAGGCGGTTGTAGCGCTAGTAAACGAAGTAAGCAGCCTAGCAACACCTTGTACTGATTCCAAAGCTATTGCACAGGTTGGAACAATTTCAGCTAACTCTGATGAGCAAGTGGGTGAGATCATCGCCGAGGCAATGGACAAGGTTGGAAAAGAAGGCGTTATCACAGTCGAAGACGGCTCCGGTCTGGAGAATGAACTGGACGTTGTTGAAGGTATGCAGTTTGATCGCGGTTATCTGTCAGCTTATTTCATTAACAATCAGGACAGCATGAGTGCTGATCTTGAAAGCCCGTTGATTCTTCTTGTAGACAAGAAAATATCTAACATCCGCGACATGCTTGGTTTGTTGGAAGGCGTTGCAAAAGCAGGCCGTCCTCTTCTGGTTATCGCCGAAGATGTTGAAGGCGAAGCACTGGCAACTCTGGTGGTAAACAATATGCGTGGCATCGTTAAAGTTGCTGCGGTTAAAGCGCCGGGATTTGGTGATCGCCGTAAGGCAATGTTGGAAGACATCGCTATTCTTACCGGCGGAACCGTAATCTCCGAAGAAGTTGGTCTTAGCCTTGAAGGTGCGACTATCGAAGACCTTGGTTCAGCCAAGCGTGTTCAGATCAGCAAGGAAAACACCACGATAATCGATGGTGCCGGCGAAGGCGCAAACATCGAAGGTCGTGTTGGTCAGATCCGTGCACAGATCGAAGAAACTTCCTCCGACTATGACCGTGAAAAGCTGCAGGAACGTGTTGCCAAGCTGGCAGGCGGAGTTGCAGTAATTAAAGTAGGTGCCGGTACCGAAATCGAAATGAAAGAAAAGAAAGCCCGTGTTGAAGATGCTCTGCACTCAACTCGCGCAGCCGTTGAAGAAGGTGTTGTACCTGGCGGTGGTGTTGCTTTAGTTAGAGCCCTTCAGAAAGTTGAAGGCCTTAAAGGTGACAACGAAGATCAGAACGTTGGTATCGGCCTACTGCTTAAGGCTGTTACTGCGCCTCTGCGCCAGATCGTTGGAAACGCTGGTGAAGAAGGTTCGGTTGTGCTGGACAAGGTTGCTGCAGGCGAAGGTAACTTCGGTTTTAACGCAGCTACTGGCGAATACGGAGACATGCTTGAGATGGGTATCCTAGACCCGGCCAAGGTAACTCGTACTGCTATTCAGGCAGCGGGTTCTGTAGCTGGTCTGATGATTACCACTGAAGCGATGGTTACTGAGCTTCCTCAGGAAGGTGGAGCTGGTGCGCCGGCTATGCCTGATATGGGTGGCATGGGCGGAATGCCCGGCATGATGTAATCAATCAGTCCAAATAGACTTAACCGAGTCTCAAAAAGCCCGTAAGCTTGTGCTTATGGGCTTTTTTATTGCCTGGGAGTTTTACATTTTTCCTGCGAATGGTTCGCACCTTCAAAGCGAGATTAATTCTGATAGGGCAGGACCCGACTCGACCTAGAGATAAGCTATCCAGGAGCAAGCGTACAAGCCTTTACCGCATCGGGCGATTTGGGTGTTATTTCGTGGAATAGCGGGGATGAATTATAATCCGGACGTCATTCAATTTGTTTCTGTTCTAGCTGCGTCATGTTCTGTACAGTACAGTAAACAGCGGATACCTCATCTTTTCCTAAATGAGGCTGCTATACAGTATGAACCTGAATAAAAGAAAAATAGCCTCGAATTTTAATCAATTATCAATAGTTTTCGGTCTTGTTGAAGATACAAAATCGGAGCCAGAGATTGAATTACAAGTGCTTGTGCAAGAAGCTTAAATTAATTTGAATAAATTAAAATAATGAAATCCGTCCTGCTTACATTGTCAAGTTGTCAGTCGTTTCAGGTCAGGTTGCTAATGGCTATGTTGCAAAAATGAATAATTTGCTAGTCGCTTTAACGAAACCCATCCTAGAGAGCGCAAAGGATTTACTGCCGATAGTCGCAGTAGTGCTTTTCTTTCAACTTCTGGTGTTGCAACAGCCTCTGCCTAATTTGCCTGAGGTCATGTTGGGCATGGTACTGGTGGTGTTGGGATTAACCTTTTTTATACAGGGCCTGAAATTGGGATTATTTCCAATTGGGGAGTCCATGGCGCATGCCTTTGCTCGCAAGGGCAGTGTTTTTTGGTTAATGCTTTTTGCGTTTTCTCTGGGCTTTGGTACCACAATAGCTGAGCCAGCCTTGATTGCCGTGGCTGGTGAAGCCGCCTCGATCGCAGCACGAGGCGCTGTGATTGAGAATACCAGCGCGGCAATGGAAAGTTATGCCAACGGGCTTCGTCTAACTGTTGCGCTTTCGGTTGGTCTTGCAATTGTTATAGGAGTATTGAGAATACTTAAGGGCTGGCCTATCCACTATTTTATTATTGGTGGTTATGTTTTAGTTGTAATTATGACCACAATAGCGCCTGCGGAAATAATAGGCATAGCCTATGATTCAGGCGGAGTTACAACATCGACTATCACCGTGCCACTGGTAACTGCCCTCGGTGTCGGGCTGGCCTCAAGCATTAAGGGTCGAAATCCCGTGATCGATGGATTTGGGCTGATAGCATTTGCTTCATTAACTCCCATGATTTTTGTCATGGCATATGGGATGCTGATCTGATGCTTTGGGAATTACCTCAACAAATTATTACAACTTTTCTGTCTACGATCATTGATGTAATACCCATTGCAGTCATTTTATTTGGTTTTCAATTGTTTGTTATTCGCAAATCTATACCGAACGTACAGAACGTTCTTATCGGATTTCTGTATGTGCTCATAGGTTTGTCATTTTTTCTTCTGGGATTGGAGAAAGCCTTGTTCCCACTTGGCAGAACAATGGCGGAGCAGTTAACGATGCCGGAGTTCATTCTCGGTAGTGGAGAAACTGACCTGACCTTGGCGAACTGGACTGATTATTACTGGGTCTATGCTTTTGCATTTTTAATCGGCTTTAGTACGACTATTGCGGAGCCTTCGCTGTTGGCCGTGGCTATAAAGGCCAATCAAGTTTCTGCAGGTGCTATCGGTATTTGGGGACTACGCATTTCTGTAGCGCTCGGTGTAGCGGTAGGTATTTCACTTGGCTGCTATCGTATTGTAGTTGGAGATCCTATTCTTTATTACATCATAGCCGGTTATGTCGTTGTCGTGATGCAGACATTTATTGCTCCAAAACTGATTATTCCCCTGGCCTACGATTCAGGCGGGGTAACTACGTCAACTGTTACTGTGCCGCTAGTTGCGGCCTTGGGTCTTGGTCTATCTGAAACTGTTCCAGGACGGGATCCACTTCTTGACGGGTTTGGCTTAATTGCATTTGCGAGCCTGTTTCCAATTATAAGCGTTATGGTATATGCCCAGATATCTGAAGCGAAATCAAAATATTTCAGGCGGAAAAAACTTCCTGGCTAGAGAATTAACGGAGAATAGTTATGCGATTTAAGATGATTATAGTATTTACGGATGATGAAAAGTCATCAGCGGTTCTGAATGCCGCGCGTAATGCCGGAGCTACAGGGTCGACTATTATCAACAATGCGCGAGGTGAAGGGCTGAAGAAATCACAGACATTCTTTGGGCTGAGTCTTGATACACAATGTGATGTATTGCTGCTCTTGGTCGAGGAACACCTCAGTCGGCATATACTTGAAGAGATTGGTAAAGCCGGAGAGTTTGATGATTCTCCTGGTACAGGCATAGCATTTCAGATAGACGTTGAGGATGCTATTGGCGTTAAACATCAAATTGAAAAACTTACCGAAGTAGTGGAGGATGAATTATGAGTGAGAGAAATACGGTCTTTGTCAGAGATATCATGAAAGACCAGTTTGTGGAGCTGGACGGATTAAAAACTGTAAAGGAAGCGATAGACGATATTATAGAATTCGACGCTAATGTACTGATCGTTAAGAAGCGTGATGCTAAAGACGAATACGGTATCGTGCAGCTATCGGATATAGCCAAGAAAGTATTGGCTAAAGATCGATCACCTGATCGCGTCAATATTTATGAGATTATGACCAAGCCCATTGTAAGCGTTCCACCTACCATGGATGTGCGTTATTGCTCGAGACTTCTGGAGCAATTCGGGTTGACCAGCGTACCGGTAATAGAGGACGAGAAAGTCATTGGAGTAGTTAGCTATAAACAATTAGTGCTTCACGGGCTTGTCGAAATCCACAAGTAAAGAATAAAAAGAGATTAATTCGATTTTAGGCAGGCAAAGGCTTTCATTATACGCAAACGCCAGTTACCTAATTATCAGGCGGATTGTGTTTAGCCCAGATGCGGAATTGATCCAGAGCCTCGGGGTTGGCCAGAGCATCGGTATTGTTTACCGATTGATCATGTAGGCAGTTTCTTACGGCTAGTTCTACTATCTTTCCACTGATGGTTCTCGGAATATCCTTTACTTGCGCGATTACTGCGGGGACGTGTCTTGGGGTTGTTTCTTTGCGGATCACGGATTTGATCTGCTGCAGCAGCTCTTCGCTAAAGTCTATGCCTTCTCGTAATACTACGAACAGAACTACTCTTACGTCGTCGTGCCAGTCCTGGCCTACGCAGATACTATCGATTACTTCATCAATTTTTTCTACTTGCCGGTAAACCTCTGCGGTACCTATTCTTACTCCGCCGGGATTCAAAACAGCATCCGAGCGACCGTGAATAATAATGCCATTGTGTTCGGTGATTTCACCGTAGTCACCGTGGTTCCAGATGTTGTTGAATTTCTCGAAGTAAGCGCTGTGGAATTTGCTTTGCTCAGGATCATTCCAGAATTTAATTGGCTTGCTGGGGAAGGATTTGCAGCAAACCAGTTCACCTTTTCGCTGCTTAATCGGACTTTCCTGATCGTCCCAAATCTCAACAGCCATTCCCAGCCCGGAGCATTGAATTTCTCCTGGCCAAACCGGCAGACTGGGATTGCCCAAAGCGAAACAGGAAATGATATCGGTGCCGCCTGAGATCGATGATAGGCAGACATTGCTCTTGAAGTCGCGATAAACGTACTCGAAGCTCTCCGGTGACAGGGGAGAGCCGGTGGATAATATTGACTTGAGCTTTTCCAGCTTGTGGCTTTCCCGTGGTTTTATACCTGCTTTTTCAAGAGAGGTGATAAACTTGGCGCTGGTGCCGAATATGCTAATGGTTTCTTCATCTATCATGTCCACCATTGCATTGGCATCAGGAAAGAAAGGTGAGCCGTCGTAGAGCACCAGCGTGGCCTCGCTGGCGAGCCCGCTTACTAGCCAATTCCACATCATCCAGCCACAGGTAGTAAAATAAAAGAACACGTCGTCAATTTTCAGATCTGTGTGCAGGCGATGTTCTTTTAAGTGTTGCAGCAATGTTCCGCCTGCTCCATGGACGATACATTTCGGTACCCCTGTAGTTCCCGACGAGTACATAATATAAAGAGGGTGGTTAAAAGGCAGTCTTTCAAACTCAATGTTTTCAGCAGAATTATTTATTGCATCACTGAAGCGTACTGTTTCACCGAGATCATTTGAATATTGCCGGCCATTAGAGTCATCTGTAATAGACACCAGCAGCAATTGCTCGATGGAATCAATGCTTTGACGGATTTTTGTGAGCAGGGGCAAAGAGTCGATTGTCTTTCCATTATAGAAATAGCCGTTGCAAGCGATTAGTATTTTCGGTTTGGTTTGGCCGAATCGGTCTATCACGCCATTGATACCGAAATCCGGTGAGCAGGAAGTCCATATTGCACCGATGCTACTCGCTGCAAGCATGCCAATTACAGCTTCGGCAGTATTCGGCAGGAAACCCGCAATCCTGTCTCCCTTCCCAATACCCTGACTCGTCAGATAGTAGCTGAGCTTCGCCACGAGGCTGAATAGCTGTTTATAACTGAGACTTCGGCGCGAACCATTTTCCAGACGGGAAACGATAGCGATCTTGTCGCTTCGATTTGCCAGCAGGTTTTCCGCAAAATTTAATTGCGAGTCCTCAAACCAAACGGAATTTAACAGTTCCTGACCGTTCGAAAGAATAGACTGCCCCTTGTCGCCGATTATCCCGCAGTAGTCCCATAGCAAACTCCAGAATTTTTCACTGTTATCAATACTCCAACGATGTAAATCTGCATAATCGTGTAGTTCGGCTTCTATATGTTGTTGAAGCCAATTCTGGAAGGCGGTCAGGTTAGCCTGCTGGATATGTCCGCGCGAGGGTTCCCAGAGGGGCGTGTTCATGCTGTGCTTGCCTGATTCAGGTTTTTACAATTGACTATTAATGGCAGTAAATCAATTGCGATGCAAGTGCTGGAGAGGTAACGGTCGGGGAGGGCAAGCTCCCCGGCTGTGAATCCTGTAGAAATCAGGCGTTAAGGTTTTCGTTAGCGAAATCCCAGTTCACCAGATTGTCCAGAAAGCATGACAGGAAATCCGGACGACGGTTTTGGAAGTCCAGATAGTAGGCGTGTTCCCATACATCGCAAACTAAAATCGGCTTCATGCCATCTATTAGTGGTGTTTCCGCATTGGCTGACTTGGCAATTTTCAGAGTGCCTCCATCGGAGACCAGCCATACCCAGCCGCTACCAAATTGACCCATGCCGCCGGCGACAAATTCAGCCTTGAAGTTGTCGAAGCTACCGAAGTCTGCATCGATCTTTGCTGCGATATCACCTGTTGGAGCTCCACCGCCATTGGGGCTGAGGCTGTTCCAGAAGAAACTGTGGTTATAGTGCTGGCCTACATTGTTAAATAGCGCGCCGCCAACAGAGGCTGCTTCTTTAACAAGGCCTTCAAGATCGGTAGCGCTCAAATTGGCATCCGCCAGTAATTCATTTCCTTTTACCACATAGGCGTTGTGGTGTTTGCCATGATGGAAGTCCAAGGTGTTGGCTGACATATGTGGTTCCAATGCATCTTTGGCAAATGGAAGTTCGGGTAGTTGTAGACTCATAGTTTCCTCAAGTTCAATTTCTAGTCTGAATAGCCTATCTGAATAGAATCAAATTTAGGCTTCGAAAAATCACCCCACAAAAAATACGAGTATTTTCAATAAGATGAACGGCTATCTTCGTACTGCGGCGCTTATTCTAACAGAAATTCATGCTTGGAAAAGACAAGGGACCAGATTGCGTGTAGCTCTAATAACCAGGGAAATAAAAAAGCTGCCCGCCTTGTCAGAGGGGCAGCTTTTTCGAAGCACTATACCGGTTTCTTAACAGATCCCCGTTAGTTTTCTAGAGGTATTGCATTATTAAAAGCAGCGCTGCTCCGAGAGCAACACCACAATGAATTACACCTACTACACTAGTCATAGGGCCAGTCTTGCCCTTGATGGCATTTACTTCCAGAGCCAGAATGATCAGCAAACACAGGCCCATGGCTATTTCGCTGACCCCGCCTTCACCCGACATGGGGATGCGACCGGATCCACCCAGGTGTGCAGATGCTCCCATGAAAAACAGCATGGGCAAGGAGAACAGCGTATTGGTTCGCGATGCCAGTCCGGCTTTGCCAAGGGCGCCAGCTGCTTCAGGCATTGCTTCTCCGCCACCGAGAACCTGCTCGGTAGAGGCTATGACTATCTTCTGGTTTGGCCAGATGATCAACCAGACATTCAGGAACATCAGAGTTCCCATAAGCATGCCTATTGTTATGTAGAAGTTGATCGCACTGCCCATGGTTCCAGCCAGTGCCAATCCGGAGAGAAATGTGAACATAGCTCCCCATCGGAACCACCAAAGAGCTCTGGGAACCAGCTTTGAGATGGCGGCAGACTTGGTGCTGGCATCTGTTTCCTTAAAGAACTCTGTTTGAATAAAGTTGAAGTAATAGAGGATTCCGATCCAGGTAACCCCGGCAAAGAGGTGAATCCAGCGAAAGAGATAAGAGATGAGGTTTTCCAATTCCATAGACTGACTCCCAGAATTTTTGATTGTTATTTTGTATACCTGTCGATAAAAGATATTGAAATGTCAGGCACTTCCGTCATCTTATCATTGGTATTGAGCGGAGGCCATGTTGGGCAGGGATGGCTTCACAGCGTAAATTCTAGGATAATAATGTCCTATGAATAATAACGAAGAACTACATAATATACCGCCCATGGTCCCGGACAGGGACGATGTGGACTCACATATCACAAATCGCAGGTCTCAGGGGCAGGACATTGTGCGCCCCAGCTATTATGCGGAAAAGGTGAGAGTGAGCACCTGGCCGGTGCGAATCATGCTTACCTTGATCGTTCTTGTGATGGCTGGTGCAGGCTACGGTGCCTATTATATGTATGGCGAGTATCTAACTGATATGCGTCAGGCCGAGCTGCGAATCAGTGACCTGGAGGGCAGGCTGGCACTTGTGGGTGATAGCGCTGAAGAGTCCACCCTGAATATGATTGAACGTCTGGATTTCAACTTTTCCGAAATTGACAAGCTTTGGGCCGCCCGGCGGGTGATTAACCAGGGTCTGGTTGATATTCAGTCTGAAGTAGCCAGGCTCGAACTGGCTAACGAGGGTCAGGATGAGACTACTGCCAATAACAGTCAATTAATTGCCAGTACCAATCAAACTGTTCAGGCCAGCGAAACCAGAGTGAGCTCGCTGACTAATGAGCTTCAGAGTGTCAGTAACTCTGTTGCCAGCCTCGACGCCGGAGTGCGGGATTTAACGGCTATGCAGGATGATCTGGAGTCTATACGTCAGGCGCTTAGCAGTGGTGACAGCACGGTTTTGGGTCTGGTAGGACGTCTGGAATATATGGAGCAGTCCATGGAGTCGGTTAACGCACACCGTCTGCAGGTGAATGAGAGTCTGTTCCGGCTTCAGGAAAATATCGAAGCCCTGCAGCGGGCTTCAGCTGGTTCTGTTCAGTAAGATCCGGAATCCGTAGGCCTCAACTAATTTCCAGTGAAATTTGGCGAGCGCTTTTCTATAAAGGCGCTTACGCCTTCCCTGAAATCGTCCCTCGACGCACAATCCGCAAAATACTCAGCCTCGGCCTGAAGCTGGGATTCGAATTCACTCTCCAGCGATCGATAGAATAGTGCCTTGGTATTCCCATATACATGGGTAGGACCGCTTGCCAGACGGCTGGCCAGTTTGGTGGTTTCCTGTTTAAGCTCTTCGGTTTTCACTACGAAATTAATCATACCCATGTCTTTGGCGGCCTGAGCGTCGAATCGGTCACCGAGCAGCGCAATTTCCATGGCCTTCTTGATACCCACTGCCCTTGGCAAGTGAAAAGAGGAAGAGCCGTCAGGGCTTGTTCCTATTTTGCAGTAAGCCAGGGTAAAGAAGGCATCTTCAGATGCTATTACCAGATCGCAGGCTAGGGCCATGCTCACTCCGGCCCCGGCAGCTGCTCCCTGGCAACTGGCAATAACAGGCTTGGGCATTCTGCGCATGGCGAACATAATAGGGTGTAGGTCGTGGATTCTGAGCATGAACTCCTTGCGGATTTCTTCAGAGGACTTCTTTATGGACTCGCCCATTCCCTTTACGTCTCCTCCAGCCATAAAGTGATCACCAGCTCCAGTGAGCACTACACAGCGCACAGTCGGGTCCCGTTCCACATCGTGGAGGGCGCTACAAAGCTCGCTGCGCATCTCCATACTCAGTGCATTTCTCGCCTCCGGGCGGTTCATAGTTAAGGTTGCGATACCATTGTCATGGTTGATTTCGAGGTGAGACATGATCGGGTCCTGTATGTAGATAATTATATAGTTGAAGGCAGTATAATGCTTATATTCTGCTCAAGAAAACCGACTGTTATATGATCTTGGCAAAACAATGAGTTCAGGTATAATACGCGCCCTCTCAATGAGAAATGCCTCGAATATTGCGGACGTGGCGGAATTGGTAGACGCGCTAGATTTAGGTTCTAGTATCGCAAGGTGTGGGAGTTCAAGTCTCCCCGTCCGCACCATTTTACACCCCCGACTTGCCCTTTTTCCCTCATACGGCGTTGCTTTTTGTCCTCAGTCGGTCACGTACCTGACGTACGCTCCCTCCCTGCGGAAAAAGCGCCTTGTCTGAGGGAAAAGCAGTATCTAAATCTCACATGTAAAAAACTAGTGCCTGGTTTCCTGTTGGAAGAAACCTTTATCTTTGGCTATAACGCATGTTGTCATCTAGTGATTCAACTTCGCTGCGCTGCTCTATTTCGGCTTAAAAAGTGTGGCATATATTCTGAGGTGCTATATCGTTTTTCTGACTCCGGTATTAGAATCCTATTCTATTAGTTCTAAATTCTGCAGGATGCGACTCTTTGCCCAATAAACGTACTACCCTTTTGCTGGCGGGCGTACTGCTTGCCTCTGCTCTTGCGCCACTAGGCTCTACATCGATTGCCGTGGCCATGCCGCAAATTGCCCAGTTCATGGGCATGAGTGCTGGAACCACCACACAATTGTTAGTGGGTGGCTATCTTCTCATTTCTGTTATTGGTCAGGCGCCAGCTGGGAAGCTCGGGGATATTATTGGTTATCAGAAAGCGCTCTATATTGGGCTGGCCATCTTTATGCTGGGTTCCCTGCTGGGATTTCTGGTTCGCGGCATCGAGGCCTTATTGATTGCCAGAATGATGATGGCCGCGGCCAGCGCCATGATCGTGCCCAATGCATCGGCCATGCTGAGAACCCAGTTGCCGGAAGAGATCTTACCTTTCGCATACGGAATATTTGGGGCAACCATGGGCGCTGCGGCTGCCATAGGCCCGCTTCTGGGGGGCGCGCTTACCCAGCTTTTCGATTGGCCATCCATTTTTTTGTTGAACGTTCCCTGGGCATTAATAGCGCTTGCTTTGATAGTTAGCACCTCAAAGAAACAGGATGGCAATCCTGAGAGTAAACTCGAATTAAGAAGTACTATGTTATTGGCATTCGCCATTGGTAGTCTTCAGGCAGGTTTTCTTGGAACCGAAATTGACTTTCGATTTCTGTTGCCCGGATGTGCCCTGTTGGTGGTTTTCGTCATGTTGCAACTGCGTGTCGAAGATCCGGTGTTCAATCCGCGATTCTTTAGGCAGCCAGCTTATCTGGCGGCCGCATGCACTACTTCGCTTGGCAACTTCACCATGTATGCAATCCTGTTCCAGTTGCCGATTTTCTTTATTGATATAAGAGGTGTGTCGGAGCTTGGTATAGCCAGCGCGCTGACCGCTATGACCGTGTGTATGATGATCGGTGGACCGCTAGCGGGAATTGCCGGCAGACTAATAGGGCCGAGATACACGGCAGCTCTGGCTGCAGCTGCCAACCTTTTTGGGCTCTATCTTTTCGCTGACCTTGAAGCGGCATTCCTACCCACGGATATTATTGCCCCCATGGCGTTAATGGGATTTGCCGGCGGTATGGCCGGTCCGGTGGTGCAAAGCGCTGGCATGCTTTCCATAGATAAACAGCATGCAGGTATGGCCGCCGGAGGCTTGAGTACTATGCGATATTTCGGAGGAACAATCGGAATATCGGTGTTATCTTTAAAGCTTGGGACAGAAGGCGTGACTACGATAGAACAGCATCTGTCCACCATTCCGTTTTATTTTGCTGCCTTGATAGTTGTCTTTGCTGCTGCATTTTTGTTGCCAGTGTCCAGAAAAGCTGTCGGCAACAGCGAAAACTAAAAATTAGAATGAAAGTTGGAGAAGAAATCAGGAGCATTTATGGAACGTGAATTCATAGCGCCAGGGCCAGGCACCTGGTCATTAGATACAACCCACAACAGTGGAGCAATGACTATCTATACAGGTAGTAGCTTCGATGGTCTGGTTAGAGGGTTCAAGGAAGGCGGTGAAAAGTATGGCTTGCTAATGAGTCATCTTAAGAATGAGTTTATACATGGCTTTATGTTTTCCCAGCAGGTCGGCGTAGTAGGTAAGCCTGACGCAGGACCGCCACCGAAGTTCATTATGCAGTTGATGTTTAAAATTCACCCTGCGTTGCGAAAGCGTGTTAACTCAGCCCACGAGTCAATGACTTCGAGGCGTTGGTTGAAGGATCTTGAAGAATGGGATGTGCTGAAAAAGGACTCCATTGAGAGAAATACTCGATTGCAATCGGTGGACCTTGCCGCTCTCGACCGCGATGGACTAATAGCCCATCTTGAGGCTTGTTATGAAAATGCCAAGGAAATGGTGTACAGGCATCATATTTTTTCTGTCGGGGCAATTTTACCTGTTGGCCGTTTTCTCGATGTGGCAAGCAGGGCGTCGGGGTTGTCTTTTGCGGAAGTTGCACCACTATTGAAAGGGTCAACACCGGTTTCCACAGGGCTCGCTGCAGAAGAACTATCGGAAATCGTGTCTTCTATTCAAGAGGAGGGGGTTTCGATAGAGGAGTTGAATGCGCTGTCGCCTGAAGCTGCGCTGGAAAAGCTGAGGGCAAATGATGCCATCTCTCGGACATTGGAAAAATATCTGGTGAAGACAGGTTATATGTTGATTGGCGGATATTGCATATCCGAAAAAACCCTCAGGGAGTCTCCCAATATAATCATGGCGCGCATTAATGATGCGATGAATCCAAAACCTGCGACGGGCTTTGATACAGAGCTTGAAGCTAAGGTTCGCGGTATGGTCTCAGAACAGGACCGTGAGGCATTTGATATCGCTCTCGCCGATGCGAGATTAGTAAATCGCATGAGAGATGAGAGAGGGGTGTACAACGATATATGGGGGGCAGGTATAGCTCGTACTGCCATACTGGAAGCGGGTCGCAGACTTGAGGAAAAAGGGGCTATTAGTGAAGCTTCTCTTTTGCTTGAAGCTAGCCACGAAGAAATGATCGATCTGCTAAAAGATGGTTCTGCTGTCAATAACGACACTCTGGCTGAGAGGCAGAATTGGCGAAATACCAAATCTATTGACGAGGTGCCCGAAATTCTCGGTATGGAACCGCAGGATCCTCCGCCTCTGGATTGGTTGCCTGAAAAGATCAGACCAACTATGAGTGCATTTGCTGCGGCGATGGGTAGCGTATTTGACGAACCGAGGGAGACTGATAAAGAGAAGGTTTCCGGTACTCCGGTTAGCCAGGGAGTCTATGAAGGAACCGCAAAAGTTATTCTCTCAACGAAGGACTTCGGTAGGCTCAATGAAGGCGATGTGCTGATTACCAAAAACACCTCTGCCGGATTCAATGTTGTGCTACCGATCATTGGCGCTCTGGTAACTGACAGGGGAGGTATTCTTAGTCATGCGGCGATTGTCAGTCGCGAATACGGCATTCCCGGCATAGTTGCCACTAAAACCGCAACTCAACTAATTAAGGATGGATCACGGGTCAGGGTTGATGGGAATAGTGGAGAAGTTACGGTTCTGTAATGAGTGAGTATCCTGTCCCTGTAAAACTGGAAGATGCATCGGATGAATCGCTGTACGGTGGCAAGAACGTCAGTCTCGGGGCGGCCCTGCGGAAAGGGCTGCCCACACCCAGCGGTTTCGCCTTATGTGTGGATCTTGTCAACGAGGTGATAAAAGGCAATGCGGCGGCAATTGACAGTGTTGCATCATGCTTTGAAGAATTGGCTCCTGCTATGGCGGTGCGCTCTTCCGCGGTGGGCGAGGATTCCGACGAGGCAAGCTTTGCCGGTCAGCATGTAAGTATTCTCAATGTAATGAATAAAGACGGCATGCTGGCGGCAATCAAACAGGTTCACGACTCCGCATTTACTCCAGAAGCACTTGCTTATCGTGAGAGAATGAATGTAACCGGAGATCCGGCGATAGCGGTTGTTCTGCAGAAGCAGATACTAAGTGAAGTGTCCGGTGTAATGTTTACCCACAATCCCCTTAACGGAGCTTCAGAACGATACATCGAGGCGAGTTGGGGTCTGGGCGAAGCTATAGTGTCAGGTCTTGTAGTGCCAGACAGTTTTCGGATTTCTGATGAAGGAAGCATTCTCGAGAGAGTGGCAGGTGAGAAAGATGTTGAGCTGGTGGCAAGCGAAGATGGGCAGGCGATTGAGCGGGAGATTAAAGGAGAGCGAGTCGAAGCTCTCTGTCTCTCCGATGAGCAGCTACTGCAACTGCATGATTTAGCGAATAAGTGCCAGACGGTATACGAAGAGCAGATTGATATCGAATGGGCTTTTTATCAAAACTGTATTTATTTACTTCAATGTCGAGGTATCACGGTTTAGGTGTACTATTAACTATCGGTATCTAGTATCGGTAGTGTGTATAGATAGTCGGTGGTGATCCAATGAAAGATCTATTCAAACCCAAAAAGGCAGTAAGCGACTCATCAGCTTCAGACAAACACCCGGTTTCCAGCAGCAATGATGTTCAGCAGTTTCTGTCCAAAGTAGCTACTATTCCTAAGACGGCCGGTGACGGACGCCTAATCTTTGCGCTGGATGCCACCGCAAGCAGACAATCAACTTGGGACGTAGCCAGTCAACTGCAGGGCGAAATGTTCAGTAGCACCCAGTCTCTGGGTGGCCTGAATATTCAACTGTGTTACTTCAGGGGCTTTGCAGAATTTTACAATTCAAGCTGGCAGAGCAGCGGTAATGAACTACTGAAGAAAATGTCGGGAATCTTTTGTCAGGCTGGTGCTACTCAATTAGAAAGAGTGCTACGTCACGCCTTGGCGGAGAATGATCATCAGAAAATTAGCTGTGTAGTGTTTATTGGCGATGCCATGGAGGAGAATATTGATATTCTCGCTCAACTGGCAGGAAAGTTGGGTTTGCTCAATATCCCTCTATTTATGTTTCAGGAGAGGAATGATCCGTCTGTCAGGCAAGCCTATGTGGAAATGGCGAGACTGTCCGGCGGCGCATATTCCCAGTTTGATAGCGCCAGTGCGGGGCAATTGAAAGAGTTGTTGAAGGCGGTGGCAGTGTTTGCGGCAGGAGGTTATCAGGCTCTTCAGAATTTCAGCAAGACTTCCAATGAAGCGGTGAAATTGCTGGAGCGGCAGCTGAAATAAAATCATGATATTTCGTCTAATCGCAATAATCGCGCTGCCAATAATTGCCTATTACTTTGTTAAATCAATTAACAAACGCTATGCACTGGGTCCGAGGCAGTCTAGATTCCTTTTTTTCCTGGTAGTCGGCTTATTGGTTATAGGCGTGCTCGTAGCGCTTGGCAGACTGCCCGTTCATTTTATTCTGGCGCCGGTAGGGGTGGCTTTTACATTCCTGCTGCGCAATATTCCCATGCTGTTCCGCTTTCTTCCCCTGTGGCAAATGTTTAGCTCCAGAATGGCATCGGCCCGACCCCGCAGTGATGATCAGGTTTCAACTATTCGTACCAGTTTTCTACAGATGGAACTGCGGCATAGCAATGGAGATATGGAAGGGCAGGTATTAAAGGGGCAGCATCGAGGGAAGATTCTCTCCGCCTTGAGCATGGACGAATTAATTGAGTTGTACCAGGAATGTGCTGCTGACGCGGATTCGGCGCAGGTTCTCGAGGCCTATCTGGATAGAAACCATCAGGATTGGCGCAGAAATACCCAACAGCACGAAAGAGCAGAAGATGCATCCGCTGATGAGTCGGCGATGAGCCGATCGTTGGCATTGGAAATTTTGGGCCTGGATGAAAATGCGGAAAGAGAAGAGATTGTCAAAGCCCACCGTAACCTTATGCAGAAGATGCACCCAGATCGCGGCGGGTCTGATTATCTTGCCAAGAAAATAAACCTCGCCAAAGATTTTTTACTCGATTCCGGCAATAGATAGTCCCCGATCTATTTCTTCTTGTTGAGGAAAGCCTGCACAATGGCCTGGGCTTCGTCTGTTTTGAGCAGTCGGGAAAAGTCTTCCAATTCCACTTCAATAGTTTCAGCCACTTGCTGGTTCATACCTCTTTTTAACAGGGCTTTGCTGGTCTGCACTGCCTGTGGAGGTAGTTCGGATAATTCTCTGGCTTTTTCTACAGCAGTGGTCAGATAGTCTTGCTGGGGTAAGACCTCAGTGACGATGCCTAATTCCTTAGCCTTATCAGAGCTGAACCTTTCTCCCAATAACATCAATTCGGCAGACCGCTGATAGCCGATTTGTCTTGGCAGCAGATAACTGGAACCTGCCTCGGGGCATAGGCCGAGACGGGCGAAAGGCAGCTGCAGAAAGCACTGCTCGGAGGCGTAAACCAAATCACAGTGAAATAGTAATGTCGTCCCGATTCCTACAGCCAGTCCGCTAATAGCGGCAATCAGGGGTTTGCGTGCATCGTTCAGCGCATGCATAAAATGCACAGACGGCCTTTCTTCGGAGGATTGATTATCTGCGGAGAAGCCATTGACGTCATTGCCGCTGGTAAAACAATCATCCACACCCTGAATCAGTATGACATTTACTTCATCCGATGCTTCGCCAAGACGAATACCGTCTCCCAGTGCTTTGTACATGCCAGGAAGCAGCGCATTCTTTTTCTCAGGGCGATTGATTTTTATATTCAGGACTTTGCCTTCCAGGCTGTAGTCGATATTGGGGTCCTTTGATTCAAACATTCCGATGATTCTCCATTTTTTCGTCGAGCGCTATTCTAGTAGATTGCTGGTTTAATGTAGAGAGTCAATTGCCTGGCTCAGGATTATCTTCGAAATGAAGTAACTCTGAGCCGCCATCGATCAAGTCTCCTGCCTGATAGAAAAACTCTGCAACCTTGCCATTAGCCGGAGCGCGTATCGTGTGCTCCATTTTCATCGCTTCCATAACAAGCAGGGCATCATCTTTTTTGACTTCGTCACCGGGTTTGACGAGCAGGGTTACCACAGTACCATTCATGGGGGCGGTCAGGCCGTGATTCTCCGCAATATCCTCTTCGCCACTACTCAGCAAAGCAGTGTTGCGGAATGCCAGTAGAAGGTGATCCAGGAATAATGTAAAAGGATGTCCCTGGCCTGTAACAATTACCTTCTTATTTTGTCCGTTAACATTTGCCAGCAGTGATTCACCATCCAAAGTGCCTGATGCATGAATGGCCGTTTTATTAACTTCGAGAGCAATTCCCGTTTGATTGCCGCGTTGGATTTCTACATCGATTACGTAGGAATGACCGGACACCTCAAGTTTAATTTTCTGAGTATTTGCCTGGTTCATTCGCCATCCATTGCCATTGCTCCACGGTGAATCAGGTTCATGGCTTGAGAGTGCAGATTTCACTAGTGAATTCTGTTGCTCAAGAACAAGGTACAAGCACATTAAGGGTAGGTAGTCTTCAGAATTCAAAGTGTTGCTGATGAATATCGAGTCAGCGTGTTTCTCGATGAATTCGGTATCGATATCCGCAGCTTGAAACGCAGAGTGCTTTGCCAATTGGAAAAGAAAATTAATATTGGTGTTTATTCCCGCGATACGGAACTGTTGCAGGGAAGTTCCTAGTCGCTTCAAAGCCTTATTACGATCCTCATCCCAAACAATGAGCTTGGCTATCATAGGGTCGTAGAACACGCTGACCTCATCGCCCTGTTTGATGCCTGTGTCGATGCGAACGTTTTGCCCGGGGCGTGGTGTGTCCAGGTAGTCGATTATTCCACTTGCCGGAAGGAAATCATTGTCGGGATCTTCTGCATAGATACGCGCTTCAAATGCGTGGCCGGAGATTTTTAATTCTGACTGACTCTTTGGCAGGGTCTCGCCACTTGCAACCCGTATCTGCCATTCCACCAAATCCTGCCCTGTTATCATTTCAGTTACAGGGTGTTCTACCTGGAGCCGGGTATTCATTTCCATAAAATAGTATGCATCGTCGCTGTCCAACAGAAACTCCACCGTGCCGGCACCTTCATAATCTATAGCTTGGGCTGCCCGCAGTGCCGCATTACCCATGTCTGACCTTAACTGCTCAGTCATGCCGGGAGCGGGTGATTCCTCGATGACTTTCTGATGGCGACGTTGTATTGAGCAATCCCGCTCAAACAGATAAACCCCATTGCCATGGCTGTCACAGAAAATCTGGATTTCTATGTGTCTTGGTTGTTGCAGGTATTTTTCGATAAGCATCTTGTCGTCATTAAAGCTGGCTATGGACTCACGCTTGGCAGCATCCAGAGCTTCATCGAACTCATCTTCGTCCCAGACTACGCGCATGCCTTTGCCGCCGCCACCAGCGGATGCTTTAAGCAAAACCGGATAGCCTGTCTGCTGTGCATGACCTTTTAGATGCCCCGGGCTTTGTTCCTCACCGTGGTAGCCGGGAATAAGTGGTACGTCGGCCTTGGCCATCAGTTCCTTCGCAGCGGATTTGGAACCCATGGTATTTATGGCATGACTTGAAGGCCCGATAAACACGAGGTCATTTTCCTTGCATGACTCACAAAACTGCCCGTTCTCGGAAAGAAAGCCGTAGCCCGGGTGTATGGCATCTGCTCCGGTGGATTTGGCCGCCGCGATAACCTTGTCAATGCTGAGATAGGACTCTCGCGGAGCAGACGGCCCTATGAGCACGGCTTCATTTGCCTGTTCTACGTGCAAGGCATCGGCATCCGCTTCGCTGTATACAGCAACAGTGGAGATGCCCATTTGCCTTGCGGTGCGAATTATCCGGCAGGCGATTTCTCCACGATTGGCTATAAGAATCTTTCTTATAGATCTGTTTTTAGATGGACTTGTGTGTGTCTTATTCATTTCCATATTCCAATTGCTCTACATTCTGAACAGGCCAAATCGGGTATCTTCGATCTCCCTGTTCAGGCTTGCGGATAGAGAGAGTCCTAACACTATTCGCGTGTCTGCGGGATCGATTACTCCATCGTCCCAGATGCGTGCAGAAGCGTAGTAGGGATGGCCTTGCTTTTCATAAGACTCTACTACCGGCTTTTTAAACGACTCTTCTTCCTGCTCTGACCATTGTTCACCGGCCTTGTCTTTCTGATCCCGCTTTACCTGTGCCAATACACCAGCAGCCTGTTCTCCGCCCATAACCGAAATGCGGGCGTTAGGCCACATGAACAGGAAGCGCGGGTCGTAAGCTCTGCCGCACATACCGTAATTACCTGCTCCGAACGAGCCACCTATGAGTACAGTGAGTTTAGGCACGGCAGCGGTTGCAACAGCTGTGACCATTTTGGCGCCATGCTTGGCAATGCCACCGGCTTCATATTGTTTGCCTACCATGAAGCCGGTAATGTTTTGCAGAAAAACCAGAGGGATTTTTCGTTGGGCACATAACTCAATAAAGTGAGCACCTTTTTGTGCTGATTCACCAAATAGGATGCCATTGTTTCCTATGATGCCTACCGGATAACCAAAAATTCTGGCGAAACCACAAACCAGAGTTGTTCCATAAAGAGATTTGAACTCGTCAAATTCCGAGCCGTCCACCACTCGGGCGATGATTTCTCTCACGTCATAAGGCTTGCGTGTATCTTTGGGGACTATGCCGTAGATTTCGTCGCTGTGAAATAGAGGTTCAACGGAATCGCGCATATCAAGTTGTGCAGGCTTCTGTCTGTTTAGGCGAGATACGGAGCGTCGCGCCAATTCGAGAGCATGTTGATCATCGCGGGCATAGTGATCGGCAACACCGGAGGTACGGCAATGAACGTCAGCGCCACCCAATTCTTCTGCGCTAACGACTTCGCCGGTGGCAGCTCTGACCAAAGGAGGGCCAGCGAGAAAGATTGTTCCCTGTTCCTTTACGATAATTGCTTCATCGGACATTGCAGGTACGTAGGCTCCGCCTGCAGTGCAAGAGCCCATAACAACGGCTATTTGGGAGATTCCTTTGGCCGACATAGTTGCCTGATTGAAAAAGATCCGGCCGAAGTCATCTTTATCCGGGAACACCTCATCCTGATGGGGCAGGTTAGCGCCTCCGGAATCCACCAGATAGATGCAGGGCAGGTGGTTTTCTTCAGCAATAGCCTGTGCTCTCAAATGTTTCTTTACCGAAAGTGGGTAGTAAGTACCGCCTTTAACTGTGGCATCGTTGGCAATGATCATGCATTCCTGACCGCTCACCCTGCCAACACCGCAGATCAGTCCAGCGGATGGAACATAATCCTCATAAACTTCGAATGCTGCCAGTTGCGACAGTTCCAGAAAGGGCGTGCCCGGGTCCAGTAGATGGTCGATGCGATCCCTCGGCAATAACTTGCCTCTTGAGATGTGACGCTCTCTCGACTTCTCACCACCACCCAATTTGATTTGCTCGACCTTGCTGTACAGGTCGTCAACCTGAGTCTTCATAGCCTGTGAATTCTCTTCAAATTCACTGCTGCGAGTATTTATTTTTGTTTGAAGTACTGTCATATCCCGTCTCCGATCTATCGGGTTTCCCTGAATAGTTCGCGGCCAATCAGCATTCTCCTGACCTCCGAAGTTCCGGCTCCAATTTCATATAGCTTGGCGTCTCTTAATAAACGTCCGGCAGGGAACTCGTTAATATAGCCGTTGCCACCTAAGAGCTGGATTGCATCCAGTGCCATTTTTGTCGCCATCTCGGCAGTGTAGAGAATTAGCGCGGCGGCATCCTTGCGGCTTTCCTCGCCACGATCACATGCTTTTGCTACCGCGTACAAATAGGCTCTGGAAGCATTCATACCTGCATACATGTCTGCAATCTTTCCCTGAATTAACTGGAATTCACCAATTGCTTGGCCGAATTGTTTCCTGTCGTGAATATAGGGGAGTACAACGTCCATACAAGCCAACATAATGCCTGTAGGTCCGCCGGAAAGAATGGTTCTTTCGTAGTCCAGGCCGCTCATCAGTACGGCGACACCTTTGCCTTCTGCGCCCAATATGTTCTCCGCAGGAACTTCACAGTCTTCGAATACCAGTTCGCAGGTGTTTGAGCCACGCATGCCTAATTTGTCTAATTTCTGATGACGCGAGAACCCGGGAGCATCGCGTTCAACGATAAATGCTGTAATTCCGGAAGCGCCAAGCTGGCCGTCAGTTTTTGCGTAGATCACATAAGTGTTTGCATCAGGTCCGTTGGTAATCCACATCTTGTTACCATTTAGGATGTATTTGTCTCCGACTCGCTCTGCCCTTAACTGCATGCTTACCACATCGGAGCCTGCACCCGGTTCTGACATCGCAAGCGCTCCCACATGTTCACCGGAGCAAAGACCCGGCAGGTACTTCTGTTTCTGCTGCTCGCTACCGTTTTTATGAATCTGGTTTACGCAAAGGTTTGAATGAGCGCCATAGGACAGACCCACTGAAGCCGAAGCTCTGGATATTTCCTCCATTGCAACTGCGTGTGCCAGGTACCCCATGTTGGTACCGCCATATTCCTCGGCGACGGTCATTCCCAATAAGCCCATGGCGCCGAATTTCTTCCACATATCGGCGGGGAACTCATTGGTTGCGTCAATTTCTTGTGCGCGAGGCGCGAGCTCGGCATCACAAAATGATTTCACCGAGTCACGCAACATGTCGATGTCTTCGCCGAGATCAAAGTTCAGGCTTGGGTAGTAAACGCTCAATGTGATTTCCTCTAGGTTAGATATCTGCTTCGGTTTTGTGTGGCGAATTATTTTTTCAGCTCAAGTTTGCAACGCTGTCTGACTTTTTCCAGATCGCCAATCATCTGCTGGATGTCATTGATCTGATTTTCCAATTGCAATTTTTTTCCTTCGATTTTCCCAATCAATGCGAAATATTGATCTGCATTGTCTCCAGCAGGGTCATACAGATCGATAATCTCAAGACTTTCATCGAGGGACAGCCCGATGCGCTTGCCGCGTAAAATCAATTGCAAACGAACCCTATCGACAGGGTTATAGATTCGCTTCTGACCATCGCGCTCAGGATGAATGAGTTTTTTTTCCTCATAGAATCGGATGGTCCTCGTTGTGACCCCGAATTCCTCTGCCAGCTGGGAAATTGTGTAGTTCTGCTTGTCCGGCATAGTCTGTTTCACTGTCGAATTTCAGTTCTGAATGGCAATATTAGATAACGTTGACGTTAACGTCAACTAATTGACTCTGATCAATCAACCTCTAAGTAGTGAAAATAGAGGGGGTTCGCCCATAGTCAGTGAATACGTAGCCTGGCACCTGCCCAAACACGCTGCAAATTCCGTTCCGAGCCAGTCCCAGCCGCGTCCCAAGCCACACTAGATGGCAACAAAGTGCTAGAATGGAGCTTGGTGAAACTACTTAACTTCTGCTTGAGGCTCGATCTGCCATGACTCTTATCCGCAACGAAGACTTTATCCAAAGTGTTGCCGACGCTCTTCAATATATCTCCTATTATCATCCGCTGGATTTCGTAAATGCGGTCAAGGAAGCTTATGAAAAAGAGGAATCCGAGGCGGCTAAAGATGCCATGGCCCAGATTCTAATTAATTCCAGGCTGTGCGCAGAAGGCAAACGCCCAATTTGTCAGGACACTGGAATCGTAACGGTGTTTCTGAAGATTGGTATGGGTGTTCAGTGGCAAGGGGATATGTCTGTTGCTGATATGGTAAATGAAGGTGTACGTCAGGCTTATCTGCATCCGGATAATGTATTGCGAGCTTCCATATTGGATGATCCGGCCGGTGCCAGAAAAAACACCAGAGACAATACCCCGGCAGTGATACATATGGAAATTGTGACTGGGAATACCGTAGATGTGAAACTTGCCGCCAAGGGTGGCGGGTCGGAAAATAAAGCCAAGATGGCAATGCTAAACCCAAGTGACAGTATTGTGGATTGGGTTGAGAAAACCCTGCCAACAATGGGTGCGGGTTGGTGTCCTCCAGGCATGCTGGGAATTGGAATTGGCGGTACGGCAGAAAAAGCCGCAGTCATGGCTAAAGAGTCCCTGATGGACCCTGTCGATATTCACGAGCTGCGTGCTCGAGGCCCAAAAAACCGCGTGGAAGAATTACGTTTGGAAATCATGGACCGGGCCAATGCTCTTGGTATTGGCGCCCAGGGCCTAGGTGGCTTAACTACTGTACTGGATGTGAAAATTCTAGACTATCCAACCCATGCTGCATCCTTGCCGGTAGCGATGATTCCCAACTGTGCAGCAACAAGGCACGCTCATTTCACATTGGATGGAAGTGGGGTCGCCGAGCTGACACCGCCGAGTCTGGATGAGTGGCCGGAAATCACCTGGGACGTTGGCCCACGGGCGAGAAAGATCAATCTGGATACTTTGAGCAAAGAAGATATTGCTGACTGGCAGCCGGGGGAGACTCTGTTGCTGTCCGGTACCATGCTTACCGGCCGCGATGCGGCCCACAAGCGATTACTGTCCATGCTGGATAAGGGAGAGAGCCTTCCCAAGGGTGTGAATTTCGATAATAAGTTTATTTATTATGTAGGCCCGGTAGATGCAGTGCGTGATGAAGTAATTGGGCCTGCCGGACCAACAACTGCAACGCGGATGGACAAATTTACTGATTCGTTGCTGGAGCAGACCGGACTAATCGGAATGATTGGCAAGGCGGAGCGGGGCCAGACTGGTATCGATGCCATCAAGAAACACGGAGTGGTTTATTTGATGGCAGTGGGTGGGGCGGCATTCTTGGTATCAAAAGCAATTCGTAAATCCCGTATTGTTGCTTTTGAAGATTTGGGTATGGAAGCTATCCATGAATTCGAAGTTCACGAAATGCCGGTAACCGTGGCAGTCGATGTTAACGGTACATCAGTACACCGGACCGGGCCGAAGATATGGAAACAGCGAATTGCGGAAGAGCACGCTCTGAAAGTGAGCTAGCTCTCGCACATATCCTTGTAGTTGTTTTCTATCTGTAGGGAAATTCTGGCATCGATTCCTTTCACTGTAATGGAATCGTTCTCGATTTTAATGGCCTCGTGATTCAATACGCCATTATCAAATTTATAGATAATGGTGTTTTTCCCCTGCTGCGCGGCAGCATCGTAAGCGGCACTTTGTTCCATGACCGATTCATTGGCGACCTGATATTTTTTCCAGGCATCTTCGCCGTGTCGCTTGCGTAACATTTGTTCTGTGATGTGCGGCGACAGGATAGAGCCACTGCCGTTGTTTCCACCGAAGCCCTTCGAGTTAATAATTACCGCGTCCATTCCCTGTGGGCCAACTTCCTTGTGTTGTAAAAGGAATTCCACATTCGAACTGTTAACATCATCAGCAAGTTCGGGGACAGTGAGGATCCCTGGAATTATGCCTTCATCCCAGACGCCAAGGCTGGCAGCCAACTGGTCGCCAGCGGAACTGGCCAGAGAGTGTCCTATATAGGATTTCACCGCAGCAACCGGCCAATTGTTAATACCGAAGGACTCGGCGATGTGATTAATAATATGGGATTCGGTCTGTCGATTCTGTAAGGTGCCTGTTCCATGGGCCTGCACATAGCTTCTTTGGCGTAGACCCTGCTCGCCGATTATATTTTTAGTGGCGGCGGCCGCTTTTGCCATGGAGATATAATTACCTAAACCCGGGCTTGCAATAGACTTCTTGAATCCATCTGCGTTTATAAATACTTCATTTACCGAGCCGTAGATATTAGCGCCCATTTCTAGCGCTAATTCATCATCAAACAGCACCACGCACTGTGCTGATTCTGCCAAGGTAAAACCAG
>Ga0315322_10000175_pt1 | contig 43790 bp, 35 predicted proteins | sample M110021515metaG_FD_203461 | JGI IMG/M metagenome (GOLD analysis project Ga0315322, IMG submission 203461) | Ammonia-oxidizing marine archaeal communities from Monterey Bay, California, United States - M1 100m 21515 | ecosystem: Environmental > Aquatic > Marine > Intertidal zone | place: USA... | reverse complement strand
GCGGCAATGGGACCACAGGGTTTACAACTGGCTATGCAAAATGACTACGATACAATCCTTTTGGATATCAACCTTCCTCACATGAGTGGCCTGCAGGTCTGTGAATCATTAAGAAAAGCCGGTGTAGACGTTCCGGTTTTGATGCTCACAGCACGGGACACCCTTGACGATAAGCTCGCCGGTTTTTCTTCTGGCACTGACGATTACCTGATCAAGCCCTTTGAAATGAGCGAGCTTATTGCTCGAATCAGGGCATTAGCAAACCGCCGTAGCGCGCAAGCCAGGGTCTTGACCGTAGGATCACTCACAATGGATTTGTCGACGAAAAACGCTATGCGAGAGAACCAACAGCTCGAACTGACGCCGACCGGTTGGAGGTTGTTAGAACTGCTTATGCGCGCGTCTCCCGATGTTGTTAGTCGGCGACGGATTGAAAGTGCTTTGTGGCCTGACGATGACATCCCCGACTCAGATGTACTAAAAGTTCATTTGTATCGACTTCGCCAGCAAGTTGACAAACCATTTCGAACCCAATTGATTCAAACGGTCGCTAACCATGGTATTTCGATCCGAGACAAAGAGGCATAAAACTAAAGGCTCCACACTGCCTTCTCTTCGTTGGTTTTTACTGATGTGGTTACTGGGTGGCGCGGTACTCATGGTAATTTCTTACACGGTGCTTTTGGAATACTACCTCGACCTGGGTGTAGACATACGCACCGACTCCATACTGCTACGAAATGCCAAACAATACGACTCGGCAGCTATGTTAGATGAATCGGAGCCCTTACCTCGAGGATACCATTTGCAGAGTTATTTGGGATTTGACGCCCTCCCCTCACAAATTCGTGAAATCTTTCCAGAGAATAATCACCATCATCGTAAAGTGTTACGCCATGCCAATCGCGACTATGGAGATGATGAAAATGATGCCAATATCATCGACACCGACAACCTTTGTGGCGCAGTCAATTGCGAGTTCATCTTCTTCTACCCCTATCAACTCGATAAAGGCGGTTGGTTGTTTTTAGTGCAGGGGCTAATGGGTACTGAGCAGGTCTATGAAGATCTAAAATTCACCGAGCAAGTCGCTTTTGCTATAGGTATCGCTATCTTCGGCCTATTTCTTTTATTGTCTATTCTGGTTATTAATCGAGTCGGCGGCCCGCTGGGTAAATTGGAAAACTGGGTAGAGGGCTTAGAGGAAAACCGAGAGCCACAGGAAACACCTAAGCTGAATTTCCGAGAGTACGACGCCTTGGCACAAAGATTAAGCCAGGCATTTGAGCGTATCCGGGAAGATGCAGAAAAGGAAAAACAATTCCTTCGCCATGCCAGTCATGAGTTACGGACCCCCATCGCCGTATTGTCAGCGAATCTGGAACTCATTGAAAAATTGACCGAGCGGCCAGAACGAGGCGATTCCGAGATTGCTTCTTTTACCAGGCAGCGCAATGCGCTTCGGGATATCCAACAAATGACCGAAACGCTTCTGTGGCTAAATCGGCAAACAGACAGCCCGCTTGTTATGGATACGGTTGATCTCGATGAGGTCCTCGAATCAATCATTACTGAAAATAATTATCTCCTGGCAAAGCGATCCGTTGAACTGACCATCAACAGTCAACATCCAAAAATCAGCGTGCCCACTGTTGCGTTGAGAATCGTGATATCCAATCTTGTTCGCAACGCCATGCAATACACGGTTGATGGCCACATCACAATCTCATTGACCGACAAGGATATCGTAGTCGAAAACGCCAATCGTGTTGCCGACGACCACGAACCTGCCGCATCAAACGGCAGCTATGGATTTGGTCTGGGGCTTGATCTGGCTGATCGAATTTGCCGTCGCCTGGGATGGTTTCTCGAAATCAAAACATTTAGCCACGGGTACCATGTGCGGGTCTCGCTAGAAAATATCAAATAGTCACCTAACGTTTACCTTTCATTTTGTAGGCTGCGATCGCTCCCTTCGAGGAGTGTTCAGCTGGCCTCTATCCGTTTCACATAGCTGTGCGCCGATGACAATATCCAGTCTCCGTGGAACCTGATTTTATGAATGGACCTAAACGAAAAATCCTGCTTGTTTCTATCCTTGGGATTCTGGTGTGCACCGTGATCGTGCTGACCGGACCACAACCCCTTGAAGCAGAAACCGCCAATAAGAAACCGAGCGTGGCTATCAGCCCGATCAAAAGAGCATCCGTAGCAAGGGAATATACAGCCTACGGTATATTGAGGCCGAGACAGATCTTGTCACTGGCTAGCCAGGTTGATGGCGAAGTTAAATGGGTTAACCAGAAGCTGTCGGCCGGCCACCAGGTTGAAAAGGGTGAAGATCTGTTCCATATAGACTCTCGTGATTTCGTTTTCGCCGTTGACCGCGAAAGGGCAAGTTACGCCCTGGCTTTATACGATATAGAACTGGAGCAAGGCCGTTCAGACGTTGCCCGATTGGAGTGGAATGCATTAATAAAAAAGGAAAACGGCGAACAACTTAGTGCCAGTCGACTGCGACTTCGGGAACCGCAACAGGGGCAATCACAAGCTCAACTGGACATAGCAGAAGCAGAACTTGAAACGGCCAAGCTGACCTTGTCCCGAACCAAAGTCAAGTCTCCCTGGCCAGCTTCGGTGATAGAGGCTAACGCAGTGGTAGGCCAGATATTGAAAAAAGGTGAGAGTATCGCAACCCTTTTTCCGATTGATTTTGCATGGGTTGAGGTACAAGTCCCGCCGCAGTTATTATTGCAATTTAACGCGGGAATTCAGTCGATTGAATTGCGCCCGTCCTACAACCTCGATGCAATACCAATACAGGGCAAGCTGGATGGCATTGTACCCAATCTTAGTGAACAGAACCGCTTAGTAACAATACGTGTTCGTGTTGAGCGACCGCTTACCCAACCCGGGTGGGTATTTGGTATGCACCTGCAGGCACGTCTTATTGCGATCGAAAAGCGCGACGTCACTTATATCCCTCACGAGATGGTCATTGCGGGCAATTTAGTTTGGGTTTATCGAAATGGACATGCTATTCGTCATCAGGTTTTCCCCATTGGGCGCTCTAACGAATTCATACAGGTCGAAAACAATTTCCAAGCCGAGGACCGACTGATTATAAAAAGGCCGATCGGCTTGTTCGCGAATTCTGAAGTGGAAGCGAGCGAAGTTTAGTAATGGACAATCAGCGCTCTAACATTTCTCTTTGGTTTTTACACAATCCGACAGCTGCAAACCTTCTCATGTGGGTTTTCGTGATCGGCGGATTAATAGCCATTTTTACCATGCGACAAGAAGTGTTTCCCAACATGGTATTGGACACTATCGTAATTCAAGCGGAGTATCGCGGTGCGACGGCCTCAGAGGTGGAAGAGCAAGTGGTTCGCCCAATGGAGCAAAGCATCGACACACTGCGAGATATTCGTACCGTAGTGAGTGAGGTGTATTCAGGTGGCGCCGAAATCTACGTCATGCTGGATGACGTCGTCGACACGCAAAGAGCGCTGCAAGAAATCCGCAACTCACTCGAGGGACTCAACACATTACCTGCAGACCTGGACCCGCCAAAAATTACTCAACTTCGCGATACCGGCGCTGCGTTAGATATCGGCTTTTATGGTTTTACTTCTCAGGCAGATCTTCACGCCTTCGCCATTAAGGCTCGCGAACGACTACTGCAATTACCTCTTGTAGGACAGGTGGAAGTGTCTGGCGCTGGAGAGCCAGAGATCTCGATCTGGGTAACGCCTGAGCGTACACGGTTATTAGGCTTGTCTCTTACCGGAATCGCCAACCGGATTCGCGCGTCCTCCTTTGAATTGTCCGGCGGTGAAATTCGTAGTGTGACAGGCAATTTTGGTTTATCCACAGGCAATGAGCGCCGCTACAGTGATGATTATGCAGGCATTGCACTTGCCGAGTCGGCATCGGGCGAACCCCTTACCCTGTCTCAGGTTGCCCGTATCGAAGAGGGGTTTCGACCGCTGGGCGCTAAGTACTTTATGGACGGCACGATGGGCGTATTGATGTCAGTGTATTCGATAGGCTCGGTTTCTCCCACGAAAGTCTCCGAAAGCGTACGATTATTGTTGGACGATATCAGCGCCGAAATGCCACCCAACGGCGGAACTGTTATTTTGGATGATGATGCAAAAAGCTATGCTGATCGAGTCGGGGTACTGGCAGAGAGTGCGACTATTGGGCTCATACTCGTATTGCTGCTTTTGTTTTTTGTCTTAGAGGCACGTATTGCGTTGTGGGTAGCGGCTGGACTTCCTCTTGCGCTCCTTGGTGGCGTAGCTTTATTCGCGCTGACACCCTATACCATCAACTTTGTTTCGATCTTTGCCTTTGTCATTGTGATCGGCGTTGTGGTCGATGACGCCATGGTCATTGGAGAATCGATATATGCAGGCATTCAACAAGGAAAAACACCCCTGTTAGCTGCCACTGAAACCCTCGATCGTTTTAGTGGAGCCATAACACTGGCTATTGCCACCAACATCATTGCGTTTATGCCGGTCTTCTTTATGCCCGGTCAACTTGGCCTCTTCCTATTGGCGATTCCGGTTGTAACTACCTGTGTATTCGCCGTATCCCTAATCGAAGCACTATGGATACTCCCCAGTCACCTGGCATACGCCAAACCCATACAAAGCCATCGAAGTGCCAGGGCTATGCAACGCCGATTTGAGGTGGCTCGGGATCACTACTTTGTCCCATGGGTGAGACAATGCTTGCACAATCGCGGACTGGTTATCGCGACCGGAGTAAGCATTGCCATGATGATTTTTTGCTACGCAATCAGTGGTCGCGTCGCGATTGCATTACAACCCGTAATTGAAAGCCACGAAGTATCCATGGATTTTGCTCTCGCCCCCGGCGCGTCGGAGCGACAGGTTTTTGAGATGGCGCAGCGTATTGAAGCACAGGGTTATCGTGTTATTTCTCGTATTGGAAACCGGGATGAAGTAACGAGTGCTCACATTGCATTGGCAACGCCTTCCAGCCATCAAGGCTCAATCACCTTCACATTAATTGACCCGCAGCAGCGCGGATTTACAACCGAGCAATTCGCTCAACAATGGGGCCGAGAAATCGGGCAACCAGCGCAACTGACCCAACTCTCCGTCGATTATCTGCAAGGCCCCGGAGGTGGACGCGAACTTACCATCGAGCTGGCGCACGCCGATGAATCCGTGAGCCGAGCAGCTGCTGAACAGCTTGTTCGTCATCTTCACCAAATCACAGGTGTCGAACAAATTTCCTATAGCGGTAATGCGTTTAGACCGGAGATCAACATGCAACTCAATGCTGCCGGTCGTGCTTTGGGTTTTGATGAATCCGTTATTTCCAGCCAGATTCGAGCCCAGCTGGACGGACTGGAAGCCACCAGGTTTACCCGTGGTGTGGATGAAGTCCGAGTAATGGTGCGAGGTGACGCATTGGCATCCGGGTCACTGCCCGACCTGAACGAGTTGGTACTAATCTCATCAGATGGAAAACAAGCCGCATTGGGCGACATTGCCCACGTTCACTGGGACCGTGGGCCCGTACAACTGAGACGGATAAACGGCCAGAGAATTGAACGGATAGAAGCCTCCATCGATCAGCTCAAAATATCAAAATCCCTGGTGGAGGATTTTTTGAGTGACAACATTTTGCCCGAGCTCGAAACCCTATTCCCCGGACTTACCACCTGGGACGAAGCAATAGATACCGATGAAGACGGAGAAACAGCGACGAGATTGCTGATTGCAACATTTGCCGTTCTGGCGGCGATATTTGTGCTTATTGCCGCCTTCGCAAGAAGCAGCCGTTACGGAGCGCTCATCATGCTCTCCATTCCCCTGAGCGCCGCGGGTGCATTCCTGGGTCATTACGTACTGGGTGAAGCAATCAGTGCTGGCAGTTTTCTTGGCATACTGGCCTTAGCTGGACTGGTCATCAATGCGGCGCTGTTACTGCACCTGCGATATAACGAAGGCCTGCAAGACAATAAGACACCCATTGAAGCCATGGCAACGGCTGTTAGCGACCGGTTTCGTCCGATCGTGTTATCCAGCGTCACAACCCTGTTGGGTTTAGCGCCACTGATAATCAGTGGTTCAGTTCAAGCGGCACCTTTGCGACCGGTTGCGATATCAATGGGATTTGGGATGTTGTTTTCTATTCCTGTCGTGCTTGTCCTTCTCCCATGTATTATTGTCGCATTGGAACCTCGTACTGTATCCCGTCAACACCTATGGAACAGATATAGCACTGGTTTAAAGGACAATCAGGAAACCCTGCAGGAAGACCCAAGGGGGCGCGTAATCTCCTAAGCGAGTCTGTGCTGAAGGAAATCATCTAGATAAGGAGAGCATTACCTAAACCAAAATTACCCACGTCCCTCGTCCAAACCAGTAATACCTAAGCAGTGTAGGAGTCCCTTGTTGGTGAAGTGGGGGGTAGGGGGGCGGTGGGTTGTCGCTGGGACGGGAATGCTAGCGGGGTAGGTTGGGCGTTAAGTGCTTAACAACACTGCAAGAATAGAGATAGGCAGCCCGGCATGCAATGAGGGCACGATTGAGGGCAGAGTAAAGACAACTGGCCGGAGAGCCAGTCATAGCTTGACATATTGGCGGAGAGGGTGGGATTCGAACCCACGGATAGTTTCCCATCTCTGGTTTTCAAGACCAGCGCCTTCGGCCGCTCGACCACCTCTCCAGACGATGCGCAATATACTCGATTCATTGCTTGTTGTTAAGACATGATGTGCATTAGTGTGAACCTGTGGATTCTTTAGTTTTTATTATCGTACTGGTGGTGGTTGCCCTTTACTGGCATAACTCGATGCAATCGAAAACTTACGCCGTGCAGTATGCGCGTAAGGAATGCGAAAAAGAGGGCGCACAGCTCCTGGATCAGACCGTTCAGAGAATAAGGCTGTCCTGTAGTCGCGACAGGAACGATCAGTGGCGGCTTTGGCGTGAATACCGTTTTGAGTATTCCATTGATGGTGTTAATCGCCTTGAGGGTAGGCTGGTTATTCTTGGTTATCGTCTGGTCAGGTCGGCGCTTGATAATGCTAACCCGGTTATTCACTAGGCCCCGGGGCCTGAAGATAGTCATAACCCGATTGCTATTGATTGTCTGTTTAGCTGCGTTCGATAAGACTTCGGTAGGTTTTCAGGTGCTTTAGCGCCTGGGCGTGCTCCCCAACCAGCTCATAGAGCCTGGATAGGTTGTAGTGGGCGTCTGCCAGGTTAGAGGCACTCTTGTATGCATCGATCGCATCCTGGATCCTGCCCATATCCTCAAATAGTGTCCCAAGGTTGAATGCAGCAAGGACATTATCGCTTTCAACATCCAGAGCATGGTTGTAGTGTTCCTCAGCGGATTCGTATTCACCCGCTTCCTGTAGCAATCGTCCAATGTTGACGTGTGCATCAGAGTGGTAGGGGTCCAACTCAAGGGCTCGAAGGTAGGCGGCAGGGGCATCCTGCGGAGAAACTGCCTCCAGGTCGACTCCTAGGTCAAACCAGTCATCGGAGGAAAGCTGGTCACTGGCTTGCGCTTCCTCGGCCGCCTGTCGAGCGAGTGGTGCAACTGTTCCCGCAAGGTCTGCTACCGCGAAATTAAAATGTATCTGTCCGGTCGCTGCATCATAGACCTGGTCAGCCTCGCGAATCACAACAGCGCCGCCATCCCCCGCTATCCTTAACGAAGTAAGCGGGCGGTTTGAAGGTAATTTGGATTTGAGGTTAAAAAGGGCGTGGTTAATTTCTGCCCGACGAACACCGGCTTGCATGAGTTCTTTCGCCGTGCGTAATACAATAATGTCCTGGAAGTCGAAACGATAGTGATTCCCGGCTGTTCTGGCCGGCTCCAGAATCCCTGCGCGAGCAATTTCCCGAATGAGTTCCGGGGACAGTTCCAACATTTCCGCCACATTTTGTGTCGAGTACCCCTTCATATAGTTCAGTGATTACCTCTTAACTTATTTGTCGAAATTCTCTTCGCTCGAGCTTTTCTAGCGGCAGTTTTTCGGCTTCTTTGTACCCTTCACGAGCCGCGAGGATATCTCTAGCATATACGGTCTGCCCAAGCACGTTGAGCATATGGTGTCTGGCCTCGTCTGTATAGTTGTCAGGTTCAAATCTTTCTATCGAAAGCTAACCCATTGAACGGAAAGCGCAACAAATAGGGTGACAGCTGACCCGGGTAAAGGTGGACTTATACCGCTTCCTTCGGGTCAGTCGATGTTACGGGATGTAGCTAACGCGGGTGTTAATTGCCTTAAACATCCTGAAACCCGGTATTTGTCGGAAATAGATTAGCCGATAAACTATCGGTTTCAGCCCTGAAACAGGGTCTGGGTTGAACTGATTTTTTCTAACTCATGCTTCTGGCAGGATGAATCTATATAATGCGCGCGGCTTTAACAGACACGCAATCCGGCCACGTTGGATTGAAATAACCTGAGGTAATTATGGCAAGTTTTAACTGGCAAGACCCATTTTGTATAGATGATCAGCTCTCGGATGATGAGCGCATGATTCGGGACACAACGAGAAGCTACGCGAAGGACAAACTAATGACTCGTGTCCGGCAGGCCTACCGTGATGAACACTTTCATCGCGAAATCATGACCGAAATGGGTTCGCTCGGTCTTCTTGGCCCAACCTTGCCAGAGAAATATGGCTGTTCGAATATAAACTATGTTTCCTATGGCCTGGTTGCCCGCGAGGTCGAGCGAGTGGATTCGGGTTATCGTTCTGCCATGAGCGTCCAGTCTTCGCTCGTGATGCACCCAATTTACGCCTATGGTTCAGAAGAGCAGAGAGAGAAATACCTGCCTAAACTGGCGACCGGAGAATGGGTTGGCTGTTTCGGATTGACGGAACCCGATCACGGCTCTGACCCCGGTAGCATGATTACCCGGGCTGAAAAGACCGCCGATGGTTATCTTCTCAATGGCGCTAAAATGTGGATCACCAACTCGCCAATTGCCGATCTTGCGGTGGTCTGGGCAAAACTGGATGGTGAAATCAGGGGGTTCATTGTAGAAAGAGGCACACCCGGGTTTGAAACCCCCAAGATTGAGGGCAAGTTCAGTTTGCGAGCATCGGTCACTGGAGAGATCGTACTGAGTGACGTTGAGATACCCGAAGAGAACCTGCTGCCGAATGCGAAGGGTCTTGGCGGTCCTTTTGGTTGCCTTAATAAAGCACGGTTCGGTATTTCATGGGGAGCGATTGGGGCCGCAGAGTATTGCTGGCATGCGGCCCGTACTTATACATTGGAGCGTAAACAGTTTGGCAGGCCACTGGCCGCCAACCAGTTGATCCAGAAGAAGCTGGCTGATATGCAAACAGAAATCACACTGGGTTTACAGGGTGCTCTTAGAATCGGCCGAATGATGGATAACGACGCATGCCCGGTTGAGATCATCTCCATGATGAAACGAAACAACTGTGGTAAAGCGCTCGACATCGCACGGATGGCGAGGGACATGCATGGCGGTAACGGGATATCGGATGAGTACCATGTGATACGGCACCTGATGAACCTGGAGACCGTTAATACCTATGAAGGCACCCATGATGTCCATGCATTGATCCTGGGTCGTGCCCAGACTGGCTTGCAGGCATTTTCAGGTTAGAAGCAGAGAAAAGTAGGCTTTTGCCTACGTAAAACACAGCATTTTCCTTCGATGGGAATCGGCGTCTGCGGACTTCCAATCAAGGTGTGTCCGGTCTATCTTTGATGGCGGAGCCGCGGGAAGGAGAATGCAGTGATTCGAATTATTGTCGTAGACGATCATCAACTAGTGCGAATAGGTATTCGACGTTTGCTGGAAGATGTGGCTGGATTGAAAGTCATTGCTGATGCCGGCAGCGGGGAAGAAGCAGTGGAACTTGTCAGGGAACTTAAGCCCGACGTTGTCCTGATGGATATTCAGATGCCCGGGATTGGTGGGCTTGAGGCTACACGCAGGTGTCTGCGTGCGCACCCGGAGGTGAAGGTCCTCGTGGTCACCATCTATGAAGATGAACCTTACCCGTCCAAATTGTTGAATGTTGGTGCCGCGGGCTATCTCACCAAAGGTGCTGACATCAAGGAAATGCTATTGGCGATTCGTAAGGTGCATTCCGGGCAGCGATATATCTGCGCCGAAATTGCCCAGCGGCGTGCACTTCGTCCCTTCTCTGAAGCGGACACATCTCCATTTGACCAACTGAGCACTCGAGAAATGCAAATCACGCTGATGGTCATCATGGGGATCAATGCCCAGGATATCTCTGAGAAGCTGTCCTTGAGTCCGAAGACGGTTAATAGTTACCGCTACCGTGTGTTCGAGAAGTTGGGTATCAAAAATGATGTTGGCCTGACCAGACTCGCGATCAAGTACGGCATTATCGATGCGGAAGTCGCAGCATGACCCGTGCAGGTTTACAATGGCGGGGTGAATATCGAAAATATAGTTCAGGAATCAGCAAGTCGTAAACTGCTCGAATGCAGGAAATGTCGTCGCCTGAGTAATCAGTTGGAACGCCTCAGGGACAGCCATCCCGACTACTGGAATAAACCTGTTGCTGGCTCAGGAGCTGATTCATGCTCGCTCATGATTATAGGTTTGGCACCAGGCATGCACGGCGCTAACAGGTCCGGTGTTCCTTTTGTTGGCGACTCGTCGGGTAACCTGTTGAGCGAAGTGCTCAAAGCATCTGGGCTGGCCGGGCGGGTAAAGATCACCAACGCTGTCAAATGCCTGCCAATAAAAAACCTCCCTTCGTCCCGGGAGGTAAAAAATTGCAGTCGGTTCCTGATCAGGGAAATCGAGGCGCATCAGTTAAACACCAGCCCGGTACTACTGCTGTTAGGGGGGGTTGCGCACAGGGCTACGATCAGTGCTCTGGGTGGTAAACAGTCCGATTTCCGGTTTGCGCATGGTGCGGTTCACGTTATGGATGGGGTGACGCTTGTCGATTCCTACCACTGCAGCCGATACAACACGCAGACAGGCCGCCTGACGTACCAGATGTTTCTGGACGTAGTGACTGCTGCCGGTAACATGGCATACCCATGACACCCTTTGACTCTAAAGCCTTCATCAAGCGACTTCCGTCCAGGCCTGGCGTTTATCGAATGTTCGATGAAGAAGAAGGCATTCTTTACGTAGGTAAAGCAAAAAACCTAAAGAATCGCGTGTCGAGCTATTTCCGTTCCAATGCGCTGGATTCCAAAACCATGGCGCTGGTTTCCAGAATCCAGAAGGTTGAAACAACGGTTACTGGTAGTGAAACAGAGGCGCTGCTCCTTGAGCAGTCGCTGATCAAGGAATACAAACCGCCGTACAACATTGTTTTCCGTGACGACAAATCATACCCCTATATTTTACTGACCACCGGGGACAAATATCCAAGACTGGCCTTTCATCGCGGCGCACAGAAAAAGAAAGGCCGCTATTTCGGTCCATTCCCCAGCGCCTACAGTGTTCGTGACTCGCTCAACATTTTGCAGAAAGTGTTTCAGGTACGGCAGTGCGAAGACACTTTTTTTAAGAATCGGGCCCGACCCTGCTTGCAGTACCAAATAAAAAGATGCTCGGGGCCCTGTTGCGGTCTGGTCTCAGCCGAAGACTATGCGGACGATGTGCAGCATGCTGCGATGTTTTTGGAAGGAAAAAACAATGCAGTGATGCAGGATTACGCGAATAAGATGGAAGACGCGTCAGACAAACTCGAGTTTGAAAAGGCTGCCCACTACCGGGATCAGATAGGCCATCTTCGTAAAATCCAGGAACAACAGTACGTCGTTGGAAACCAAGGAGACATCGATGTGCACGCCGTGGTCATCAATCCAGGCGGCGTGTGTGTACTAGTGATGTTTATTCGTGGTGGAAGAATGCTTGGCAACAAGACTTTTTTTCCTAAAACAAGGCTTGGTGAGAACGAATCAGAAGTGTTCGGGGCTTTCCTGCCGCAGTTCTACTTGAGTGGCAGTGGTGGCAGGGAGATACCGCCGGAAGTGGTGGTGAACGCGAGAATAGATGACAAGTTCGTCATAGAAGGCGCGCTAACCAGTCAGTCAGGCCGAAAGGTCATGATCTCGGATAATGTCAGAAGCCACCGCAAGCGCTGGGTTGACCTTGCGTTGACCAACGCAGAACAAAGCCTTGGATCCCACATGGCGAGCCGTAACAACCTGCAACAGCGTTTTCAGTCATTACAGGAAACATTATCGCTGGAAGAAATGCCAGGCCGCCTTGAATGCTTCGATATTAGTCATACCTCAGGAGAGGCGACGGTTGCGTCCTGTGTTGTGTTTGACAGGAATGGGCCACTGAAGTCCGACTACCGGCGATTCAACATTGATGGAATTACCCCTGGTGATGATTATGCTGCAATGTCGCAGGCGCTGAGTCGACGCTACACACGCATCAAAAAGGGCGAAGGCCTGCTGCCGGATATTTTGTTTATAGATGGTGGTAAGGGACAACTTAGTGAGGCCGAAAAAATTTTCGAGGAACTGCAGATTGAGAGCGTAACGCTGGTGGGTATTGCAAAAGGCCCAACAAGGAAGGCGGGGCTGGAATCTCTTATATTGTCCGGGGGGCCAGAGCTCAATTTGCCTCAGGATAACCCGGGGTTACACCTGATTCAGCATATCCGGGACGAAAGTCACCGGTTTGCGATTACGGCTCATAGAGCTCGCCGCGGCAAGAAGCGGACTGAGTCAGTCCTTGAAGGAATAGACGGCGTTGGTCCCAAACGGAGGAAGTCGTTGTTACGACATTTCGGTGGAAGTGCCCAGGTCGCTAGTGCCGGTCTGGAGGAACTGGCTAAAGTGGAAGGAATTAGCCGAATACTGGCAGAACATATTTATGCGACGCTCCACAACCAGTAAACTATGGCCACTGCATGACGACACTCATTGTGAATCGAATCAATATACCTAATCTGATTACCGGGCTGAGAATTTTGCTGATTCCGGTGCTGGTGATTGTGTTCTACACGGCACCGCTCGATTGGCGTTACCTTGCCGCGGCGGTCGTGTTTACGGTGGCAGCGATTACTGACTGGTTGGATGGTTACCTGGCACGGAAGATGGGCCAGATGACCCCGTTCGGGGCATTTCTCGATCCGGTCGCTGACAAGCTTATCGTCGCAACTTCGCTGGTATTGCTGGTTGAAGTACATGCGAGCGCGATACTCGCGGTGCCAGCACTCGTGATCGTTGGCCGAGAGATAGTGGTTTCTGCCCTGCGGGAATGGATGGCTTACTATAGCGAACGTCGAAGTGTCGCAGTCTCGGTTCTAGGTAAGATCAAAACCGTGTTCCAGATGATTGCCATTATCCTCTTGCTGGGTGCTGGGCCCGAGCAAAGTCCGGCTGTTATTGCAGGTTATGTGCTGCTGTATATCTCGGCAGTGCTGACACTGTGGTCCATGTTCCAGTACCTGAAGGTTGCCTGGCCAGACCTGTATTCAGGCATGAAAAACGAGTAGCGATTCCCGCAGTATCGTAGAGTTCTGGTGTTTTACAAGATACATCTCGGTATGTGAGCTATGGAGTGCGGTTGATGCTTGTGAGACCCGGATAGATTGGTTTGAACTGACCTTTGAAAATATGATGCAGGAGGGAGCTGTGGCCAAACAAAAGTTCTATGTCGTGTGGGTTGGTAAACAAACCGGTGTGTTTACTGACTGGTCGGCCGTACAACCTCTTGTTGCTGGATATCCAGGCGCGAAACACAAAAGCTATCCCTCAATGGAAGAAGCGAAAAAAGCTTTTGATTCGGGTGCTCCTGCAGCCAGATTGGCCTCGACCAAACCAGGTGCCAAGAAAGAACCAGGTTCTAAGCAAAAACCAGGTTCTAAGCAAAAACTACAAGAATTTGTCTTCGACGAAGCCTATGACATTCACATCTTCTCAGATGGTGCGTGTGATCCAAACCCTGGGGAAGCTGGTAGTGGCGTGGCGGTCTACGAGCGAGGAACTCTCTCAGAGCTTTGGTACGGATGCTACGAGCCATTAGGTACTAACAACACTGCGGAGCTTAACGCGCTTTATAAGGCTCTGCAGATCGCAGAGAAGATGCTAAGCCCAAGTCGAAGAATACTGATACTCAGTGATTCGTCTTATTCGATAAATGCGATGACCAAGTGGTCAATTGGTTGGGAGAAAAACGGGTGGACACGTAAGGGGAATCAAGAGTTGGCTAATAAGCAACTGATAGCCAACATGTACAGTTTGTACAAGCGTCTGGCAGGGAATGTCGTTTTGGCTCACGTGAAAGGTCATTCCGGCGTCGAAGGTAATGAGCTTGCCGATAGGCTCAGTCTGATGGCGCATCGAGACAAGATCGCCGGATTTCAGTTGTTTGATGGCGTCAGCAAGAAGGAAGAGTTGTTGAGCATAGAGTAATCATGCCAAACATTAAGTTCGCCACTAGCAAGCCAGTGTCCAGCTTATCGGAATTCCTAAAACTTCTTCCCAGAATTGCCAGGAAAAGGGGTCATCTGCGAGACTGTTCTTTCGGATTGATGACTGGCGCTACATCCTCGGGCCAAAATCAAATTTTCATCTTTGTGCGCAAACGGCAGCCCGGTTTGAAACACTGATACTTCGTCGGCCCTCGCGAATAGGGTTCCGGTCGTGGCCATTGGTGCAATAACCCACACTAATACCGGTCGCCTGGTCTACCCAGGCGATTTGTCCTCCGGCACCACCGTGCCCAAAAGCCTCTGCAGAATTAGCGTGTCCGAAGCCTCTTAAGTTTCTTTTCTCGTCTCCCGAGACGACAACGCCCAAGGCTCGATTAACTGGCGTGTTGGTTAACAGGTTTTTCATGCCTCCGGTCAAAACGGTGGTTGCCATGTTAAGGGTCTCTTTACTCCAGATTGTTTCCCCGCTCTGCGTGTAGCCAATCAATCCCTGATAAAACAGAGCCAGTTCTGCTGCCGACATAATACCTCCACCGCCTGGAACAGGTACTTTTCGAGTTTCAGTATTGTTGAACCCGAGCAACGCTTCCTCTGTCACTTCCGTTGCTGGCGGTTCAGCGAGACCAAGGTTTGCGTAATCTTCGCTGGTCATCGGTTTGCCAACGTGACTGATTTCGGCAATACGGTGATGTTGATCTTCAGGACAGCCAAGATACAGGTCTGGTAGGTTTAACGGTTCGGCGATGTGCTTGCGAACAAAATCACTAAAAGATTCTCCACTAAGCCGCTCAATAATTTCTGCAATAACCCACATGGAGGAGGTCGCGTGATATTCAAACTGGCTTCCCGGTGACCAGTTTAACCTCCAATCAGAGAATCGCTGGTATCTGAGTGCTTTGTCATTCCAATCTGTTGGCCTAAAGGGTGCGTGCGGGAATCCAGCGGTATGCGTAAATAGTTGTTCGATTCGAATGTCCTGTTTGTCGTTGGGAGCAAATTCAGGGATCAGGTCAGAGACTTTTTGACGAACGTCTAACTTACCATCCTGGATGAGCAGCCAACCGGCGGCTGACGTTATCGCTTTGGTAGACGAAAACACGCAGTACAGTGAATCGTTAGTTGCAGACCCGAAAGTTTCGAAAGCAACGAGTTTTCCGTTTCTTGCAATGGCAATTTGCGCAGACGGCAATAGCCCTTCATTGACTTCTTTTTTTACCCGAAGCAAAAGTTCATCGATTTTTTCCTGACTAACACCAGCATCAGCCGGGTTCATGTTAAAGCTGTCGTCTTGCATATTTTTTCCCTTTGTGGAATCTGGAATCATACAGGCAATGCATAGCATTCGTCCTTAACCGCCAGCCAGGAAGCCCTTATCTCAGGGACATTTTGCCAGCGTCATTCAGTACGTTGCGGCTGGAGCGACCCCTAGGGTTGCGGCGACTTGCTCTGGATTAGCATTAAATAGTAAGAATCAAGGTTCCAAATCGAATTTTAACCGCTGTATAGTTGATCACGATCGCGGTGATGCCACAATTAAAGCGTTACGACCAGGCGCGTTATTGCAGAGCCTGGTTAGGCGGAAGTCCGGTGATACCGCGGGTATTTTGGGCCCCTTGGATGTTTTTTTAACCTGTCAGGAGACAGAAATGACCTACGCTGGTGAGCGCCTTATCAATGATGCTGACAGCCATCTTATGGAGCTACCTGATTTTCTGACCGCGCACGCTGATGCCAGTATCCGCGAGCAGCTACCGAGTTTGATGGATGCATTGACCGGGCAGTTTGATCCGCAGACCTATGCCGGGGTTGCCGGTCATGCGCCGGAGGTTGTCGAACAGCTAGTGGCTCTGGGAGATAACCTAACCAAAGGGCCAAAGTGGCACGATGCGCTCGGTGCTTTTAACACCGCGGAGAGAACGCAGGCACTTGATTTGCTTGGGTTTCAAAGACAGGTGGTGTTTTCTTCTTTCTGTGCGAGGTTGATCTTCGACGCCGTGAATGATGATGTCGCCTATGGTGCGGCAGCTGCCCACAATCGAGCGATGGCAAGTTTCTGTCATGCCGAGAATAGGTTGATTGGGGTTGCCATGGTCCCCTTGCAGGACGTAAAACGAGCGGTCGCCGAAATAGAGCGGGTGAAAACACTTGGGCTTGGCGCGGTCTGGATCCCAGCGGATGCACCGGGTGGGCGTTCTCCGGGTCATCCGGCACACGATGCAATCTGGTCAAGATTAGCTGAAATGGGTTTACCATTTATCCTTCATGTAGGAAGTGCTCCATTGACGATTGACGATGCCTGGATGAATGATGGAAAACCCGGCACTGTATCTGCACGGGGTGGTGCAGAAGTCATCGGTAGTAAAGATTTGACATCAATTCACTTCGCTACCAATCGTTTTGTTTCGACCCTGATACTTGATGGTGTGCTAGAAGCATACCCGGGATTGAGGGGCGGGGTGATTGAGATCGGCGCCGGTTGGGTTCCGGACATGATTCGCCGGCTCGATCATGCCGTGAAAATCTGGTCCCGTTCGGAACCTCAACTGCAAAAAATGACAAGGCTGCCATCAGAACAAATATCTCAGCAGATGCGTTTTACGCCTTACCCATTTGAGGATGTCGCTCAGCTGGTTTCAGAATCCAATTCGGAGCTTTATCTTTTCTCTTCCGATTATCCTCACGCGGAGGGGGGCAGAGACCCCTTAGGGCGATTCTCAAAAACTACAGAACGACTTACCAGCATTGAAAAGGAGCAATTTTTTGAAACTAACTTTCGGTGTCTGTATCCGTCGGGCTAGTGAGTTGGGTCATTATTTCGTCTTCGGTCCAACCGACAAGTTTTAACTGTGACGGATTTAACACCGGCGTAGGCGGGCGAGCATATTTAGAGGGGTCAACAGATACCAGGTCGGGGAATTTATCTGCGTTGACGAAAACATCACTCCAATTGGTTGTTGATGTCACGTTTTCAACAGCTGTTTTGCGGCGAGCAATAACCGTTGGATTAGATTTAGATCGTGGCATCATGCAAATCAGGCTGATTGCGCGCACCAATTCTTTCTCATTAGGATGTTTGGCGGCCGTATTGGTAGGCGGGCTGCTGCAGTGAATTGTCCTAGAATCCCAAAGCATCAGGTCGCCTGCCTCCATGTGGCAGGTAATGGGTTCCATATCAGCCAGGAGCGGATCGTTTTTTGGGAATCTAAAATGATCAATGCTCTTATCTATCCGGGCGAGCCTATCGCTATAAAGCTCCGGTATTTTTTCGTGGAAGTGGTGACTGCCCGGAATGACGACGTTACCGCCAGTCTCTTCGGAAGTTGGGAGTAGGTTGACTAGTCCCTGAACACAGTGCATCCCTGGCCTGCCGATGGGGTGCTGATCGATATGCAGCCAGCTACCACCGAGCCCCGTTTTCCAATCAGGGTTTCGGCTCCAGGGCCGCCATATACTAACGCCATCGAAGCTAACCAGCAGGTCCTCGGTTTCCCAGACTGCAGCGAAAGCTGTTTTTACAGCGGGAATGTTCCTTATGTACCATTGTGCTTCCGAGTGGCCGATTCCATGACCGGGTAGAATTCCACCATGCACCGCAGTGGGCCAGCGATCGTCATCCCACGTGTCGGGATCCCCTCGATCAATGCCCGTCTTGAGCGCTTCGAGATAAGACCACAACTTATCCATTGCCGTTGATGCTTCTGTCTTGGTCAGCGCATTGGCAATGATGACGTAGCCATGTTCTTTCAGATAATCAACTGCGGCCGCGTCGGAGGGGCGAAAGCGAGGAGTATGGGTATAAGTGATTTGTAGTTCAGTTGAGTCCTGCATATTGTTTTTGACAGTTCCAGGTTATGAAGCAGTATAGAATGAATGTTGGCAAAGTACACAACCTGCCTTTGAATCGCTTTGAATTCATGGTGCAATTTTTTTGCCACTTACGTTATGCTGATTTTTCTTGGATTACTCTGAGTGACTGTGATGAGCGATGCGGTAGAACCAAAACCAGAAAAAACTTCAGGTATTGGACGTCTTGTCGTCCTCCTATACGGTGTCACTTCCTACTTCATAGGGGTGATCGGGCTCGTTGCAATCATCGGTTTGGCGAGCGGTTTGATGCCCTTAGCCTATCTTGCTTCAACGAAAGCTATCTCGCCGGTAATTGTCAATTTTATGCTGGTCGCAATCTGGGGTTTAGTGCATTCCGGCATGGCGCGAGAGTCATTTAAAGTGCTGATCACTCGTTTCATTCCAGAGCCTGCTGAGAGGCCGACCTATGTTCTGATCGCGGGTGTGACATCGGTATTAATGGTTGGGTTATGGCAAGAAGTCGTGGGCGTTATTTGGTCCGCTGCGGACCCAATCCTGGTGATCTTTCTGTGGGTTATGTTCTGTTTTGGCTGGTTATACCTACTGGTCGCGACTTTTGCGATAAACCACTTTGACTTGTTTGGCTTGCGGCAGGTATACCTGCATTTTCGTAACCAGCCCAGAGCACCACTGAGTTTTGTCAAAAGCGGTCTGTACAAGTTTTCCCGTCATCCAATACAAACGGGCGTTTTGATTGGTGTGTGGTTCATTCCCACGATGACGGCCACGCACTTGATTTTGTCCATCGGTTTCACCGTGTACATCTTCATTGGGCTGTGGTTCGAAGAGAAGGATTTAATTAGGGATATTGGCGAGCCCTACGAGCAATATCGTAAACAGGCCGGAATGTTCTTGCCGAAATTTTTCAGCTAAAGCTCTTGATGCGTAGCCATTCGTTTATGGCCGTTCGTGTACAGCTATTCATGTAGAGCCCGTTTTGTTCACGTCGAGGCTTCTTTCTGCTGCGCTTGAAATATAGTGCCGACCTTTGTGGGTGGTACCTGGCAAGGCCTGGGGTCATGTCGTGCCCATTTTGCTGCCTTGCCCCTAATCAACTCTTCTCCATGTGGAGACCTGCGAACTAAATCGGTGTAGGCAAATGCGTCGGCGGCGGTATAGGTTTGTAATAACAAGGGCCGCCACTTTGTGGAATGGTTAGGATATGAACCGTGTATCATGCGACAGTTGTGAATGGTCACAGTGCCTGCACCACCGGTTGGAAAAACAGCCTTGTCAGTGTCAACGCGTTTCAAATCCTGATCTTTAATATGGCCCGTCCAACGTTCACCGTTTTCGTCATATTGATCGAATAGTTCGCTGGCCTGACTCTTGGGGATAAACCCCATTTCGCCTTGTCCTTTCTCCACCGCCTCGAGGTAGACGCCGATCGTGATCAAGTCGTAATTAGTGTGCGGCCAAAATTGGATATCCTGATGCCACTTCACTTCCTCGCCACCCTGCGGGTACTTGAAATTCAGCTTACCGTGATGAAACTTGATATCTGGACCTAAAATTGACTCAGCTAGATCAACAATCTCGGAACTGGACGCAAATTCCCAATAAGCAGGATGTTGATCCACTGGGCTGTTTAATCGACGCAATCTTGGTGTGTCAGCTGAATGATCGGGTTCTACATCAAATTGTTTGTCGGAGGTTGGAACCTTGCGGCTAAGATCGACAAAGCTTTGCGTTACAGTATTCAATCGATCTAGCCAGGGTTTTGATACAAAGTTGTTCAGAACCAGATAACCCTCGGTTTTATAGTGATTGATTTGCTCTGCACTGAGTTTCTTTTGCATGGGTAGTGCCCAAGTGATTGTTTAAAGGATAACAATGAAAATGGCTAAGCGGAAATGGATTGTATGTCGTGCTGCGTAACTCGCGTAATTTTAAAGAGTGCATCGCAAAGAGTCCGTCGGAACGGACCAGATAATTTGAGGTGATACGATGACGAGTGACAGTGCTCAATACCGTATACAAACGTTTGCGCGGCAAGCCTGTTATGCTCGGCGGAGTCTCGGGGGTGTAGGAATCTAGCGTAGGACCCTCGAAGCAATGCGCTTAGTAGTATCGGACCTTGGCGATTATGGTCTGGCCCACTGGTCGCCAAAATTTAGTGATTCGCGCTCGCGGCAGAAATACGCGACACTAGAGCAATCAGACGAAAGGGAATCAGATGTCCACACTCGCTAAGAAGTCCAGTCTGGTGTTCTATGGAATAGGGAGCATATCCCCTGCTATAACAGGGAACCTTTTAGGTGCCCCGATTTTCTTTTACTACAATAACGTGCTCGGTCTTGAAGCATGGCTGGTGAGCCTGGCGCTGGCTCTTGCGCTTGTCGTTGATGGGATTACTGACCCTTTGCTGGGTTATGCGTCGGACTATACTCGATCTCGATTTGGTCGCAGGCACCCCTATATTTACGCCAGTATTTTGCCCGGATCTATCTGCTACTTTTTCCTTATCATGGCTGACTTTGGATCGAGTCAGATCGCCTTGTTTTTCCAATTGCTGGTACTGATTGGATTGCTGAGACTGGCCTGGACCTTCTATCAGGTGCCAAGGGAAGCATTGGGCGCTGAGATATCCAAGGATTACACCCAGAGAACACAGCTCCATGGGATCAGTAGCTTCTTTGGATGGATTGGCGGTGCAGGGATCGCCTATGCAACTTCTGCCTATTTCCTGGGTGACTCCTATAGTAATGTCAGCGGTTATCATGAACTTGCGTACTGGGGGAGCGGATTGATACTGATTGCAGGAACCGTTTTTGCGTTGGGTACCCACAGGGAAATTCCAAACCTGGAACGGCCACAGGAACGCCCGCCGGTGACTGTGCACGGAATTGTTGAAGAGATCCTCGGCACTCTTAATCATAAATCCTGGCTGATGCTGTTTTTTTCCGGGGTGGTTTTCAGTATTTTCATAGGCCTAACGAGTGGTCTGGGTTTTTACTTCAATAGCTACTTCTGGGACTGGAAACCATCAGATGTGGCGATATTTGCTATTATTGACCTAACGGCTGCGCTTGTTATTAGCGCAATGGCAGGACCTCTGTCAGCGCGATTCGACAAAAAACGTCTGGCTATAGGCCTGTTTATTATTGCGATTGGCGTTGGGCCAATACTGCTTATACTGAGGCTTGCTGACCTATGGTGGGGGCTTAATATCCTGCCAGAGAATGGTGAAAAATTTGGAGCGCTCTGGTGGGTCATGATGTTTCATTCCTTGATTGCGGCGAGCGTCGGGGTACTTGCCTGGATTCTGGTAGCATCCATGACAGCCGATGTTGTTGAAGATAGCCAGCGAAAGACCGGTAAACGATCAGAAGGATTGTTCTTTGCTGGCCCACATCTCATTCAAAAAGCGATATCTGGTGTGGGTTTGATGATCAAGGGCATGATCCTCACTTTGATTGGTTTCTCGGCGACAGCATCAGAGGCTGAAAAGATAGCCTCTATGCAGGATCTGGCGGTTGTGATTGTAGTCCTAAGCCTCACATTACCCATGGTCTCCCTTTACCTGCTTTCTCGTTATGAAATCAACCGTTCCCAACATGAATCAAATTTGGGGTTTCTCGGCTATAACTCCACAGAAGAACCAGACGGAGATTAAGGGCTTTGCGTTTAGGGGCTGTGCATTTTTCGCAACCAGCCTTCCGTTTGCTTGATCGCCTTTTTTTCAAGTTGTAGCAGTAGGTGTAAGCCAATTTCTGAAATTCGATAGTGGCGCCGCAGCAGGGTCATCATCTCCAGCCATAACAAGGCTGTCATCTCCGCGTCTGCCAGCGCCCTATGAAAGGTGCCGGTAACTGGCACTTTCGCGTACTTCACCAATGTGCCCAGTTTGTGGTTGGGGGCATTTTGATAGAGGCGTCGGGCGATGCGCATAGAGCACAGGAAAGGTTGTTGGCGGGCATAACCCACCTGAGCGAGTTCCATGTCAAGGAAGCTGCGATCGAAACTGGCATTATGGGCGACCATTACCGAACCATCGATAAAGCGATACAACTCGGGAAAAACCTCGTCGGGTCGGGGCGCCTGATCGAGCATATGATTAGTGATGCCGGTGTAGTGCTCAATAAAACGGTCAACTTTAAAACCCGGTTGTATCAAGTTCTGGTACTTGTCTGTGATTTTGCCGTTTTCGACCGCCACGGCACCGATCTCAATGGCTCGGTCACCGCCACCGGCGGACAAGCCGGTGGTTTCAAAGTCCAGAACGACTATTCTTTCTTGCAAGAGGGTTGCTTCATAGGACGGCGGGATGATGGAAATTCAGACAGAGTGTACGACAATAATCCCAAAGCTGCTGGGTACAGTAATCACTAAGCTCGTTGGCTGAAGCGACAGCTCCGCACGGTTTCTTAGGGCGTATACCAGATAGGTGATGTATAGGCTCTTTCCTGCGTGATCATCGGCACATCTTCACTGGGCATCTCGATATTGAAACGCACGGCGTCGTAAGCAGTCCACCTGGGTGTCGGGATTTCCAGCACACGCGCGTAATAGACGCTTGGAACTTCTGGGTCAAAGTCAGGGTCGTGCCAGACACCCCTCAGTTCTGGCTTACCAATGGTATTGGTCCAGGTTGCAGTAGCCACATCGACGGTATTACCCACAGACGGAAGCTTACCATCCTGGTCGATCAGCCTATTTCCTGACCACACGACGTTATAGACCTTCTCTTCACGTTCGCCACGCCGATTAACCCAGCCTTTTACTATTTGGATGCGATCAAGGTTGCCGGACAAGGGGTCGTGAAGGGCAGCGAAGGCAAATGATGGACTCTTGCGGCTTTCTTGATTGTCGTTGTTGTCGCCGGCGTTCATGTCACCCCGCCTGAGGTCACCACCCATTGGGACACCTTTGGCATAGCCGATATTTGCAAAGTCTGAATGCCACACATCCTGGTTATCAAAGTGCCAGCCGCCAAAGAAGCGAACGCTGATTCGAGAACCGGTTGTTGCATAAGTTTCTCGCCGCATCATCGCATCGAATAGGGCTTCGCGAGTATTCTCCGTTGCCCAGATGCCTTGGTATCCAGAGGAAGCCATTGACCAACCGGGATACTCCAGTTCACCAAATTTTGCCATTGGGCGTGCTGATCGCCCAGGACTTGGTTCGGCGCCACTGTGTTTCCCGAAGAAATTATCTTCGCTAGCGGTCGCTAAAGCCGTGTGACTGTCTGTAGCGCCTATCAGTCCAAATTTATAGGGGTTAACCCCAACACTCTGTTCAACGGCCAAACCTAGTTGCAGTGCACGTCGCGCATATTCACGCTGGAGCATTTCGTCTTTTTTCAACGCTGTTAGGTCAAGGTTGCCCTGGTCCCAGGTTTCGTAATCGGCAAATTCATCATCAGGAGAGAGCTTCGGGTGTGTTTCTCCATCACCTTTTATTTGGGTCGCTTCATAAAGCGGCTCCCATCTTGCTCGTATTTCTGCGTACTCACGGTCGATAAGCAATCCTGTATCCGAGTCAACCATTGGGAACATGAGACCATTACTCAAATTCCCATTGTGAGCAATCGCAAGTAGCTGCCCGCCGGTCGTTTGTTCGTATCTTTCCATCCAGCGCCAGAGGTCCCGTGGATTCGGGCTACCCGCGGGCTTCTGAGTAGTGAAGGGTTCGAGCATCTGCGCTTGCTCTGCGCCATCACGGTAAATAACGTTGCGATGTAAATTAATGCCGTCCTCGGTTGAAGTCCATTCGTAACCGATAAAAGCGGTAAATTGACCGGGCTTATTGTAGCTCTCGGCAGTATCGATCGTTTGGGTCCAGGCAGTTTGGTAGGTTGCTGTGCCCGGCAAGGCACTCAGTGCGGGCGGGAACTTGCTGCCAGTAAAAGCGGTGATGATTTCAATCGCTGCAGCAACAGCCCTTTGGCCACCTTGATTGATCATGTCATACCAACGTTGACCCGTAGGATCCGCTAGCATGGAAGGCTCGCCTGCGAGCAATGCAGGGAAGAAGCCCATATTGTCCGAGTGGTCGGAAACCACCAGAAAATCGAGTGGTCGGCTTAGTTTTGCGGGTTGTCCAGAGGATGACGTAACCTGTTCGCCACTAGCAAACCTGTAAGCATCGGCTGGGGTCAGTCGCGCGCCAAAAGCGCCGGCATCCATCGACATACCGCTGTGCACATGCGTGTCCCCCCAGAAAACCTCGTTTGGGTATGCGCGTTCAACATTGGGAGAATAAACCAGTTCTATCTCTTTCGACGATACGAGGTCTTTCGCAAATGTTTCAACTGCTAACACTCCAGCAAAGGCAAATAGGCTAACGCCAATTATTGTCCTGTACATTACTGCATTGTGTTTAACTGTATGGTATTCACTCACCTTCATGATCCACCCCATGTACTTTCGAGCCAGGATTGCTGACATAGTGAATGGGCGAGTGTTGTGCAACCATCACGGTTTCAATGTCATCGAACAATTCTCGATAGCGATAGAACGGTATTCTTGGAAATAGATGATGAATCGAATGGTAGTTCTGAAAAAGCCATAACCAGTCTACTAACACCCCCATTTTATTTCGGAAAACAAATGTTGATGTATCGACCCAGCGGCCTACTTCAGTATGGGGATGATGCACAAGGTAAGCGAAAAAATAGACGGTAATCGCGTTGCCCAGAATGGCCCCGCCGATGAACAATACAAACCCTTCCCACCAGTATCCCTGCATCATAAATGCTATGCGCCAACTAACCGCAACGGTCATTTCTATAACGACTTTGGCATTTTCTCGATCACTATTCTTACTCCAACATTGGGTAACATAGTAGTGAATCTGGGTGTAGATTGTCGTCGCAGATAAAAACAGCAGGTGCAACGGTGATCTACCAGCGAACTGGTAGCCAAGGTCCGGGTCCAGGTTCGCCTGATTCGTTTTGGCATGATGGGTGAGATGAGAACGACGATGTACGGTAAAAGGCAGAAGGAGTATTTGTCCCGCCAGATACCCCATCCCTTCATTGACCCATCGGTAGTGTCGATGTTTTCCCTGAATTGAACCGTGAACCGCATCATGCATGATTGTGTACATTGCATAGGCAATGGCACTTATCACAAATAATCCCGCGATCAGGGGTACTTCGCCCTGCGCTACCAGCAATAGCGTCGCCAGGTAAATAATTGCCATGCTCAAGCCCAGGACGATCGTCATTACGGCGAATTCACCCATGTAAGACTTGGCGTGACTCAGGGCCTCAAGATCAAGTTGATTGGTCTTAGGCTGGTCGTTCTTCGAAATGGTGTCCATCAGCATTGCTCGTACGCCTCATATCATATTGTGCAGTATGTGGATTGCGCGCGTCAGACATCAGAGGCAGAGCTGCCAAGAGCATGTCATGTTACGCCAAAATTGTTATTCTTGGTGTATGACTATAGTCACTAGCTTCTATTGCCGTATCGTTGAGCGCGAGCTGCAACGAGCCAAATTAGACTTAACGAACCTCTACAACGGTATGTCTTACAAGAGTGAAGACGTGCATGAAGTCGCGCAAGTTCCTATCGATGAATTCACTGTTTTTCTTGCGAACGCAATAGAAATTAGTGGCAACCCTGGTCTAGGCCTGGTTATTGGGACTCATACGAGGCTGGTCGGTCTTGGTGAGATGGGTATTGCCGCACTGTCGGCACCAACGATTCTCGATGGTTTGCAGGTGATAGAGACATACAGCCGCATACACTCTGGTCTGTCTGAGCTATTCATGACGGTTGATGCGCGCGACCTAATTGTCACCGTGAATCACTTTGATGATAGTGAATACGCACAAATCTACTCGGAAGTGTTTGTTTTACTTGTTCAGAATTACATAGAAGAAATTTTGGGTGCTGTATTTGAAACTGGGCAATACTATTTTTCACATCCACGACCCGACTACTTCGAGCAATATGAAACTGCGCTGCACTGCGCTTTCAAGTTTGACTGCCAGACGACGACAGCAAAAATACCTTATGCTCTCTTAAAAGAAAGGTCACCTTACTACGATGTGGATATTTGGAATCAGTCACTACAACAGTGCTCCAATACACTTGAAACACTGAGGAAAACTGAATCGACTACATATAGCATGCATCTGGCCGCATTATTTCGCTCTTCTCCTTTGCCGCTTCCTTCATTCACAGAAGTTGCCAAACGCTTATGCTTATCAGAGCGGAGCCTAAGCCGTAAATTAAAAGAAGAAGGAACCAACTACAGATGTCTAGCTAACGATATTCTGGAGGTTAGAGCCTGTGAGTTTCTGGATAATACTGGTCTGTCAGTCGATGCGATTGCCGCTCAAATGGGCTTCCAGGATGCCGCTAACTTTCGACGTGCTTTCAAATCATGGCAAGGATGTTCTCCAGGGGACTACCGGACAAGATCATCGACCTTTCAGTCCTAAAGTGTCACTGACAAAAGCCAGGTAACCCGCGTGCCTTGTTGACCTGCAGCAAAACTTCAGCGATGCTTGAAGCTATTAGACCAGGCTCTGACTTATGGCGCTTAACCCTCAAACCGCTGCTTTCTTAGCACAACTTGCCGCCGGTGCTGATCCCGACGCGCCCCCCATGCCACTATCGCCGGAGACATCCAGAGCGGGTTATCTCGGCATTGCAGAGGCATTCGGCCCAGGACCTAATATTCAAAACGTTCGGGATGTCACGATTCCCGGATCACAAGGTTCAATACCCCTCAGAATTTACCAGGATCATGATAAGACGATGGCGCCCTGTCTTATCTATTACCATGCGGGTGGTTGGGTCATCGGCGATCTCGATACACACGATCATCAGTGCAGGCAACTTGCTCAATTGAGCCAGGCGACTATCATTAGTGTCGACTACCGTCTAGCACCGGAGCATCCATTTCCCTCTGGCCATATTGATAGCCTTGAAGCGCTTCGATACATTGCAAACAATCCAGGCAGCTTTAATATTGATCCGGAAAAAATCGCAATCGGTGGCGATTCGGCGGGCGGGAACCTGGCGGCTTACCTTGCAATCAGTGCACGGGAAGAGTCCATTCCACTTGTACTGCAAATCCTGCTTTATCCGGTCACGGATTCTCGGTCTTATCTTGATGATGTCGATACGTTTCTATATCCATCCATAGAAGAAAATATTGACAGCCCTTTATTGACGCTGGAAACGATGCGTTTTTTTGCGCGCGAAACGCTTTCGGGATTAGATCACGAGAAAATTGTCAGTGACTGGCGTATGTCCCCAATACTTGCTGAAGACCTTTCAAACCTTGCACCTGCTTACATCGCTGTTTGCGAGTATGACCCTCTCAGAGATGAAGGCATTGCCTATGCAACTCGGTTGGCGGAATTTGGAACCTCAGTGAAGCTTTCAAACTGGCCAGGCCAAATTCATTTATTGATGCAACTGGCGCCGATAACCGACGATGGTCATTCCCTGCTTGAAGATGTCGTTCTGGCGCTGAGAACGGCATTTGAAGGGGCACAAATATGAGTGACCATCCCGTTGCACTGGTCACCGGTGCGGCCCGAGGCATTGGGCTTGCCATCGCCCGAAGTTTGATTGCGGCAGGTTATCGCGTCATGGCGGCCGATCTTGGTGGTGACCAGACATGGAACTATCAACTCGGACAATCCGGAGATATCGCGCAAGCCCTGCAAGCCGCAGATGGCTCCAGCGATAATGCGCCTGTATACGACATTTGCAATGTCGATGTGACTGACGCCGCAGCTTGTGAGCAGGCTGTCCAATGCACAATCGAAACTTTCGGCCAACTCAACCTTCTGGTTAATAATGCCGGTATCGTTGATTCAGGTCCCATCACGGAATTCAGCGAGGCCGCCTGGGACCAAATTTTTGCCGTTAACACAAAAGGTATTTTCTTGATGTCTAAGGCAGCCATCCCGCATTTAAGAGTCGCCGAAAATGCCAGTATTGTGAATACTGCTTCTATCGCAGGAAAAAAAGGGATGCAGAATATGGCTGCATACTGCGGCTCAAAATTTGCGGCAATTGGCATTACTCAATCCATGGCGATGGAGCTAGCCACTGACAAAATCCGCGTTAATGCCATCTGTCCGGGCATCGTTGGAACGGCGATGTGGCTGGATCATTTGATGCCCAAGAATAATGCCGCGAGCGATAGCCCTGTCGATTTTAGTACTCGAGCCGCTCAGCTTATTCCCATGGGTGAGCCCCAGACGGCTGATGATATGGCAGATGCCGTGCTTTATCTTGCCAGAGCCAGCGCTGTGACCGGAATCGCCCTGACGATTGCGGGTGGCATGGAAATGAATTAGCAAAAACCATTGATAACGTCCGCTATGATCAAGACCTTGCTAAAAGTGGCCTAGTGCCCGGTCCAACGGTTAACTGCTGGCTGATATGGTCTAATCACCCAATACGTTCGAGCTTAGCGTTCAATGGGGCAGAGTGTCGCATACGTTGTACTGCACAGCGTAAAGTGCCGGGAATATGTCAGGAGTATCACAGGAGAAAAATATGCCAGTAGGTCGTCTAGAAGGAAAGGTCGCGGTTATTACTGGCGGCGCCAGTGGAATCGGGAAGGCTTGCGCGCTTCGTTTTGCGGAAGAAGGCGCCGAAATAGTCATCAGTGATCTAGGCTCAGAACGAATGGAATCTGCAGCCGCAGAAATTCGAGGTAATACTAACGGTCAGGTCAAATGGGTGGAAGCTAATGTCTGCTTCGAGGAACAAATTGAAAATTTAATGCGATCCGTGATGGATGATTTCGGGCACATCGATTGCGTGGTCGCCGCAGCGGGTGTTTCCGGTGCGAACTATGTTAGCGGCGAGAACGCAGAGGGGTTGAGCGGAAACTTAGTCGATCAGTCGTTAGAGGACTGGAATCAGGTGCTGCAGATCAACTTAACAGGTGTCATGCTAACCAACAAACACGCAGCTCGTCATATGATTGCCAAAGGTACTTCCGGCAGTATCGTCAATATCGCCTCGAGTGCCGCGCGTGTCGCCCTGGCCGGCGCTGTGGACTACTGCGTATCCAAGGCGGGCGTATCCATGTTGACTCATGCATTCGCGATGGAAGTGCTCGAAAATAACATTCGTGTCAATGCGATAGGACCAGGGTTCATCGAGACCCCTATGACTCAGGGTCTGCAAGATGACGCCGAAGGACAGGAATTGATGCGTAGCATGACACCCATGGGGCGTCTTGGCTCGCCATTAGAGATGGCAAATACCGCTCTCTACCTGGCTTGTGATGAGTCCAGCTATACCACGGGTGCTACCCTGTACCCGAACGGTGGTATGTACATCAGCTGATGCGTCCACTTCCCTTAGCAACCGGTATTTCTGGGCAAGAGATAGTTTCGATGAGTAACCGCCTAAACCAGCGCAGCCGTGGTTTCGGGTAAAGCCCGGTTGATTACTGCTGGTACCACCATTAGTCTAGGGGTTGATTTTAAAGAGATAGAGTTATGTCGTATTTGTCCATCGAAGAAGGGCAGCTGTTTTATGAGCTGCACGGCGAGGCTTCTGATCCAACAGTAGTACTTGTGCATGGCTTTGGTATGGCGGGTGTTGTCTGGGAACAGAATGTTTCAGCCTTAACAGCCGCTGGTTATTCAGTAGTGACTTATGACCAGCGATGTTGTGGCCAATCGGATAAGGACTTCGCGGATGTTTCTATTCCGGCGATGGGCGACGATATCGTCGCATTATGTGATGAACTTGGGTTGTCGTCAGTGATATTGAACGGATGGTCATTGGGCGGTGCGCTGGTTGTTGACGCGGCCGGTAAGTTGGGGGATCGACTAAAAGGCTTGATCCTCACTGGCGGGGCAACGCCTCGATATACGCAAGCGGACGGATTCCCACATGGCGGTGCGGCGGAAGATGTTGTGGCGACGGTAGAGGCATTGCAGGCAGATAGATCAGCTTTCCTTAAAGGACTGTATTTTGAAGGAGTCTTTGCCGCAGACGTGGGAGAGTCGGTTAAGCAACGCTGTTTGGATATCGCCATGCAGGAAAGTCCTGAAGGTGACGCGGCTCTTGGAGAACTCGGCACGGTTGATCAACGTGAACAAATTGGAAAAATTTCTTGTCCGTCCCTGGTATTGCACGGCGTCGAAGATGGTGTCGTTCCAATCGGGATTGGAGAGTTCGCTGCGTCACTTCTCCAAAATGCTGAAATGGAAGTCATGGCTGGTTGCGGCCATGCCCCCTTTCTTGAAGACACCGAGACATATAATCGCCATGTGATTGCGTTTCTGGGGCGCTGCGCTGAGTGACCTTCAAGCCGACCTGCGCGTGGCGCGCGTTAGGTACCGTGCTCAGAGCTAACAGCTAACAGTTAGTAAAGCCAGTGATACCCCAAAGCAGAAGGTGGACAGGCTTTGGGTTTGTATGGCATGTTCTAGGGCGCTTGTGCTTGTATGAATGGCGTTTAGACGCCAGCGAACAAAGACAGTCAAAGGAGTAGCTGAATGAATTACGACCTTATTATTTCCGGTGGCACCGTTGTTGATGGTACCGGCGCTGATCCCTATAAAGGTGATGTCGCGATCAAAGACGGCAGGATCGCAAAAATGGGCGACCTTATCGATGATTCTGCTGCAAAAACCATTGACGCGACGGGGCAAACAGTCACTCCCGGGTTCGTCGATTTGCATACCCACTTAGATGCTCAGGTAGGGTGGGACCCCGAACTTACATCGAGTTCCTATCACGGCGTGACGACGGCGCTTATCGGCAACTGTGGTGTCGGTTTTGCACCCGTGGCAGAACAAAACCGGCCATATATGGCAAAGCTCATGGAGTCGGTTGAAGATATTGCCGCTGAAGCTATTTTGGATGGCCTGCCTTGGAACTGGACTAATTACGGGGGGTATTTGGACTCTATTGAGACCTTGAAACCTGCCCTGAATATTGTTGGGTTGGTCGGGCACTCGGCTATCCGCTTTGAAGCCATGGGGGATAAGTCCATGGATAAAGATGTGCAAGCCGATGATCGCGAATTGGTAGATATCGTCCGCATGGTCAAAGAGTCGGTCGAGGCCGGTGCGGTTGGCTTTTCAACTTCTCGATTTATTCCACATACCGTGCCAGATGGCCGTTGCACGCCAGGGACCTGGGCAGACCTTCGCGAGACGGGCGCAATACAACAGGCGGTGGTTGAAGCCGGCGGCGAAGGTGCGCTATTTCAATCGGCGAATGATTTTCAGACTCGTTTTGAGACAGAACTCAAAATGTTTGAGCAGGGCGCTGAAGCCGGATGCCAGATTTTGTTTTCGGGTGGGACCGGGCCGCAAGGTGATGGCGGTGTCAGTCGGTGGCGAGACTTTTTTCGTCAGCATAATCAGGGAGGTAAGCGCGTTTCCGGTGTTTGCCATACCAGGCCCAGTGGGGCGTTTTTTGGCTTGGCGCAGTTGTCACCGTTTACCCAGGAGTCAGATGCCTGGCGGGAATTGATGGCGTTGCCCACGGTAAGCGACCGAGTCGATGCGCTTCGGAACCAGGAAACCCGAATGCGGCTTATCAAAGAGGGAAAGGCGATCGGGCATTTATCAAAGATGGCCCATATGCTACACCCCTTTGGCATGGGCGAAATACCCGACCTTGATTTGGACCGAAAGTCATCGCTGCAGCAGCTAGCGGATGCGGCTGGCTGTGATCCGGTTGAAATGTATGTTGATCGGCTTTTGGCCTCTGAAGGACGAGAGCTATTTAATTATTGGGCTTTTGGCGGCGCGCTCGAAAATCAATGGCAATACATGCAATTAGACCACGTTATTCCGATGTTGGGTGATGCTGGTGCGCATGTGGGTATTTTTACTGATACCGATTCGCCAACGGTCCTGCTCAGTGAATTGACCCGTAAGCATAACGTCTACTCGTTACCCGAGGCGATCCATAAAATCACCCAGCAATCTGCAGAAGTGTTGGGCCTTAAAGATCGCGGGGTGCTAAAAGAGGGCTATGTCGCGGACATTAATGTGATTGATTACGACCGGTTAGCGACCCAGCATCCAGAGTATGTGAATGATTTCCCCCATGGTGGTGGCCGCTTTATTGTCAAGAGTACTGGTTATACCGCGACTCTGGTTGCGGGCCAGGTTGTGGTAGAAAACTGTAAACACACTGGCAGTCGACCGGGTCAAGTAATTCGAGAATTTGAGCGAGGATAACGGGGGGCTGGGGTTGCTGTGTCCCACCAAACTCACGATGGCCTAAATGTGTTGTTCTGATGAAGCCAGCAGATGAGAACCAGCAACCTGTCCACTCTTTTAAAGCTATCAACGAGCTGATCCTAAAGTCCCCTCCCGCTCCAGCGTATGAAGAACTGCAAACATGCAGGTTCCGGCATCATTTGACCATTGCACCATTGCACCATGGCGCTGAAGAAAGAGGTCATTGATTCCCTTAACTTAATAAATAGCATCGCGAGGAAAGAAGACTTGGTCTGGAAGATGAGGATGGGCAGAGCTATTTTGCAAGCAGTTCAATCGGAATAGTCATTTGGGAGGCAAGCAATGCATTATGACTCAGCGCTTTCGATAGGGCGGCGGATACAGTCGGGGGAGACCAGTTCACTAGCCGTGACCAATCATCTTCTGGATCGCATCGTTGAATTAGATTCCGATCTCAAGTCGTTTGTGACGGTTTGCGCTGATCAAGCGCGAGCGGCGGCGATCACTGCGGATCAGGAGATCGAGGCGGGCAAACTTCGCTCACCACTTCATGGCGTACCTATTGCTGTGAAAGACCTGTTGGATACCGCTGGTATTACGACTACCTACGGGATGAAGATCCACGAGAACCAGGTGCCGACAAAGAATGCATCCGTGGTCGATCGCTTGCTTCAGGCAGGTACGGTGTTGCTTGGGAAACTTAAACTGACCGAGGGAGCGTATGCTCAACACCATCCCTCGGTAGAGGTGCCCACCAATCCTTGGAATACTGATTGCTGGACCGGTGCGTCGTCCTCAGGTTCTGGTGTGGCGACGGCAGCAGGTCTGTGTTACGCATCTATTGGCACGGATACGGGAGGTTCCATTCGATTTCCCTCGGCTTCAAACGGTATCGTTGGTCTTAAGCCAACATGGGGCCGAGTGAGTAGGGCGAGGGTCCTGCCGCTAGCTGAAACGCTGGATCATATTGGTCCGATGACACGTTCGGTTCGCGATGCGGCAGTCATGTTGCAGATTATCGCAGGCCGGGATGACGATGACCCGACCTCAAGCTACCGGCAGGTGCCTGATTATGTCGATACCATTGATGAGAATGTCTCTGGTTTAAAGCTAGGTGTGGATTGGTCCTACGTGAGTGATGGCATTGACCCTGTGCTGGTATCAGCCATAAGAGAAGCGGTGAATCTGTTAGTCGACAGGGGCGCTACAATTATCGAGGTGACGCTACCTTATGAATCTGTTGCAAATGGTTGGCCCGTCACCTGTGCCGTTGAAGCGGCACGCGCTCACAGTCAGACTTATTTGAAGCACAAAGATGAGTACGGAGCCATTGGAGAACTGATCGAGTTGGGCCTTACACTGCCGACATCGGCTTACCTTGAACAGGAAATTGTCAGGCGTACTTTCAAATCAGAATTGAGGCATATTTTCGAACGGGTCGACTTGCTCATCTGTCCCTCTATGTCGTTTGCATATTTAGAAAGAGAGCGTTCTGAAAAAGCCAATGCAGCGATACAGGATCTGTCAGAGAGACTAAGGTTTACCGCGCCATTTGATTTTTCCGGAAGCCCGACACTGTCGATACCCTGGTCTATTGGCCCGCGGGGCGTTCCATTATCGGTGCAACTCGTTGGCCGAGACTTCGAGGAGTCTACGTTGATCAATGCAGGCTGTGCTTTGGAGCGTGCCGGTGGTCACGTCAATCATCCGGCTTTATAAATAGAGCTGGGGTAACTCGTCACATAGTCGGGTCAGGTGAAAATTTTAATAGCTATTACTAACAACTGTTATTCGTAACTGTTGTTTACAAGAGGGGAACAATCGAAATGGCTAGAGTGATCGACCTTTATTGGGATCTTGGTTCCACGAACACATACTTCGCCATCAAACTGTTGCAGCCAATTGTTGCACGGCACGATGCTGAAATCAGATGGCATGCGTTCAATGTTGGACATGTTTTTCAAGCGAATAACTACGTGCTGATGGATGAACCAAAAGCGAAGCTGAAAAATCGTAAAGATGATCTGATGCGCTGGGCACGGAAGTACCAGCTCCCCTTCAGGGTACCTAAGGCTTTTCCTATTAAGACCAGTCGTGCATTGCGCGGTGCCATTGCCATGCGGTCTTGGAATCAAGAGCAAGCCTTTATTGACGCCATCTTCGCCGCTTATTGGGAACAGGGTGATGGCAGCATCGGAGACTACGCCAGGTTGCGGCAGATTGCGGCCACATTAGGTGTGAATCCAGATGAATTTGAAATCGCTGCGGAGAGTGAATCTGTTAGAGCTGAACTCATTGAGTCAACTAATAAAGCACTGCAACGGGGGGTTTTCGGCGTACCGTCAATAGGCATCGAAAATGATATCTATTGGGGTAAAGACCGGATGGAGTTTGTTGAAGATCATCTTGCTCGACTATAGCTTCGTTAGACAAACAGATGTCATTTGCTGTGTCGCTTGTAATGCTTGCTTCCAACGGCTTTCTTCCAACATGCAAGTAATCGTCAACATCTCTGGCCAGAAGTTTCTCTAGCCAGAGGTTGCTCTGGCAAACTTGCAAAAATGGGGTTTAAATGACCGGGTCGTAACATTGCTTGGGTGTGGCGTATTATCTGCGGCTTATAGACTGCTGTGTTGGGCTCGAGATACAAACTGTCAGCGACCACGAAATGTCGGAACGGTCCCGCGGTAGTTTGGGTAAGAAGCCGCGCTCATTGAAATGAATAATTGAAATGAATAATTGAACTAAGTTTATTGGACGCTAATTCGGAGCAGCAAATGTCTGCATTGGAAAGCAACATGGCTGAAGATTTGGGCTTCCGTCTCCATCACCTTTCGCCAGGTATCGGAACTGAAGTGCACGATATTGACCTGTCGAAAGACCTTGGTGTCGAGGTGATCGACTTTCTGTCTGACTTGCTCGTTGAAAGGAAGGTTATCTTCTTCAGAGATCAGGCGATATCAATGCATCAGCACATTGCATTTGCACGCCGCTTTGGTGATATTGAGGTCCATCCCTTTACAGAAAATGATGATGACTATCCAGAGGTTATTCACCTGGATAATGATCGCGATCGCCCACCAAAAATTAATGTATGGCACTCTGACGTTACCTGGCGTCAAGAACCGTCCCTTGGTTCGATCCTGCGCGCTGTCGAGGTGCCAGAGGTTGGCGGCGACACATTATTTGCAAATATGGAAGCAGCCTACGCGAGCCTGGACGACGCAACAAAGGAGGTGCTTGATGGGCTTTATGCTATCCATGACAATCAGGTTTTCTTGGACGGTATGCGCAAAGAGGGCGCGTCGACTAAAGAAATACAGGCTCTACGGGAGAAGTTCCCTCCAGCACGGCATCCGGTTGTCAGAACCCACCCAGTGAGCAAACGTAAATCAATTTATGTGAATCGTATTTTTACCCGTCGACTTGAGGATATGTCGCCTGCTGATTCCGATGCCTTACTAGAGAAGCTTTTTCTGACGGCTTCGAACCCCGATCATCAATGTCGATTCAGGTGGCGCAAAGATTCGTTCACGTTTTGGGACAACCGGGCAGTTCAGCACTTTGCTGCTGCAGATTACTGGCCTGCTGTCAGAAAGATGGAACGCGTCACGGTGGTCGGCAGTCGACCTGAATAATGAGAAAGGGGCTTTTGACGAAACGAATATTTTTTGTTTTACCATCCGGGTCGAAGAAGGGTAGGGTTTGGTGTTTTCGCAGGGCAATAGGTTCGCCCATATTTAAATTAAATGTCAAAGAGATCGAGATTTTTCAGCGTCTGAATTGAATTTCGACCCGCGCTGGCTTGCGCCCCGCTGGCGCAATGCGTTCAAGCAATGCGAAGATAAAAAGGACGATCCCCGACATTTCCATAAATTCCTCGACCGCAGTCCACAAATTATAGGCAAGGGTATTCATTAGGTCGTTTACATCGTACCAATCGGTTGCTCGTTCAACACCCAATGCACCGCCGACGTAGATCGCACCAGCGATGACAAATAGATAGCGCGTGCGTGAGGGCAATCGAGCAAGGAAAGGCAGGTTGGCAAGTCCAATGATCAATACGATGATGGCGCCGAACGTAGTCCAGGCAGTATCTTCAACTAAGGTGTTAACGTATTCATGTAGGCCTACGACCTCATCAATTGATAGGATGTGGAAGCCCACGGCTAAAAACAACCATGACCCTGTTGACCGTCCCGCACCTTTGCGTTCAAGCCACGACTGAATAAGACACAATTGCCCCGCGGTGAACAGTATAAGAGTACTGTACCAGGTGCCAAAGCTTTCTTCTTCATCAAGGTCAAAAAGGGCAATGTGCCACCATTCATCGGCGGGCAATAGATCGTTAAACCAGAGCAACATCGTAGCCGTGTGTATCGTAGTTAAAACCACCACTGGCACAAAGAGAAACTTGCCCGCGCGGCTCGGATTGATCGACAGAGTTAACCCATAGCTCGTCATGCGTGATGTGCCTCTTGCAGATCAGTTGAGATCTGATGATGACGTGTCTTCCCGACAAGGCCAAGTAGAACTTTTAGAGAGAGAAGTTCTTCCTGCCGCAGAGCCATCGTCGGTACTTTGTTTACCTTCTTGCCGATCAGGGTTTTTTTATGCCAAGGCAGCTACCGGAACCTGAGAAAGGTCGGCGATACTTGGTCGGCACGGGAGACGAAAACAGCTGATGAGAGTAAACCGGCCCGTATCTTTGTCAACACAGTAAATTTCAACCTTGGCCCCTTCTAGACTGACTTTTTTGCTAGGTCACTCTTTTTGCGACTTTCCACTCTCGTTACACTTGGTATCCGCTTCCGATGTATTTAGGTCAATCACCACGAATGACGGATACGAACCATAGGATCCTCCTGATAATCATTGCCCTTTCTCCGAAAAGGACTTGAAAAAAGACTAAGCCTTCAATCCATTCCAGTGTTGCTTCTCTAATTCCCCAGCTTTTTTCCGTTTAATGGCTCGCTGCTTGTTCAACTCTGCGAGCGCTTCTTTTGTCATCCATTCTTTTTGGCCCGATGACCTGCGAACCAGGACCAAATTCTCACGATAATCGTTCATAGTTGACGTAGCCTTATATGCTTTATGTGCATTTTTGTGAAGGCTGGTGGACGGTATACCCAGGCGCTTTCCTAACCATTTTTTTGTCTATCACCGCAAGTTTGGTGTTAACAATGTAGTTAAGTAGTTTCATATAGTTACAAAAGATTACACACCTTAACGAAGAATAACATTACAACAAAAAATAGTGCAAAACTATATAAATATACACATAAAAATACATATGTAATAAATAGCTCATATTACTAATCGTGACGATCTTGGAGGTTGTGGGTATCAATAATTTGGACCTCATACAAAAGAAGATAGCTCATCTTGAGGTCCTGCATCAGACATCAAACTCAGCTATAGCTAACCTGAAGTGCGTCTCCAGCTGCAGATCCTTTCTCAGCGATGGGCCGAGACATACTCTACTCGCTAACGCAGGGCTGGTGGTTTCACACTTGCTTACGTCTCGATTCTTATCGGCTCTTTGTATATCGTTTTTTCGCCAATGTGCATTGATGCAACAGAAGAAAGCATTGCAGTAGGGCAGCTGTACAAGGAATGTAAACACCAAAAGTGGAGTCTCCAACCTCGTAGGAAACCCTGCTACACTCAAAGCTGTTCAATAACGATGCGGTATACAAATGAGCCAAACAAATTCCTCCACCAAGAAAGATCATCTGGATGCCGTGATTGTCGGCGCGGGCTTCGCAGGGCTATACATGCTGCATCGTTTCAAACAGCTCGGCTTGCGGGCACGAATCTTAGAAGCCGGAGGTGGTGTCGGAGGTACTTGGTATTGGAATCGCTATCCTGGGGCACGTTGCGACATTCCCAGCCTGCAGTACTCCTATCAGTTTTCACCCGAATTGGAGCAAGAGTGGAAGTGGAAAGAACGGTATGCACCACAACCTGAAATCATGGCTTACGCTAAGCACGTTGTAGAGCGTTTCGAACTTGCCAATGACATTCAATTTAACACCCGCGTTACCGCAGCACACTTTGATGAAGACAACAGTCGCTGGAGCGTAACCACCGAAGCTGGCGATGTGATATCGGCCCGTTTTTGCGTAATGGCAACAGGATGCTTATCTTCAGCCAATGATCCGGAGTTCCCCGGACGAGAAAAATTTACAGGGGGGTGGTATCACACTGGGCGATGGCCACATGGCGGTGTCGACTTCAGCGGCCAACGGGTAGCAGTCATAGGAACCGGCTCGTCAGCCATTCAATCTATTCCGATCATTGCCGAGAAGGCGGATCAGCTCACGGTCTTTCAGCGCACGCCCAATTTCTCGGTGCCTGCACACAATGGTCTACAGGACTTGCAGGAGGAGGCCGAGGTCAAAAAAAACTATCGAGCGTTTCGCGCAAGTGGTCGCGCCCAGCCGATTGCCTGGGATACTGCCGGCAACGAACGCACAGCCGAAGAGCACACGCCTGAAGAGATACGCACGGAGTGTGAACGCCGCTGGAAAATGGGTGGACTTTACTTCTACGGTACTTTTGCCGATTTGCTGGTTGGCAAAGAAGCAAACGACATCGTTGCGGAATTTGTACGCAGCAAAATACGCGAGCGTGTTAAAGACCCCCAACTGGCCGACGCTTTGTCACCGGACTCCATATTTGGCTGCAAGCGGGTTTGCGTGGATACAGACTATTTCGAAACTTATAACCGAAGTAATGTCGCGCTGGTAGATATTGCTCAATCGGGTATTGAAGAGATCACTACGCAGGGCGTGCGGGCGAACGGCAAAGAATATCCGGTTGACGCGATTGTCACCGCGACGGGCTTCGACGCTATGACCGGCTCGCTCGATCGAATTGATATTCAAGGCAAGGCCGGTCTGAAGCTCAAAGACAAATGGCATGCAGGACCACGAACTTTCCTTGGTCTAACGACCGCAGGGTTCCCTAACTTCTTTATCATCAGCGGACCCGGCAGTCCGTCCGTATTGACCAATATGATCACCTCTATTGAACAGCACGTAGAGTTTATCTCCGATTGTGTGGCATGGCTGCAAGACCACCAACTAGCAAGCATTGACGCCTCTATAGAGGCTGAGGACAATTGGGTAGATCACGTCAATGAAGTGGCAGGCGAAACGCTACTTTTGGGCTGCAATTCCTGGTACCTCGGTGCCAATGTGCCTGGAAAGCCCCGGGTGTTTATGCCTTATCTGGGTTTTCCCGAATACGTGGAGAAGTGTGAAACCGTGGCGAAAAATGCATACGAGGGATTTCAGACAGCGTAAATAATAGCCTGGTTTGCGTATTTATTTAGGTTCTCAAAGTTAGATATATAAATCCTGTGCTGTTTGAGGATGTACATGTAGCGGTAAAAAATATATTTGACTCAATAGGACGGTGTCAATGCCCTTGAGATATGCACAAATCACACCCTATGCGTTCATTTAGATACTGAGGTTAAATTTAAACCCATATCGAATATCCTCACGGGTTTGCGGGCCGTTCAGGGACTCATAAAAAGGCTTACCGAATTCCAACTCTACATAATTACCCGTTGCAAATACTGGTATTTTGAACCCCAAGACCACTATCGCCTGCTTGCCACCGTACATCTTGGGGTTGGTAACAGACGCGGGGTAGGGAAAAGCGCTCGGAACCATTAAATCGATATCCTTGCCATCAATACTATCTGAGTATTCATAGATCACTTTGATCGAAGGTTTCACCCACGCCAATTGATCGAACTTTAGCCAGGTCGCTGCGGAAACCCGGTTGCCCAAAGTATAATCTCTATCATTTTCTCCTAGGCGGATTCTCGCAGCCAACTCAGTTCCCCATCTAAAACCGTTTCCCATGACTGAATAGTGGATACTCGCAGGAATATCGTAGGTGCCGGACCCCAATTGCATTGAATAGGGAAGCTGTTGATTACCGGGGGCACGAGGAGTGTCCCCCTCCTTATCAATCGAGCCTGTTGGGAAACTGAGGCCCAGGCTCAACTGTAAGTTGCCTTCACCCGGTGTTTTCAATTGGTACGATCCGATGATGGCGACATCACCTATTCCGCTGGACCGAATTGTGAAATCCGCGTACGAAGGGACAATACTAATATGGTCAGTACTTTGCTTGACGTAGGGTACAGTCAAATTAATATTCAGTTGTTCATTGAGTTGATATCCCACAACAAGTGCGTGGACTTTTTGGGTAATCGTTGTCGGAACTACGGGGAAATTGTCGTCGGTGCGGGGCTCAAGCCCGGGAGTAAACAGTACCTCGTCATTAGAAAGCCTATCGGTTCCTTTGTTAAAGCCCTCAAAATCGGCGCGCTGAAACTTATACCGCAAACTCCATTTACTTTTGGTACTGCTATTATCGCTCTTCGTGTCTACAACATCGGTTGCGAATAATTGTTCCAGGCTAAGGTCCAGAAGATCTGAGGGCACATTTTGCGCCCAAAGAGCGGAAGAGAACGGCAGTAGAAGCAAACAGACCAAGGGCGAATAACGCCATGGTCTCAAAGTGGGTTCATAGCGGAAACTCATTGCTCCTTATCCTCGTCCTCATGCTCTTCCTTCGCATTTCTTTTTTCTAAATGGCCTATCCAACCTTCTAGAACTGCTGAAAGTTTGTTATTTGTGATCGGCTTGCTTAAATATCCATCGAACCCGGTAGCTAAGAATCTTTCACGGTCTCCCTTAAGAGCATACGCGGTTAGTGCAATGATAGGAACAGCGTGGGTAGTTCCTGACTTCTGTTCTAAATCACGAATCATAGCGGTGGCGTCGACGCCACCCATTACCGGCATCTGTATATCCATCAGTATTAAATCTACCGTAGTCTCAGCGAATATTTTGACGGCCGCCGCGCCGTTATGCGCGGTAATTGGATCACAGCCAAAACTATTCATCGCCGCACAAGTAAAGATTCGGTTAATCTCATTATCCTCGACGACCAGGATCTTAGCGTCATATTTCCTCAATCCTGAAAGCTCTTTTTTGTCCCGCGAATCACCCGAATCATATAGCCCATCGTTCGCTTGAATCCCTTCATCCGATATAATCAGGGGCAATTGGAACCAAAACCGTGCTCCCTGATCCTGAGCGCTAACGACTCCAATCTTCCCGCCCATTAGTTCGACTAATTGTTTAGATATAGTGAGCCCCAGACCGGTGCCACCGTATCGACGGGTCGTCGAAGAATCTGCCTGGGAAAAATGTTCGAATATGGTTTGATGGGCGTAGTCGGGAATCCCAATACCGGTATCCCGAACCTCTATGCACAATTCAGCAGCATCTACACCGTTGTTTATCATTGAAACATCAATGGAAACAGCACCAGTCGCAGTAAACTTTATGGCATTGCCCACCAGATTGATTAGTACCTGCCTGATTCGACCCTTATCTGCCTTGACCATGGACGGCACATCATCCGCAATATGGTAGCTCAACCTCAAGCCCTTATTTTCGGCGCTTTTACCTAATAAGTCTGTGGCGAATTGGACGCAGTCGGAGATCGAAAAATCCGTTAACTCCAACGTTAGCTTGCCTGATTCAATCTGGGAAAAATCTAGGACATCGTTAATAATCGTCAGCAAGGAATTGCCTGACATCTCGACCATTTCACAAAACTTTCGCTGCTCCTCAGAAAGCTCCGTGTCAAGTAGTAAGCTGGTCATACCCAAGACTCCATTCATGGGTGTGCGAATTTCATGGCTCATATTCGCTAGAAACTCAGACTTGGCTTTGGTGGCCGTTTCTGCAATATTTTTCGAAACCTGTAATTCTTTAACAATGTTAGCTAGTGTCTTGTCGCGATTCTGCACCTGCTCCAACATGTCATTAAATCCATCGCTCAGGGAGCCCAGTTCATCATCGGTCACACGTTCAACCCTGTGGTTGTAATCCCCACTGGTAGAAACTTCTTTCATTGCCTTCAAAAGATTATCGATAGGTTCAGTAATGATTTTCTTCAAATATCCTGCGAACCAATAGACGAAGATTAGGGCCAGCGATAAAAATATTCCGGCCATAATGGCGAGTTCTAGAATGCTCTCTCGCAGCGGCTGCAAATCAGTTTGAGTATTGATAACCCCAAGAACCTCATCGTCCAGTGTTATGGGCCCTTTGATATCGAGAACGCCATTTCCGAAATTTACCACTGGCTCTCCGCCCCTAATAACCAAAATCAAGGACTGTTCCAATTCAGCACTGCCTTCGATGCCATCAGGAGAAGGAATATCGCGCTGAAAGAGTTCGTTAGTGTAACTTGCGTACAGCGCAAGATCAGTGGTGTAAATTTGCGCAGATATAACATCCGGATCGACTGTCAATGCTGATAGAACCTCGGCCGCTGCGTCTGGGTCGCGAAAGACCATTGCCGCGGCGCTGTTAATCGCCAAGACACTGATTAGCGAAGAATTTGACTCGACCAGTTCGTCACGTTTTAAGATGTATTCCCCCAGCACAAAGGTGATGGATGCTGCAATAAGCATCAGGGTGCTGGAGATCATAGTGAACGAAATTATTTTTCGTTTTATGGGTAGATTTTGAATGAACTTAATCATCGACTTTCTCCCCGCTGTTTGGTGAGTATATTGTTGCCAGTTTCAATAATTTGGAGCTAATTTTAATACCGTGTTTTCGGGCAGTTTCCAAATTCACATGGACTTTTATGCGAGTTCCCTGACGTTGAAATTCGATTATCCCGCCATTAGCCACGAATCCGGGAGAATCGCCAACAGTGATGATTGACTCATCTGCGCTCAATTGGATCGGTTCGCTTCTTTCGCTGTCTGCGCCCTGAAATAGGAAGTGACATTGTCCAATTTCGGACCAGTCCGCTAACAAAATGTAACGTCTTGTCTCACCTTGCGTTTGTCTGGCCGCGATCAATGCCTTCAGGGCGTTTTCAACGGGCCCCTCGTGCACAGTGCAGTAATTTAGCGTGGAAGTCGGAGCGCTGTTTTCTTTGGGGGTCTGCTTGATAAACTGAGCAAAACTATAGAGGAATGCCGCCTTAACCTCGTGCTCTTCGAAATTGCGAGAACTTGCTTCGGGGACCGCGACCAAAAACCCAATCACAACAGTGAGTATCACGCCTGACGCAGAAATGTGCCCCGCAGTCTTGGCGCGTCGCATAAGTTTCGTAACAAAACCCATTACTCCTTCCGGGGGTAATTCAAAATCTCGACCTCTGATTATGAAAGCTTGTTCTTGATTTGTGTATTACTACACTGATATTAACCTTGCACCGCCAACTGTCTCGAGTCAATTTTGTCTCAATGACACTGCGATCTATCGTCAGCTAATGTCCAG
>Ga0315322_10000173_pt1 | contig 43876 bp, 28 predicted proteins | sample M110021515metaG_FD_203461 | JGI IMG/M metagenome (GOLD analysis project Ga0315322, IMG submission 203461) | Ammonia-oxidizing marine archaeal communities from Monterey Bay, California, United States - M1 100m 21515 | ecosystem: Environmental > Aquatic > Marine > Intertidal zone | place: USA... | reverse complement strand
GGCCGCGCCTGTCAGTCTGTTGGGCTTTCTGTCCGCCATTCCCCGTGGCCTGGAGCAGAGCGCCGACATCATCTTCTTCATCTTCATGATGGGCGGTGTGTTCGGCATCCTGCAGGCCACTGGCGCCATCACCGCAGCCCTTGGCAAGCTCACCGAGATCTTCGCCGACCGAGTGGGTGTGTTGGTGGTGCTGCTCGGTGTGCTCATGGGAATCGGCGGCTCCACGCTCGGTATGGGCGAGGAGTTCATTCCGCTGGTGCCACTGTTTTTGCTGCTGTCGAAGAACCTTGGCTACGACCGCATCTTCGGCCTGTCCATCGTGGTGCTCACGCCGGGTATCGGCTTTGCGGCTGCCACCACCAACCCTTTCACCGTCAACATCGCCCAGCGCATCGCCGAGCTGCCCCTCAACAGCGGCTGGCAGCTTCGTGTGGTGTTCTTCACGGTGTGCATGACCCTCACCCTCGCCCACATCTTGCGCTACGGCGCCAAGGTTCGTCGCGACCCCACCGCCAGCTTGGTGCACGGTCTGCCCGAACCTGAGGCGGCCGACTTTGGCGATGTTCCGACCCTAAATGGCCGCCATATTAGTATTCTCGCGATGTGTGGGCTGGTGTTTGCAGGCATTATGGTGGCGGTGCAGACCGAGGGCTGGTGGCTTGCGGAGATGGGCGGAGGCTTCTTCTTGATGGGACTGTTGGCCGCAGCGTTGGGGGGGCTGTCGCTGTCGAAGTCCACCGACGCCTTTCTCCACGGCATGAAAGACATGGTGGTGGCGGCGCTGGTGGTGGGCTTTGCGCGTGGAATCGTGGTCGTCATGACCGACGCCCAGATCTTGGACACGCTGGTGTACGCCGCAGCCTCGCTGCTCGATGGCACGTCTCGCCACATTGCAGTGCAGGGCATGCTGCTGTTCCAGACCGTGCTCAACCTGTTCGTGCCCTCGGGCTCAGGCCAGGCTGCGGTCACCATGCCCCTGATGGCCCCGCTGTCGGACCTTCTCGGTATCACTCGCCAGACCGCCGTGCTTGCCTACCAGTGCGGCGACGGCTTCTCCAACATGGTCATCCCCACCTCGGGCACCTTGATGGCGATGCTGCTCATGGCGGGCGTTCCCTATGAGCGCTGGCTGCGGTTTGCGCTGCCGCTGGTGGGCGTGCTGCTCGCTACCTCGGCGGTCTTCCTCGCGATTGCCGTGGCCATTGGGTATCAGTGAGCCTGAGCCTGGTCTTCATGAGCTCGGGGCCACCTCGCTGCCATTGCCGGTCCAGAGCCGGCCGCTGAGCATCCAGAAGTACATCCGGAAGTCTCCCGCTAGAGACCACAAGGGGTACACAAAGGTCGCGGGGCGGTTCTTCTCGATCACGAAGTGTCCGAACCAGGCGCATGCGTAGGCCACCACCACGCCCGCCAGCACCCATGGGTTGGCCATCGCCATCGCCACAATCACGCCCAGCAAGATGGGCGCGGCCGACCGCTTTGACTCCAGCGCCATGCCGGCTGCGATGGCCCCGAAGCTGAGCGCAATCGCCACGCCAAGGCGAACCGGGGTGGCTGCGATGCTCGCCCCGAGGATGGTGAGAAAGCCGGTGGTGCCGACGAAGTGGACCCACCGACAGCGCTGGTCGCGGTGCTCAGAGATGTAGTAGGGCCAGAAGTCGGCGAAAGACTGGATGCGGGTGTCGCTCATCGAAGACCTCCGGGTCGCCCCCCGCACCTATCGCCGATTCTGCGCCACCCTTACCATCTCCTGCACCGCCCTTAGCTGGGCCGACGCCGCGCTCGGGCCGTATCCACCGGCGAGCAGGTGGAGCAGCGGAACGTCGTTTAACAGGGCAGTCTCGGCCACCAAGACATCCCGGGCCACCAAGCCGTCGGGGGTGAGCGCAAGTCCCGCAAGGGGATCGTCCGACAGCACATCGGCGCCCGCCACATGGATGAGCAGCACCGGCTTCACCTCGTCGATCAATGGCTGCAGTTCCTGGGCCAGAGCTGCGAGAAAGCCCTCGTCGTCGATACCTGCGCGCAAGGGCAAGTCGCGGTCTCCCGGGAGCTTGGGTAACGGGAAGATGTTGCCCTGGTGCATCGAGAAGCTGAAGACGGTGGGGTCGTCGGCGAAGAAGGCGTGGGAGCCGTCGCCTTGATGGGCGTCGGTGTCCACGATGAGCACCGGTCCGGTGAGTCCCTCCTCCCGCAGGGTCGACACCGCGAGGGCGACGTCGTTGTAGATGCAGAAGCCGTGGCCGAGGCTTGGACGCGCGTGGTGGTAGCCACCGCCGAGATTGATTCCCATGCCGTGGTCTCGGGCGGCCCGCGCGGCCACAAGTGTGCCGCCGACTGCGGCTTGGAAGGGGTCCAGCACCCGCCGCTCAATGGCCCGGGTAGGGAAGAGGCCGGGCAGGTTGAGCTCGAGGGCCTGCCCGAGGGGGCCGGCATGGTGCAGAGACGCGAGGTAGTCGGGGTCATGTACCTTCGCGAGGGCCGCATCGCCCACCGGCTCGGCCATCGCGAAGTCTGTCTGGGCCAGCATGCCAGCGTCGACCAGACCAGCTGCGATGCGGTCGTACTTCGCGATGTCGAAGGGATGCAGCCGCTCCAGCCCGAAGAAGCTCACGCGGTAGCCTGGCGAATAGGCGATGAGCACGCCGCCTGCGAGCACCTGGCCCGGTTGGGAGGCCGGACGAGGTGGGGGTCGGAAGAACCATGCCAGCGGGACGGTCAGCGTCGCGATGACGGCGGTGGCGGCGAGGATGGACATTCGACGAGACCTGGGCTTGTGTGGGGTCTGTGACACAACGTCGGGATGGGTCTTCGTCATGCTGTGAATCGACTCTCGGGCGGTAATGAAGTCGCATTGGTATTGATATTGGTATTCGTACTATGTGTATATTGTTTATCAACGCTGCGTTGATAAACAATATACACCTGCCTCCTGGAGCTGCCTTGAGCCGGGCCACTGGCCAAACCAGCATGCCCAAGAGTGTGTGAAGCCAAGCGACCCCTGCGGCATCAAGTCCCACATGTCGCGCTACGTCTCTCTCTTCTCCCTCGGTGTCGGACTGTCCGCCCTGTCCTGCAGTCCTGAGGACTGCCCCAAGGGCTCGGAACGTCTGGACGACGGCTTGTGTCACCTGGTCGATGATGCCAACGAGCAGGGTGTTGTCGACGACACAGCCGCGGGTCCATCTGACTCCGGCGACACCGCGGGCTCGGGCGACACTGCGGGCTCGGGCGACACTGCGGACTCGGGCGACACTGCGGAACCGGACTGCGACCCACTTCCGGATGGTCTCGCCGAAGGCCTGCCGGTGGTGCTGGAGACATCCATTGAGACCGACGTGTTCATGGAGTACCTCGACGTGGCCATCTTAGATGACGGCCGCGCGTTGTTGGGCGCCAACAATGGCTGGTCGGTGGTCGATGTCGAGTCGATGGCGTTCACCCATGTGGTGGGTGCGGGCTTCCAGAGTGTGTTTCGGGTGGCGGCAGACTCCGACACCGACCTCGCCTTCTTCGGCACCCAGTGGAACCAAGTCTACCAGCTCGATGTGTCGTCCGACCCGCCCGAAATCACCCGCAGCTACCACGGCTGGGAAGGCTGGCACACCGACATTTCTACCGACGAAGGGCGTCTGCTGGTCGCTGCTCTCGATGATGGTGCTTGGCTGTTCGAGGCCAGCTCAGGCCGCTCGCTCGCCACCATCGACACCCATGCCTCTGCGGTCCACCTCACTGCCAACCGGGCCTGGGTGGCCGGCGACGACTCGGTGAGTCTGTGGGACCTCTCCGATCCCAGGTCGCCCGTGCTGATGGGTGAAGCCGCCCTGCCGGTGCCCGCGGTTGATGCGGCCGGCAACGACGACCGGATTGTGCTCGCGCTGGGGGGAGACGGGGTGGCTGGAGTTACCTGGGAGGGTGGCCAGCTCAATGTTCTGCCTGCGTTTGATACCGATGGCGCGGCCTATGGCGTGGCGGTCGACGGCGACAGCATCTGGGCGGCAAGCTGGCGGGCGGTGTCGCTGGGACGCTGGACGGACGCTGGCCCCGAGTGGCTCGGAGAGGCGGCCTCGCCGATGTTTGCGCTGGGCATCGACGCCCGCGATGGCATTGCGGTCGGCGCAGACTGGCAGCTGGTGGGTCGCTACAGAGGCGATGCAACCGTCGCGGGCCCCGAGCTGCGGATGGACACCCGCATCGACGTGTCGGGTGCCGAAAGCGTCGCTCTTCGCGTGGAGAACGCTGGACTGGGAGGTCTCTCCATTGAGTGGTCAGGAGACGGCGCGCCGGACCCCATCACGGTATGCGCCGGAGAGTCCCGCAGTGTGGAGGTGGCGGTTGAAGCCGTCCCCCTTGAGCTCGCCTTCGACTCCAACGACCTCGACGAGCGCAGCGGTTTGGTCGTCATTCAGCAGGCTGACGGCACCCTCGGTACCGTCCACCGCGACTTCACTCTGGAGGCGCTGCAAGCCGGTGTGAGCGGCAGCAGCCCATGGAGCTTGGCCGACCACGCCGGAGAGCTGGTCTACATCGCCTGGTTCGCGCCCACGTGACAGCTCTGTAGTCTGGAGGTTCCAGACGTCTACCCCGCGCTCCACGCCGCTCTGTCTGACCACCCCGACTACGACCGCGTCAACCTGATGCTCGCATCGCCCGAGAACGAAGTGATGGTGCGGGAATTTGTCGACGCCCACAACCTGGAGCCTCTCACCTTGCTCGACAATGAGCGCATCTACGGCAGCTACGACCGCACCGCCATCGGCGAGACCTACGCGCCCTACCCGCTGCACGTGGTCCTCGACGGCAGTCACACCATCCGCCACCTGTCTGTAGAGTCCGACCCCGACGCCATCGTGGTCGTGCTGGAGGAGCTGCTCGCCGAGCTGTGAGACGCGCGATGGCCACGAAGGGGTGGACGTCGCCGAAGCTGCCGTTGCTCGCGATGATAAAGTGCATGCCGCGCTCCGGAAGACCGGTGTTCCACGGGGAACATGCCACTTCGCGGACGGGGTAGAGCGAGTAGACCGGGGTGGGTGCCGCTCACCGGCCCCAAGGAGGCCCGATGAGCTGGCTGGACTTGCCTGTCGATGAGGCCACACCCGCTGTGGCGCGTGCGACCCGAAGCTGGCGCAAAGAAGGGCGCCCGGTGCCCCCCGTGGTGGCGCCCATGAAGTTGCACCCGCGGGCGCTGCGAGCGGTGATGCAGATGAACATGGCGGCCACGTTTGGTGGGTCGGTGCTCGGCCGCCGCGTAGAAGAGCTCATCGCTGTGATGGTGTCTGCGGCCAACGACTGCTTCTTCTGACTGGTCGCTCACGCGGGGTACCTGCGTGACCACAGTGCAGATGTCGATGAGGAAGACGTGTTTGCCCTGGTGCGGAGCCTCGTGGCTGCTGCACGGTCGGCGGATGGACGGGTACCTGAAGAGGCCGTGAACGTCGTTGTGGAGTCCATTTCTACGCAGTCGGGTCTCTGTGATCGGGAGCGCGCCATCGTGGCCTTCGTGCTGCGTCTCACCTGGACACCCGGACTCTGCACATCGGCTGATCACATACCGCTGCGCGCCGTGGGACTGGACGACCGCGCCATCCACGACGTGGTGCAGGTAGTGGCCTGCTTCTCGTTTATGAACCGACTCGCCGATGGCACCGGCGTGACTCTGTTGCCGGCCCGCTACGACTTGGCGACCACGCTGTTTGGCGCAGACGCTCTGGAGGAGCACCTCGCCTGGGGTGGTGCACGACGGGCTGAGGCGGGGAGTCGGCCCCCGCCTCTGCTGTAGTCAAGGCGATCTCAGCGGACCGGGCGTCGCTGGGCGGCCCACTGCCAGCGGGCGAGGTCGGCCCGGTGGAGATGGGAGACGGGAAGGGGACTCTGAGGATGTTTTAGGTGCTGGGCGACGTCGGGCGTGGGCGCAGCGCCGCAGGCGAACTGGATGTGGCCGCGCTGGGTGTCGGGATCGGTGGCAATGATGGACTGCAAGGCTTGACCGAGCCAGCCTCCTTCTGAGGCCTGGCTGTCGACGCCGGCGAGGTGGTCGAGGCCTGCCTGGAGGAGGGGGATGGGGTCCTCGGCGCGAGCCAGTGCGATGCAAGCCCGTCGCACCAAAGCGACCCCAACCAGCTCCTCGGAGCCCAGCACTTCGCCGTCTTGGCGGGCCTCTTTGAGTAGACGGTCGGCGCTGTCGAGGTCGTTGGACAGCATCGCCAGGTCGCCCAGCTCCAAGCGCGCGATGGCACATACGCGGCGATAGCCACAGGAATCCGCCAAGCGCAGTGCGGCGCGAAGGTGGACGGTGGCGGCATCGTCTTTTCCGCGTGCGCGTGCGTTGTGGCCCCGGTTGAGGGCGGTGCTGGCGCGCTGGACCACATTGCCGGCTCGGGCGAAGAGTCGATCACCGTCCGAAAACGCGCGCTCGGCCTCGGCAAATCGGCTGCGGCGCCAAGCGTGGATGCCTCGGTCGCCCTGCACGACCGCTCTCAGCCGGGACAGGCCATGCTGAAGGCCGATCTGGTGGGCTTCTTCGAGCAGATCTTCGGAGCCCTCCTCGCCGAGCAGGTCACGCACGAAGGCCAAGCGGACCGCGGCCATCCCGGCCGTCTCGGGGACGTCGTCGGCATACTGGCGGGCGATGTCGAGGTCGAGGGCGGCTCCGGACAGGTCACCGGTTGCCAGACGCTGCACGCCCCGGAGCTCGTGGGCTTGTGCGACGACCGCACCGGGCGCCTGCCGGGCGAGCGCGACGGTGGTGTCAGCCAGAGCGGCCCAGCGGTCGAGGGGACCGCGGGTGCGGTGGAGGGGATGCAGTGCGGTGGCGAGCGCGACGGCTTCGGCGGCATGGCCGTTCGTGGTGGCGTGGGTGAATGCGGCCTGGAGGTTGTCGCGCTCCTGCTCCAGCCGGGACCAAGCTGCGGTTGAGTCTCGGCCGTGAACCGCGGCGGCCCAGAGCGGCGCCTGGGTGGCGAACCACTGCATGTGACGGGAGAGGGGTAGGTGACCATGCTGGCGGGCGAAGGAGGCAATGCTGCGGTGGAGGCGAAAGCGGGTGGGACCAGGACCTGGGCTGCGGTGCACAAGGCTGGCACCGACCAGCACAGGCAGGCTGTCGAGCGCGGCCATCTCGCCCAGCACCGCCTCTGCTGCGGTGAGGTCGAAGCTGCCTACGAAGACCGCGCATCCGCTGAGATTGATCTTGTGTTCGTCGTTCAGGAGATCCCACGACCACTGGATGGCCGCTTCAAGGCTCCACTGGCGGGCAGGACGAGCTGGGTCGGTGTTGCGGAGAAGGTCGAGTCGGCGAGGGAGGCGGCGGAGTAGGTCGGTCAGGGAGCAGATATCGAGGCGGGCAGCGGCCAGCTCAAGGGCGAGCGGCAGCCCATCGAGCTCGGCCACGACGGCGTCGGCCACGGAGATGTCGACCTCGTCGAGATGCAAGCCCCCCCGCTCCAGCAGCAGTGCGCGACCCGCTTCGATGTCGAGTGAAGGCACCACAATGTGGGTTGCCCCGCAGCAGGGGACTTCGATCCGGGAGGTGATGAGCACCCGTAGCTTCGGTGCGGCAGTCTTTAGCGGGGTGAGTATGCTCATCGCCGACTCGACCAGCTGCTCCATATTGTCGAGCACCAGGAGACCTTCGCCCAGTGCGCGGGCCGCGGTCGGCAGCCCGGCCGGTCCCTCGGCGCCCAGAGCCATGCGCACGGCTGTGGCCGCCTCCGCGGCGTCTTGACAGGCGGACAGGTCGGCAAAGCAGCCCCCGGCACGGTGTCGGGTGACCAGGGCCTGGGCCAGGGTGGTCTTGCCCACGCCTCCGGGACCGTGGAGGACCCACACCCCCGGCTCCGCGCGCACGGTCGCGCTGAGGTCGGCCAGCACGGTGTCGCGTCCGTAGAGCTGAGGCCCTTCGCGTGTAGGCGGCATGGGCGCAAAGCAGTAGCCCTCGCCTGCCACCCCAAGCAGGTGCTGGGGCTCGCTGGGCGTGACCTCGAGCTTGCCCCGAAGCCTGGACATCGTCTTGTCGACCGCCCGGCTGACCACGTCGGGTGCGTATCCCCAGACCTCGGTCAGCAGGGTGGACCGGTCGATGACCTCACCTGGACGGGCCGCCAAGTAGACCAGCAGCGCCCGCTCCTTGGGGGTGAGGCGGGTGGTCCCCTGGTCTGCAGTGTGGAGATCGCCTTTCTGGAGGTCGACCTCGCCTTTGTAGACAGGAAGCCAGGGTAGAGAGCGCAGATGGGTCATCGGGTAGGGGCCTTCCGCGAAGAGGAATGCACCTCTATCCTCCCAGCACCTTGACGATACTTCGGCCGCCTCCTTGGGGCTCAACTGCCACCCGCACCCCGATGCGCTCGGCGAGTCCGCCCACATGGGAGATGATGCCCACTTGGCGGCCTTCGGACTGCAGGCTGTCGAGCACCGACAGCGCCTTGTCGAGTGAGCTGGTGTCGAGTGTGCCGAAGCCTTCGTCGATGAACAGGCTCTCCACTCGCACGTCGCGGGCCGACAGGCTCGACAGGCCCAGGGCAAGCGCGAGGCTGACCAGGAAGCCTTCACCTCCACTCAGGCCCCGCACGGTGCGCGCCTCATCGCCCAGATCTCCGTCGATCACCAGGATGTCGAGGTCGGTGCCCGCGATGCGCGCGAGACGGTAGCGGGGGTGGAGGCGGCGCAGGTGGGCGTTGGCCTGCGCGAGCAGCAGCTCCAGAGTGAGTGACTGGGCGTACTTGCGGAGCTCCTTGCCGTTCGCGGAGCCGATGCAGCCGGCGAGCTGCAGCCAGGGCTTGGCCTCTGTGTCGTGGGTTTGCAGCGTGGCCTGGAGGCGGGCGGCGGCGGACCGGGCCTTGTTGTCGACGTCGATGCGGGCGCGGCACGCACTCCAGGCTTCGTCTGCGTCGGACCGCTCGGCTTGGGCTGCAGCCAGGCTGGCATCGGCGGTGGGGGCGTCGGCCTCCGGACGCTTGTCGAGGTGGACTCGGCACACTTGCTGGCGCTCCTGCTCGCGCACTTTGGCCAGCTGGACGGCGGTGTCGAGGGTATCGAGGGCGGCCCGCTCTGTGTCGGGCCAAGCGCTTGGAAGCGCACAGAGGGTGGTCAGTGCGGTGGCATCGAGACCGTGTTGAAGAGTCTCGGTGGAGAGGCGGGTCCGGGCAGCATCGGCGGCGGTGAGGTGGGTGTGGTGGGCGGCCTTTGCGGCGGCGGTGTGCTCGCGCGCGCGGCGGGCCTGGGTGTCTGCAGAGTCGGCGTCTTGGCGGGCGGCGGTGACAGACTTGTCGGTGGTAGCAGCGTGGGCACGGAGCCACCGGGTCTGTTCCGGCGGGAGGCTGGACGGCGCCACAACGGTGTGTGGATGGGTGGTCTCGGGGAGTATTTGGGCGGCCTGCTCGGCGCGAGAACGAGCCACTGGCGCATCGGCTCCGAGTGTCTCGACCACGGCCTCGGCTTCCACCATTCGTTGCCGCCGAGTGCGCACGGCGTCGCGAGCGTCTCGCAGCGCGGTGACCATAGGTGCGGGGCTGCCCAGGTGGGCACGCCAGGTGGCGAGCGGGGAGTCGGCGGGGAGCTGGGCGGCGAGGGGTGTCAAGGTCTGGGCCAGCTCGGCTTCCATGCTGTCGATGCTCTGGTCGAGCTCTTTGACGTCGCGGTCAACGGTGGCGACGGCCTGCTCGAGGCCAGGCACGACTTGCGCGGTGGCCTCGCTGTGAGACACCGCCGCATCGCGCTTGGCCAAGGCAGCGCGCTCTGCGTCCAGCTTGCTGTCGAGTGAGGCGCGCAGGCGCCGTTCTTCGGCCTGGTCGAAGCGGAGTCGGGCCTCGTCGGCTTCAAGGGTGTGTCCGAGCGCTTGGAGGTGGTCTGAGAGCTTTGTGAGGCCCGCTTCGTCGGCCAGCCGCTGGGCCTGTGGGGTGTTGGGCTCGGGCAGCGCAGCACACGCAGTGGTCCACTCCCCAGACAATGAAGCGAGCCGGTCGTTGGCATCGGAGATCTGGGCGACCGCGACCTGGGTGGCATCGAGCGCGGCCTGGTGGCGAGTGGTGGCTTCGGCTTGCTTGCGTCGGGCGAGCTCAAGCGCCTGACGCAGCTCGGCGACCTGCTGCTCCAGCTCACCGAGAACGGCGGATAGCGGGCTTCCTTCGGCCCAGGGATGGGTGGTGGATCCACACACCGAGCACGGCTCGTCCGCCTGGAGCGTTTGGCGAAGGCCATCGACGCTGACCACCGCGCGGGAGCGCTGGAGACCCTGCTCTGCTCCCTTCAGCTGCTGGGCCAGTGAGGTGGCTTCCGTGCCCGACGTGGCGGCATCGGCCTTGGCGCGGATGGCCTCGACCCGCTTCGTGTCCGCCTGCGCCTCGGCGAGCTTGCACTGTCGCATGGCGTCTTGGGCTCTCTGGGCGACAGTGGTGAGGGTGGTGTGGGCCTGCCGGCGCTCGGCGATGGTGGTGGCGCGCTGGGCAGGCAGTCGCTCGCTCACGACGGTCAGCTCGGCTCGGGCGGTGGCAGCTTGGGCGGTGGCTTCGGTGAGCAGGGTGTCGGCCGCTGCACGCAGGGTGGTGGCTTTGGTGAGTGCTCCCCGGGCCTCGGCCAGCTGGGCCTCGCGCTGGGTGCGCACCGTGGTCTGAAGGTGGTGTCGGCGGGTCACCTGCTCGACCCGCTTGTCGAACTTGCCTGGCCGACTGCCCTCACCCACGAGGCGGTCCAGCTCTTCGGACTCCACAAGGCGCACCAGCAAGCTGTGATCGGCCAGCCAGGTCTGCAGACGAAGCCGGGCGGTGCGCGCACGTTCGAGCCGAGTCTCAAGCTGATGGGCGAGGGCTTCCCAAGAGCCCGCCGCTTCGGCGAGGGTGTTGGTCACACGGTCGGATGCTGCTTGTCGGTGGGCGGTCGCGGTCTGTTCGGCCTTATTGGCGAGCTGCAGGACGTTGTGGGCGGCCTGCGCGCGCTCTTGGTGTTGCTTGTCTTCGGCCGCAAGCACCCGCAGAGGCCACGCCTTGTGCCAGCTGTCGAAGCGCTGGCGTCGGGGGACGGCTGCGGTCACCGCGCGCTGCGTCCTGGCTCGTGCGGTCTCGGCTTCCACGAGCAAGGCGGTGAGCCGCTTGTCCTCGGTGTGCCAGGTCACAGCCGCTTCTGCGGCCTTCTCCACCAGCCCCGCGCTCTGACGCCGCTCGTCGGCGGTCTGGAGTGCGGTTTCTGCTGCGGCCCGGTCGTCTGCCTTCAGGACGGGGTGCTCGCCCAGCTGCACCTCCAGCTTGTCGCGCGCCTGCTCGAGTGCCCGCTTCTTTCGGAACGCAGCCTGCGACAGCCGCGTGTAGATCTCCGAGCCGGTCATCTGTTCGAGCAGCACGGCGCGTTCGTGTTCGGAGGCCTTGAGGAAGGCCGCAAAGTCGCCCTGGGCCAGCAGCACTGAGCGTCGGAACTGTTCGAAGTCGAGGCCCACTTGCTGGCGGATGGCCGCTTCGACCTCGGTCTTCTTTCCAGATGCAATGACGTGGTCGAGGGGTGCACCGCGGAGCCGCAGCGACCACTCCTGTGCCTGCACCCGGCCGGTGGGGGACCGTCGGGCCCTGCGGACTTCCCAGCGCGCGGCGTAGGCGCGTCCATCGCGGCCGGTGAAGTCGACCTCCGCGTAGCCGTGGCCGGTGCCGCGGCGCAGGATGTTGCGCTGGTCGTTGGCCTTGAGCGCGGTCTCGTCTTCGACGCCTTCGAGCCGCACTGGGTTGCCCGCACGGTCGGCCAGGCGGGGTGTCTTGTCGTAGAGGCACACACAGATGGCGTCGAGCAGGGTGCTCTTGCCCGCACCTGTGGGCCCGGTGATGGCGAAGAGGCCGGACTGTCCGATGATGCCCTTTTCGAGGTCAATCTCGAAGGGTCCGTCGAGGCTGGCGAGGTTTTCTCCGCGGATTGCGAGGATCTTCATGCCACACCCCCGGCGGTTCCCTGACCCACAGCGTCGACCAGGTCGTGAAAGCAGGCCAATACGGGATCTGGGGGCGCACACCCGTAGTCCCGCTGCCACTTGCGGCTCAGTACTTCATGGGCACCCAGCTCGGCCAGCTCCCGTCCATCTTCGCCGTGCGCGAGCGCTGCACCATCGCCCGCCCGCATCGAGACCAGCTTCACCAGGCGTGTCGCCTTGTTGGCCAGGAGTGCTTCCACCTCGCGTCGCAGCCCCGGACGCGGCCCGTCGACTTGCACCCGCACCTCGAGGTACGGCCAGCGCTCGGGGGGAAGGAGGCCTCCGCGCACCGGCAGTGCGGAGAGGGCCTTTGCCACCTCGTCCCAGGGGCCGCCTTCGCGGCCGGGAATGCGCAGGATGTCGATGGTGCGCGGCACTCGCAGGGTCTGTGTGGCCACCGGCCGACCCGCGGCGACATCCGCCAGAATCACCTGATGGGGGTAGGTGTCTTCGTCGAGTGCCAGGGGAATGGGAGATCCGGCGTAGCGCACCGAGTCACGGTCGCCGACCGACTGGGCCCGGTGAAGGTGCCCCAGCGCCACGTAGTCTGTGTCTTCAGTGAAGATGTCGACTGGCAGGGCGTGTTGGTTACCTCCGAGCACCCAGCGCTCCGACAGCTCGGACAGGGCACCGCCGACCATATAGGCGTGGCCCATTGCCACGAGCGCTTCACCATCGGCGCGCCGGGCCCGGGCCAGGCCGAGCGCCCGTCCGTAGACTGCCCGCACGCCGGCGATGAGGGGGTCCCCGCCGTCGGACTCGCCTGGCGTGACATCGCGGGGAAGATCGGCGCTGCGAAGGAAGGGCACAGCCACACACCAAGCTGCGCGCGCTCCCGATGCATCGTGAAGCGGCACCAGCAGGCGCTGCTCATCCAGATCACCATCGGCTGTACGCGGCAATACTCCCACCACATGGATGTGGAGCGCTTCAAGCACCGGGTTGGCGGCCTCGAGCCGGGCTGCGGAGTCGTGGTTGCCGCCGATGACCACGATGTCGAGCTCTGGACATCGCGAGCGGGCCTGCTTGAGAAAAGAAAACCAGGTGCGCATGGCGCGAGACGGCGGGTTGGCGGTGTCGAAGATGTCGCCCGCGATGAGCAGGGCGTCGACCTCGTGAACCTCGAGCTGGTCGAGCAGCCAGTCAAGGAAAGCCGCATGTTCGCGGTCTCTCGGGAGGTCGTGGAGGATGTGGCCTAAGTGCCAGTCGCTCGTATGTAGGATGCGCAGCATGGGTCCCCCCGGGTCAGGTGCGCGACTCTTTTACTCAAGCGGTCCACGCCATGCCGGACAGCGATTGACCGCAATGGCTTTCTTTTTGACTTCGGCGCCTGCCGTCAGCGAGCGAGGTCTTCGCCATTCACGAGAGGAGGTTCTGGTCAGACCGCGAACAGGACGCTGGCCACCAAGAAGCCCACCAGCGCGATGAGGGCGGCCCATGCAATCGGGGACGTGCGGTAGACGATGTGAGGGGTGTCCTCTCGGATGGTTCGGTAGGTCTCGGTGAACACGGTCCCGCCCTTGGAACTTCGCAGCAGGTACACGATGTAGGCGCCGAACAGGGTGCCAATCGGGATGTACAGCATCATGAAGGCCGCCAACACGGTCGCGATGGTGCGGACCGCGGGGTTGAGGCGCCGCAGTCCCAGTGCCACCCAGCCATACAGCGCGCCAATCAGCCCCAACAAGATGGCCGCACCGCCCCGAGTGATCAGCTCGACGGGGGTGTTGGCGTCGAGCAAGGTGGTGCCAAACAGCATCGGCGCCGCAAGTCCGAGTGCGATGGCCGGAAGGATGAAGAACAGCGAGGCACCGCGTATTCGGGCCTCGTGGGTGAGGTGAGCTCGGCGAATCTGCTCCATCTCGGCACGCTCGCCGCCCAGGAGCCGGGTGCCATCCAGCTCGGCGGTGGGGGGGGCGTAGGGGTCGACCCTCATGTCGGGCATACTGTGGGGGTGGTCAGGCCCGCTCCCTCCAGCCACGCCGCTGCGATGCCGAGATTGTCGACCTGGTCGGGGTGAAAGTCGCGTCGGGCGTAGACCGAAAACGCCGCCCACAGCACCTCTCCGCGCTTGAATATGTCCTTGTGGCGGTCCTTGGATGCTCGGATGCTGGCTCGTGTGATGGCGGGGTTCTGACGGCGAATGTGCCGCACCGCCGACGTCCAAAAGAACAACAGTCCCAGCGCAGCCACGACCATGCCCAGCATCCGCACCAGCCAGCCCCCGCCGGTCACCTGGTACACGTCGTATGCCACGCTCTTGTGCTCGATTTCTTCCGCAGCGTGCCACCGCAACAAGGTGGTCATTGTGGGGTGGGCGCGATCGAGAAGATCATCTCTGAGGGCGTTTTCGCCGAGTGATGCCGTGAGGTGCTCGAGTGCGGTGGTCACGCTGAGGCACAACCGCGCGGGGGCCCACCGCTCCAGCACATCGAAGGCCAGCCACCGATACCACCGCAGCCACGACTGCACCTCATAGCCCTGCTCGGCCATCATCTCGAAGCTCGCCTCGTGCTCCTTGCCGTGCATCGCCTCTTGCCCCACAAATCCCTTCACGCGGGCCTTCAGGGCGGGGTCGTCGACGCGGTGCATGTAGGCGCGCACGCTGCGGATGAAGAAGCGCTCGCCCTCGGGAAACACGAGGTGGAGGCCATTGGCGTAGGTGGTGACGACAGGGTCGTCCATCAGCCAGTCTTTGGGCACGTCGGAGAAGTCGAGGCCGAGCCGACGGATGATGGGGGTGGAGGCGGCGTGCGGCATGGGGTCTTCTGAGGATGCTCGGGGCGTCGGGCGAACGAGACTTCGGGGGTGATGAAGCGCCGTAGTTTGTTGGGACGAGACGTCGTGGGTCACCACCGGAGGCGTCGATCATGCGCTTTGAGAATCGAGAAGGCTACCGTGGGCCTGAGGTGATCTTTCGGAGCCGCGCCGATGCAGGCTGCCATGAAAGGACTTGGCCATCGCAGAGTGCTGTGAGACGAGGCCGTGTCAGCGGTGGTGGCGGACTTCTTCGGCCCGGCGCGCGGTGACGCGCTCCCAAGCTGATGGCTCTGAGGAGTCGCTCTGAGGTGTGAGGATGTTGACAGTGACGCCGTCTTCAATAGGGAAAGGGTGCGGGTCCTGTCCGGTTGGCTCGCTGACCCGGTACGCTCGAACCCTTCCTGGAGCCCGGACGTGCGTCCCCCACCAGCCGAATTGTCGCTGCATCCGCGTGCGCAGCGCCCAATCGACATGGGCGATCTGCAGTTGAAGCCGGGCGATGCGGTGGGGCCGTACATCTTTGAGCGGGCCGTCGGAAAGGGCGGCATGGCCTGGGTGCTGCTGGCCCGTGATGGCGACGGCGCTCCCATCGCCCTTAAGGTGCTGCGGAGCAATCGTCCGGGCACTGGCCTCGTGCGCTTCAAGCGGGAGTTCCGCGCCCTGTCGCGTCTTCGCCACGAAAACATCGTGCGCGTGGAGGACTTCGGCGATGTAGGCGGCCATCCTTACTTCACGATGGAGTACGTCGACGGCCGCGATCTCCACCAGGAGATCCGCAGCTGGAAGCGACTCGACAAGGGGGAGCGCTGGCGGCGCTCTGAAGAAGCCTTGGCCGACCTCGCCCGTGCCCTTGGCTACATCCACCGCCGGGGCCTGGTGCACCGCGACCTCAAGCCGTCCAATGTGCTGGTGAATGCGCATCGACGCTGCAAGCTCACCGACTTCGGCATCGTCAAGGAGCTCCAGCCGAGCGCCGACGCCTTTGTCAGCCAGACCCTCGTGGGCACCTGGGCCTACGCCTCTCCGGAGCAGATCTCGGGCGCGCCGATCGACCACCGGTCCGACCTCTACAGCCTTGGCGTGATCCTCTACGCCATGCTGACGGGGCGCCGTCCCTTCGTGGCCCGCGACATGGCCGGCTACTTGGCCCAGCACCGCGACGTGGAGCCCCGGCCGCCTGCCGAGCTGTTTCCCAACGTGCCCGCCCACCTCAACGACATCTGCCTGCGGCTGCTTCGAAAGGCTCCGCGGGAGCGCTTTCAAGCGGCGAGCGATGTGCTTGGTCGGCTGTCTCGTACCGACCCTGCGCATCGTGGTGCGACGGGGTCCTCCTCCTGGGCATCGCCGGTCATTGGTCGGCGCTTCGAGGTGGGACTTCTCCACGATGCGGTCGCGCGCCTCACCCGGCGTTCCGGCGGCGTGGTTCTCATCGAAGGTGCCGAAGGCCACGGCCGCACCCGCATGCTGGAGACCGCCCTCGAACAGGCCCGTCGAATCGGTATTCCCGCCCACATTGCCCGTCTCACGCCCAATCAGGGCGCCTTCCGTGCGCTCATCAAGGTGGCCGATGACCTCGAGCGCGATCTAGGTGCGGACGGTCCCCAGCAGCTTCGTGTGGCGATGCGGGCGTTCACCGACGGTGGGGAGCGACTCGCCGGTGACCTCCGCTACCAGCTGTTTGACGGCATTCGCGGCGCGCTCCAGCAGCTGCTTGAGCTCGGTCCCGGCATCCTGGCCTTCGACGACCTCCACCATGCGCCGGCACCGGTGCTTCAGCTGCTCGGCTACATCGCCCGCACCTGCATTGCGCGAGATGGTGGACCGTTGCTGATTGTGGCGACCGTGCGGGCCGACGTGCCGACGCCTGCGCTGCAAGGCTTCCGCGATGGCACCGAGCTCGGCCTGGCGCCGCTTCGGGTGGAGCTGGGGGCCCTTTCGAGCACTGATGTCGGTGAGCTGGCACTGCACATTCTCCAGGACGCAGAGCGGGCCGCCGCGGTGTCCCCCCGTCTGATGTTGGAGACCGGTGGCTCGCCCCTCCTGCTTGTGGAGGCGCTCAAGACGCTCCGTGAGACCCGCGACGATGTGGACGACGGCGACGAAGAGGATGCGGCCACCGAGGTCGTTCCCGTCGACGCCCGGGTGCCGCCGGCCATCCGTCAGGCGGTGGCTCGACGGGTGCGCGACGTAGAGACCGGTGAGCGGATGCTGCTCGAAGCGCTGTCTCTGCATGGCCAGGAACTTGACCTCGACGTGCTTCTCGATGCGGCGGCCCGCATGGCTCAGTCGGTGCCCCCCGACGAGACCAGCCCGCGTGCGGCGCATGCCGACGACTCTCTGCTCGACTTTCTGGACGACCTCATCGATCGCGATCTAGTTGTGGAGCGACGCATCGGCCTGCGGTCGGTGGTGGACTTTGTGCAGCCGCGCGATGGTGAGGTGCTGCGCCACGACATCCCACCCGGCCGCAAGGTGGGCTGGCATGCGGTGTTGGCCCGTTCTCTCGCAGCCGCAGCCGGGGGGCATCCGCTCGCTGCCGAGTCCATTGGTCAGCATCACCGCAAGGCTGGCGAAGACGGCCCAGCCTGGTGGCATCTCACGCGCGCCGCCCGCGGGCTGTGGTTTCGATCGTTGGTGGGCGAGGCCGAAGCCGTCGTGGAGACCGCTCGAAAGCTCGACGCCGTGGCTCGGGACACTCTGCCGCGTGCTGACTACGCCCGCGGTCGCGTTGATCTGCTCCAGGTGCGCAGCGCCATTCTCTTCAACCGGGGCCGCTGGCTCGATGCCCGCCAGGCCCTGTCTGCCCTGCGGGGTGCGGCGCTCGCGGTCGGAGACGACGGTCTCGCAGCCTCTGCGGGACTCGACCTCGGCACCACCCTGCGCCGACTTGGGATGGAGGAAGAAGGCGAGGCCATGGTCGATGCCGTGCTGTCGGGGGCCCGGGCTCGCGAAGAGCGCGGTGTCATTGTCGACGCCTTGCACCGTCTGGCCGTGTTTTCCTGGGAGAAGGGCGACCTCGACTCGTGTGAGGACTACGCCAGCCAGGCTCTGCGTCTCGCGCATGGTCCAGAGATGCGGGCGAGCCGGGCCAACATCCACAACGCCTTGGCCACGGTGCATGCCTCCCGCGGTCAGTTGGCCGCAGCGACCTCCGGCCTGGCCGAAGCCGGTGAGATTCACCGCGAGCTGGGCAACAAGCGCGCCGAGGCCGTGTCTCTGGGCAATCAGGCCGAGCTGCGATGCCTCCAGGGAGACCTCGCGGGGGCCATCGAGCGGGCTGAGGAAGCCTTGGGGCTGTCACGGGCGGTGCTCTACCGGGAAGGGGAGGCCTTCGTGCTCCGGGTGCGTGGCATGGCCAACCTGGAGATCGGGCGAAATGGTCGGGCTGCTGCAGACTTTCAGGCGAGCCTCGACGCCCTGCTCGACATCGGCGGCGGTGGAGACACCGTGGCCACGCGCTACTTCCTGGCATGGGTCTACGTCGACCGCGGCAACCTCGATGGTGCGCGGCTTCAGGTCACCGAAGGGCTTCGCACTGCTGAGCAGAGCGACCCAGAGTCCTATGGTCCACTGCTGAAGGCCCTCGACGCGCGCATTCTCGCACTACAGGGCGACGATGATGGTGCCCGACAGCGGGTGACCGAGCTCAAGCGCTTGCTGCCACTGCTGCCGATGCCGCGTCGCATGCAGGTGTTGCTGGAGCTGGCCGACCTCTGGCTCACACTCGCCGACATCGAGCGCACTGCCGATGCCGCCCGAAAGGTCGCTCAGACCACCGCTTCTCGCGGTCTGCGCTGTTGGGCCCTGCGCGGGTGGATGACCCTGGCCGAGACCAGCGACAACCCCGACGAAGCCGAGTCTGCTCGTCGGTCGGCCGCCAACTTGGCGCGGTTGATTCGGGCGGACCTCCCCTCCGCCATGGGGGCGGTGTTCGAGTCGCGACCGGGGATTGCGGGCCTGCTGTGGAGCGCGACCATCTGAGCGGCGGAGCACTACTTGAGAATGCCGAAGCCGTCGGTCTCCCAGTCGTCGCGGGGCCACAGGTGGTGGGTGTCTGAGCCGTCTTCAGCGACACTGCCCAGCCAGCGGGCGGGGTCGGAGAGCACGCGACACATCGCATCGATGCCGTAGCGGGCGTTGAGGCCGTCCTCGATGCGCTCGTCGAAGGAGTATCGCAGGTGAAGCGTGGGAATGGCCTCCACGTCACCGTTTTCGTGGATCTTCATCTCGTCTTTTACCTGCCCTACCATGCAAAATAGCGGGCAGTTTCCGTACTCGTAGAGGTGGTGGTAGGCGGCGTCCATGCCCAGGCTGCCCAGGTTGGCGATGAACATGCTGGTGAACAAGCCGTCGTTCTCGATGAAGAAGCCGGGCAGCAGGTTGTTGCGGTCCAGCCAGAAGACCACCACCGTCGCCAGCTCCATCAGGGGCCGAGGCAGGACGTCGAACAGGGCGAACTCCTTGTCCTCGTAGGTCTTCTCACCACTGCGGTTGACGCCGATCTTCTCGTTGATCACCCGCACCAGCTCTGCGAAGGTGCGCGGGGCCTGGGTGTGGAGCTTGACCGTGGCCAGCTTTTCTCGGTGGACGCCGTCAGCGCGCAGGCTCTTGCGCTTCATCGAAAACGTCATCGACCGGCCCTTGCGTTGGTAGAGCCGCTTGCCGGCCACAAAGCGGTTGAGCCTTGGATTGGCCGCGATGCCGATGTCTGCGGCGGCGACGATGCAGTGGGTGATGTTGGCCCCAAGCGCCGGCCGCGCCTTGTCGAGGTAGGCGAGAAGGGGCCGTGCGTCGATTTTTTTGTCGAAGTAGACCACCGACTCATTGCGGCCCTTCATCACGAAGAACATGATGCGCCGGATGGGGTGGGGACGCAGGAGGGTGCCGTCGGGGCGACCGGTCTTGAATTGTACGGCGAGCCAAAGCAGCCCAATGACGGCGAGAGTGATCCACAGCGCGCTGCCCATTTGCGGTGTTCCTCCAGGCCGGCCCAGAGACTTTGGGGACGGCGGCGGCGTCGCCTATCACGTGGGCTGGGACCGGTGCCTCATCGGGCGGAGACTGTGGCCCCTTGGGTGCGTTGGAGGCGCATGCGGCGGCGACACCAGGGTCGGGTCGTCGGCATCTCGGAAGCGGCTGTCGGGACATGAGGAGGGGCGGTTCCGGGCCGCAGGGGATCGGTTAGGCCCCGCCGCCATTCGTTTGTGAGGTTTCTCATGTCGACGCCCCCCACCGGAAGTCTGATCCGCCAGGAATTCCTCGACTTCTTCGGCAGCCGTGCACACAGCGTGCAGCCGAGCAGCAGCTTGGTCCCCAACGACCCCACGCTGATGTTCGTCAACGCTGGCATGGTGCAGTTCAAGGACGTCTTTACGGGCAAAGAGCAGCGGGACTACAAGCGGGCGACCACCTCGCAGAAGTGCCTGCGCGTGTCGGGAAAGCACAACGACCTGGAAGAAGTCGGTCGCACTCCTCGCCACCACACACTGTTCGAGATGCTCGGTAACTTCAGCTTTGGCGACTACTTCAAGGAAGAGGCCATCGGCTACGCCTGGGAGCTGGTGCGGGACGTCTGGAAGCTCGACCTTGAGCGAGTGTGGGTGACCGTCCACCACTCCGACGACGAAGCATGGGACATCTGGACCCGCAAGTTCGGCGTGCCCGAGTCCCGGATGCAACGGCTCGGCGACAAGGACAACTTCTGGAGTATGGGCGACACCGGGCCGTGCGGACCGTGCACCGAGATCCACTACGATCTCGGCCCCAGCATGGGCGACTGCACCAAGGGCCCCGCGGGCGAGTCCGACCGCTACATGGAGTTCTGGAACCTTGTGTTCATGCAGTACGAACAGTTCGCAGACGGTTCTCGTCAGCCGCTGGCCAATCCGTCGGTCGACACCGGCATGGGCCTCGAGCGCATCACCAGCATCCTCCAGGGCGTCACCAGCAACTACGACACGGACCTCATCCGGGGGCTCATGGACGTCGGCGCCGACTTGGCCTCGGTCGACATGAAGACGGCTGACTTCGAGCGCATGACCGCACTTCGCGTGCTCGCCGACCACAGCCGGGCGACCGCCTTCATGATTGCCGACGGCATCATCCCGTCCAACGAGGGGCGGGGCTACGTGCTGCGGCGCATCGCCCGTCGGGCCATCCGGTGGGGCGTGAAGCTCGGCCTGGGCGCCAACCCCTTCTTCCACAATGTCACCGCTGCTGTGGTCGACCAGATGGGCGCGGCTTTCCCCGAGCTGAAGGAGCGCGAGAGCTTCATTCGCGAGGTGGTCAAGGGCGAGGAGGCTCGCTTCAGCGAGACCCGGGACAAGGGCTTGGCTCTGCTCGACGAGGCGCTGGCCAAGGTCGATGGCGGGGTGCTCGACGGTGCCACGGTCTTCAAGCTCCACGACACCTTTGGCTTCCCTTCCGACCTCACCGCGCTCATCGCGGGCGAAAAGGGCGTGAAGGTGGACATGAAGGGCTTCGGCGTGGAGATGGAGGCTCAGCGCGAGCGGGGCCGGGCGGCGTGGAAAGGCTCGGGCTCAGCCGGCGTCGACAAGCTGTGGCACGACATCGTGGGCGACCATCCCTCCACCTTCACCGGCTACACCGCTTTAGATGGCGAAGCGCGCGTGGTGGCAATTGTCCAAGATGGCGTTCAGGTCAATACTCTCACGGACTCCAAGGGTGTGGTCTTCCTCGATGCGACCCCTTTTTACGCTGAAAGCGGCGGCCAGGTGGGCGATGAGGGCACCCTGACCGCAGGTGGGTCCGTGTTCATGGTCACCGATACGCTCAAGCCGGTCGCCAACCTCCACGCCCACCATGGTGCCGTCTCGGGGTGCCTCCGGGTGGGCGATGCGGTGCAGGCCTCAGTGCAAGGCCCCCGTCGCGACGACATCCGGCGCAACCACACCGCCACGCACCTGCTCCACTCTGCATTGCAAGAAGTGTTGGGTGCCCACGTGCAACAGAAGGGTTCGCTGGTGGCTGGAGAGCGACTGCGGTTCGACTTCTCCCACCACAAGTCGGTGTCGGATGACGAGGTCAACCGCATCGAGGACATCGTCAACCGGGAAATTCTCGCCAACGCAGATGTCACCTCGGACGTGATGGACATCGACTCGGCGAAGGCCCTCGGGGCCACCTCCTTGTTCGGCGAGAAGTATGGCGATGAGGTGCGAGTCATCACGGTTGGACCCTTCTCGATGGAGCTGTGCGGCGGCACCCACGTTGACCGTGCCGGAGACATCGGACTCTTCCGGCTTGTGAGCGAAAGCGGCGTGTCTGCGGGCGTTCGGCGCATCGAAGCGCTGACTGGTCGGGGCGCGCTTCAGCGGGTGCGGGCCAATGATGCTGCGTTGGCCACCGCCACTGCCGTCCTCCGCACCACCCCCGATGACCTCGCCGACGCCATCACAAAGCTGCAGGATGCCAACAAGGCCCTGCGCAAGCAGCTCGACGACATGAAGCGCGAGCAGGCCCTCTCTGCGGCCGACGACCTGCTGTCGAAGGTCCGCGACATCCACGGTGTGAAGGTGCTCGCCGCGGTGAGCGACAGTCCGAAGGGGCTGCGCGCCCAGGCCGATAAGCTGCGCGACCAGCTGGGTTCCGGCGTGATTGTGCTTGCGGCTGCAGCCGGCAAGAAGGCCACTCTGCTGGTCGCGGTCACCAAGGACATCGCTGGGAAGAAGGTCCACGCTGGCCACTTGGTGCGGGAGCTGGCGGCCGTCGTCGGTGGTCGCGGTGGCGGTCGGCCCGACTTTGCCCAGGCCGGTGGCTCACAGCCCGACAAGGTGGCCGACGTGATTCCGGCTGCGTATGCCGCGCTGGAAGCCGCCCTCAGCTAGAGACTTCTCTGGCGGAGGTCCCTGGGGATTGGGCGCGAGCTCTTGGGGAGGCCTGTCCGGAGGAGGGCTCAGCGCTCCACGGGCTCGAGAATCTGGGCGACGACCCCGCGGGCACCCTGGCGGAACAAGGAACCAACGACGACCAGAACAAGACCCAAGACCGCGACCAGCGGGCCAATTCCAGTGTCGTGGTCGTGGTCGTGACCCTGGGGACCGACGAGGGGGACCGCGACGCCGATGGCATCGACGATGAAGCCGGCCGCCATCGCAAGGCCGACCACCGCGAGCCCGAAGCGGACCGCGGTGGCGCGGCCATGGAGCGATGAGAGCACTCCGAAGGTGGTGATGTTGGTGGCGGGGCCGGCGATGAGGAGGGCGAGGGCGGCCCCGGCCGAGACGCCTTGCTGGATCATGACTGCGGCCAGAGGCGTGGCCCCCGTTGCGCACACGTAGACCGGGATGCCCACCACCGCGAACAGGGGCACCTGCACCCATGTCGGAAGCGATGCCAGCGAGCCGCTGGAGAGCACTGGCGCAGCGAGGGCGGCTGCGGCCAGGCCGAGGGCGACCCAGGGCATGGTGTGATCGACCAGCTCGCCGAATCCGAACGTGAGGCCGGCCTTCAGCCGCTGGGACAGGGGGATGGACTCGGTTGGATGGACGTGGTCGGTGGGAGGATGTGGGGGCAGATCGCGGCCCACCCACATCGCGACGAGAAAGGCGACGGCAAGTGCAGCTACTACGCGTGCGAGGGTGAGCGGAAGTCCGAGCAGGGGCACGGACAGCAGCACCGCGTCGAGGCCGAGCTCAGGGGTGGCGACCAAGAAGGCCATGGCCGCAGCGACCGGGGCGCCGCGGCGCACGAGGGTGTCGTAGAGCGGGAGCACTCCGCACGAACACACCGGCAGCGGCAGACCAAAGAGCACCCCCCGAAGCGCCGAGCCCGCCGAGGTGCGGCCTTCCAGCCAGCTCGCTCCCGCAGTGGGGATGAGCGACACCGCGAGGCCGGCCAGGAGGTAGCCCACGAGCAGGGCGGGAGCGCTGTCGAGGGTGAGGGACCACAGGGTGTCGAGCACGCTGGTGCCGTGGTCGTGGGGGCCGTCGCTGCCGGCCAACATCGCTACCACTGCGACGCCCATCAGCACGCCGATAGCGGAGGCTCGGGTGGTGCCTCCGGCGGCTGCGGCAAGCTCACGGGCGGAGTGGTGGCTGTGTCCGTGGCTGTGGGCGTGGCTGTGGACTGGCGCCGGCTCCGGTGGGGGAGCGGGTAGACTGTCGTGGTCGTGGTCGTGGTCGTGGTCGTGGTCGTGGTCGTGACCGTGGTCGTGGTCGTGGTCGTGACCGTGATCGTGGGGCTTGGGAGAGATGGCGGCCGCCTGGACCTCCCTGGGCGCCGGGAAGACCGGTGCATGGTCGAACACGATGTGGAGAAGCACACCCGACACGAATGCCTCGAACACACCGTGCATCACGGGACCGCCCAGCTCTGCGAGCGGCCGGCCAGCTGCGAATCCCACCAGAGTGGCCGCCATGAGCACGGCGACTGCCGCCAGGCCTCCCCACCCGCGGCCTGAAGATCGCTGCGCCTCGGAGTACACCGCCAGACCCATCGGCAGGCGGTGGGCCACGACCGCCGCCCCCATGACCCCGCTGCCCTGCTCTTCAAACCAGGACAGAGCGGCGCCGTCGAGCGCGGCGTGCACCGCGAGCAGTGCGAGGCCGGCCCAGGCGAAGGTGTGCTCCCAGCGGTTGCTCAAACGGTGGGTCCACGCGGGGGTGAGCACGCCCACGCCGGCGACGAAGACAGCCAGTACACCGGCAGCCTCGATTGCGTGGGGCAGCAGTAGCAACAGGCAGATGCCGCCGACCAGGGCCAGCGAAAGGCCGTCCACGAGCGACCGCCACGCCTTGCCGTGCGCCCAGACCCACGCAAGACCGGGCCCCACAAGAAGTGCGGCTAAGGCGAGCATCACCAGCAGCGACGACGACAATGAACAGGCACCGGGCGCGGAGGGGAGACCGGGCCAAGTGTCTACACAAGACGGATGCGGGAGACAGGCCCGCGGGGACCGGAGTGTTCTTCTATCGCAGTCAGTCGAAAAGTGCGCGCCATGGACGTCGACGGGAGCGGAGGGCCGTGTTGGGATGGAAGGTGGTGGGGTATGATGTAGGCAGTCGGTAATTCGACGCGCCAGGAGCTTTCGATGCTCGTTCGACGTTTTCTGCTGGGGTTTTCCTTCTCCCTACTGGCTGCCGTAGCTCCCTCGATCTGCGTGGCTCAGGCAGAGTCCGAGGAGATCTTCACGGAGGCCACAGATGCGCCGGCTCCCGTCCGAGGCAGGAGCGGCGTGGTCGCTCAGATTCGTGGGTTGGTCGGCACTCCCGGCGACAGTGCCTGGGACATGGAACTCACCAAGATCCTGGTCGCCGCCTACGACTCGGACGGCTCGCGCACCATCAACCGGTCAAGTGAAGTGGCCGACATTCCCTGCGATGTGTTCCAGACCCTTGAGTCGGAGTTCGACAAGTCGCCCAGCTACAGCTCGGCGATGCGGGCGGTCTACGGCTTTCCGAGGGCGCTCGGCTGGGTGGGCGGCTCCATCGGCTTTTCCGAAGACGTGCGGGACACCGCCAATTCGCGCTGGGAGAGCTGCACATCGGATGAGGCTGTGGCCGCTGGGAGCACGACCGTGTCGACTGGCGCGGCGTCTGGCCTCATGCCTGGCCTGCGGGTCAAGCGCGGCCCCGACTGGAAGTGGGAGATGCAAGACGGCGGTGCAGGTCGGATGGGCACTGTCGTCGGCGCCCCGTCCGATGCAAGCTGGGCGCGGGTGCGTTGGGACCACGGCAAGGCCAACACCTACCGCTGGGGCCACGAAGGCAAGACGGACCTCGCGATTGTCCCCGGCAAGCGGCCGTCCATCTCGGATGTGCCCGACCTGCTGGAAGCCGTCGACAAGTCACCCGGCAGCCTCGAGTGGGACAACACCGTCGGACCGCTGATGGTGGCCGCTTACGACACCAACAGCAGTGGTGCTATCGACACCTCCAGTGAGGCCCGCGCCCTGTCCTGCGCGGTCTTCGAGACCCTCGAGTCGGAGTTCGACGGTTCATCGGACTACTCCCAGCCGATGCGGGTCGTATACGGCTTCAAGGCCGGCTACGGTTGGGTCGGCGGCGCGGTGGGCTTCTCCGAGAAGGTGCGTTCACAGGTCGACTCCGAGTGGCTGCGCTGCACCGGCAAGGACGTCGTGATCGGAAGCAGTGTGGACGTCCTGCCGGTTGGCAGCCGGGTGCGTCGTGGGCCCGACTGGAAGTGGGAGGACCAGGATGGTGGACCGGGGAAGCTCGGCACCGTGGTGCGCGCGCCCACTGCTAAAGATTGGGTCAAGGTCGAGTGGGACGCTGGGGGCTCCAACACCTACCGTTGGGGTCACTCCGATGCCCGAGATGTTGAGGTGGTCTCAGGTCGTGTGTCTGCGCCTGCGGGCCCTGAAGGCGACCTGGTGCGTGCCATCGCGAGGTCCAGCTGGACCGGTAAGGCCAGTGGCGCACGCGACCATATTCTCCCTCTGCTTGTGGCTGCCTACGACACAGACAAGTCGGGCGAGATCGATACGGATGCCGAAGTAGAGCGCATCCCATGTTCGGTCGTGGTGGCTGTGCGCGACCGATACCAACGGGGCGGTGCCTTCTCGAGTCCCATCCGGGCGGTGTTTGGCTTTGAGGAAGGCTACGGCTGGGTGGGCGGCGCACTGGGCTTCGACGAGGGCATGCGCAAGCAGGTCGACGCCAAGATGATGGCCTGCGGCCTCAAATAGCCCCTCGCCGGGGGCGCCCTGTGGGTTGGCTGCGCCGAGGTCAGATGCTCACACTGAGCACAAGCATCGCGAGTCCCACGACAGCTGCTACGACGCCCGCATGGGAAGCGATGGTCGGCAGGTCGAGCGTCATTGGAGCTCCAGATCTCGGAGGGGGGGGGCAGCCGCGTTGCTGTGAGATCATAGGGCACGGAGGGGGTCTGATGTGGGCCTTAGACCTTTGTTGACAAACTCTGCGAAACAGGTCTCCAGGGGATGCCTGCAGGGGTGCCGAGCGGGGTCGGGGGAGGCTAGGAGCTTTGCCCACCGGGCCCCGCCCGAGTCCCAGGAGACCCAGCCATGCCAGTCACCATCAACGGCGCTGCCGACCTCTTTGCCCGTGCCAACTCCGCCATCGGAGTCACCGATTGGGAGGAGATGAAGTTCGAGCGCATCCAGGCCTTCGCGGATGCCACGGGCGACCACCAGTGGATTCACGTGGACCGGGAGCGCATCGCCAAGGAGTCGCCCTTCGGTGCTCCGATTGCCCACGGCTACCTCACCCTCGCCCTCGTTGCCGGTCGGTTCTTCGACCTGCTCGACCTCCAGGGCATGGGCATGGTCATCAACTACGGCACCAACAAGGTCCGCTTCCCCAACCCGCTCAAGGAAGGCGACAAGTTCCGCCTGTCCATCAACCTGGGCGACGTCACCGAGAAGCGGAAGGGCTGGGTCGAGGCCATCTTCCTGGCCAGCATCGAGATCGAAGACCAGCCGAAGCCCGCCTGTGTGGCGGAGTGTGTGTTCCGCTTCTTGCCCGCCCAGAGCTGACATTCCGGCTCGGATCGAGCGCATCTGGCCCCGCCCGGCTTCGGAGGGGTCGCCTGCTGGGGCCGCCTCCCGAGAGAGCTATCCGTGTGGAAACCGGCCACGGATAACCGTTTTGAACACTTCGATCTTCGTCTCAAGGGTGGGGTGGAAATCCCGAAAAAGTGACCGGGCGACGGCTCCGCGCCGGACTCAATGTCACCCCGAGGGCTCGTCATGGCGTTGGTCGCTTTGTCCTGTGCACCACGGCTCCCCGTGCTTCGATCTGCTGCTGGCAGTCGTCCATGGTTCGGAGCCCGACGATGACTGCCAAGGACACGGTCGCCCGCAAGCGCAGCCGCACCCTTGATGTGCTGGTGGTCGACGACTCGGCCCTCATGCGGCGCTACATCCGTCAGTCTCTCGAGGAAGCAGGCCATACTGTGCGGATCGCGCGGGATGGTGCCGATGCGTTGGCGGCCATCGCCAAGCAAAAGCCCGACGTCATCACGCTTGATGTCCACATGCCCACGATGGATGGCTTGACTTGTCTGGGGCACATCATGGCCGAGAGTCCTTTGCCTGTGGTGATGGTGTCGTCGGCGACCTCAGCAGGTGCGAAGACCACCTTCGATGCCTTGGAGCTGGGCGCTGTGGACTACATCCCCAAGCCCGGTGGTTTGGTGTCTGCCAGCATTCTCAAGGTCAAAGTCCAGCTCGTGGCCAAGGTCGAGGCGGCGGCTCGGGCTCGGGTTCGGCGTCGTCCGCTCCTGAATTCGATCCCTGCTCGCCCCTCCCAGCGCGCAGGCGTTTCGCGACCGCTTCGACCGGTCTTTGAGTCCAAGTCCCGGGCGCTTCGGGCGGTCTTTGAGGTGGGGCCTCGTCCAGTCCAGCCAGTTCCCGAGCCGATGTCTCGTCCGCTCCGGCCGGTATTTGGGGCGTCCGCTCGGCCCGGCCAGGGGGTGTTTCAGTCTCCCGCTCGCGCGCCTCGTGGTGCTCAAGGGTCAGCGCCTCGGCCCGCCGTATCGCCAAGAGCCTCTCCAGCTCGCTCGATCGAGCTCGTCCTCGTGGGCGTGTCCACAGGGGGGCCCGGCACACTGGATACGATTCTCGCTGACCTCTCAAGCGACTTCCCGGTGCCCATCGTCGTCGCCCAGCACATGCCCGACAACTTCACAGCCATCTTCGCTGGGCGTCTCGGGCGCCTCTGTTCGCTGGAGGTGGTGGAAATTACCAAGAGCGAGGTGCTGCATCCCGGCACGGTCTACCTCGCGCGCGGTGGCCATGACCTCATCATCCGCCGTTGGCAGGGAAAGCTGGTGGGAACCAGCGTGGAAAACGACCCCGGTCGCCCCTGGCATCCCAGTGTGGGGCGCATGGTCTCCACCGCGCTGAGTGTGGTTGCGCCAGAACGCCTCATCGCCGTGCAGCTCACTGGAATGGGTGACGACGGCGCGCGTGAGATGGCGGAGGTTCATGCGCGGGGTGGCCGCACCATCGCGCAGTCCGAGGACTCATGTGTGGTCTACGGAATGCCGCGTGCGCTGGTGTTGCGGAATGCTGCGACGGCGGTGCTGTCCCACGAGCGAATCGGTCGTCGGCTGATGGCCTGGGTGTAGCGGCGTTATCAGCCCACAACAAGTTGTGGTACGCCATCTTCGAGCAGGCACCAGGTGCGGTCCTGGCTCCAGCCGCCCAGGCGCACGAGGGTTCCCCTGTCGAAGGCATCCATGCCCGGATGGTGCAGATGGCCGAGCACCACGAGGTCTGCACCCTCGCCGAGTCGCTGCTGCGCCCATCGGCGCTGCCCGTCCAAGAGTGGTCCCACCTCGCCCATGTGGTCGCGAGAGCTGCCCGCAAGCCGGCGGAGAAAGCGCATGCCCATCCCCGGTCCCAGCAGGCGCATCGCGGCGGAAAACGGCCGTCCTCTCAGTATCTTGGAGACCAATTGGTAGTTGATGCTGGTGTCCGCCTCATCGCCGTGGGCCAGCCACACCCGCCGTCCATCCAGCTCCCGAAGGTGACTGCCGCACACCTCCGCGTGCAGTGTGTCGTGGAAGAAAGGACCGAGCGCGAAGTCGTGGTTGCCCGGGACCACCACCAGGTCGATGTCTCGGTGGACCACCCGCTTCAGTGCGGCGCAGGTGTCCATAAAGTCTACTGGGACCGTGCCCTGAAAGCCCCACCACGCCTGAAAGATATCTCCGAGAAGCACCAACAGATCGACGTCCAGGCGGTCGAGCCACGCCACGAAGGCCGCCTGGTTCGGGTCGTCGGCTCCTTGGAGGTGAAGGTCGGAGATCAGGGCGACGCGCATCGGGTGCGGGCTCCGCGGGACAGGTAAAGCCGAATGCGGGACTGAGTGGCAGTGGACACGGAGCGGTATCCGAGCGGGGCCCCGACGGCTTGGAGGTCGTAGGCGGCGAAGCTGGACTTCAGCGCAGAGTCGCGGCTGGAGGTGTAGCAGAGGGCCAGGGCAGGCTCGGGACTGGGCACCATGGCGGTGGCGACCAGCAGGTCGAGTGTGTCGACAAGGCGTGTGAGCTCGACGTTGGCAAAAGGAGGGTCGCACATCAGCAGGTCGTGGCGACCGTCGATGTAGTCGGGGGACTGCAGGTCGAAGCGCTCCATGCGGGGGAGGCCCGAAAAGCGCATGTCGCGGTCGAGTAGACGCGCTGGGCGGCTTCGCTCGTTCAGTGCAACCGCGATGCTTGGCAGACAGACGAGGAGTGGGTCGCGTGCGGTGCAGGCGAGGTCGGCGAGTCGTCGCGTGGTGGACGGATCGAAGAAGAACTGCTCGTAGCGATGGTCTTCGCGCAGGCTTGCGATCTGAGGCGTGCGCGTCGGGACGGGGCCACGGGCACGACGCTTCTTCTTGCTCACCCGGAGGTGCTGCTCGACACGACACTGGTGAGCAGGGCATCGGTGTCGGTGGACCCGAAGAACGCACTCAGCACGGCGGAGTCGTTGGTGCTGTCGAGCAGGCCGGACAGGGCTGCGGGGGACAGGTCGGCGACAATACTCTCCAGGTCGATATCTCCGTCGAGACCAGTGATGTCGCCGGCTTCGTCGATGAGCGCCTGGGCAGACAGCGCGACGAGGTCGGTGCCGTTGGAGGACACCGATGCCAGACCCTGGCTGGTGGCCACCAAGTCGTCCAGACCGCCCAAGTCTTCAAGCGACGACGACAGGGTGAGGCCCTGGTAGGTCGAGCTGCTGGTAAACTCGGTGATGTCGATGGCCATGGGGCCTCCTGCTCGCCCAGAGTAGCCCATGCGCCCTCGGGTCGAAAGCAGGACCTGTTTCCTTCCCTTTCCGCCGGGATACGGGCTTCGGCCTCATCTTCCCGGGCCCCGCCGTGCTCCTGTCGGTTCTCACTGCTGCGCTTGTGTCTGCGTCGCCTGCCCACGCCGGGGACGCGCAGGTCACCGGCTATGTTCGGGTGGGCGCACGTCCCGACTTCCAAGGTGCCGGCGCCACGCTCGGCTACTGGAACCTCTATGGTCGCCTCCTCAACGAGGGGCCTTACGCGATGGTCGAGCTCGACTACGACATCATCGAGCGCGAGCCCCAGTCGAGAGAGCCGTGGACCGACCTCCACTTTCGGGTCGAAGGCGGCGCCATCTCGCGCGCGAGCACCGATGGCTCGCTGGCTGGCTTCATCACCTCGCAGCTGTATGTGCGGGGTGGGAATGTGCTGCTGCCCGATGTCACCTGGCAGGTGGGTACCCTCGACCGCTTCCTCGGTGACCTCGGCCTTTACGACATGCGGCCCGCCCAGATCTTCTTCGAGACGGTGGGTGCGAGCGCTCTGTGGGAGCGTCCGCGCTTCGAGTGGCTTGTAGGCTTCGGGGACTCGGGCTTCTTCCTCGATCCCCAGGCCTACTCCACCGTGCTCACACCCGGCACCCTCTTCCGGGTGCGCATCCTCGACCAGCTCGAGGTTGGCGGCGGCGGCATGTACCGCTACGAGCCGGCTGGTGAGGGCAACATCAACGCGCCCCACCACTCGCCGGGCATCACGATGGAGTCGTGGCTGCGCGGCGAGGCGGTGCAGACCTGGATGGAGCAGAATCCCAACCGCGAGATCGAATTCCCCGACCCCGAGTCCACCGACGCCAAGAGCCACAAGCTCGTCGGCTACGTGGGCACTGGCGGCTACGGACCCGTCATCTGGAACAACCTGTTCTGCTCGGTTGAAAAGGTCCACCCCCAGCACGCCACCACCGAGCTGTACGAGGGCGAGGAGTACACCCTTTACGTTCACGACTTCACCGATGAGCGCACCGTGTTCGTCGTCGGCGACGAGCTGCAGCTTCGGGTGATTCCAGGGCGCTTTGACGTCGCCTGGGGCGGGCTCTACGGTCGCCACAAAGACGGCGACAACGCACTGTTACCCACCGATCACGCCCGCACCTACATGTCCACCGTTTTCCGCGGTCAGGTCTACATCACCGACACCGTGCACTGGCTCGCCGAGACCTCGCTCGCCAAAGAGGTCAGCGAAAACGGCAACGCCTACCGCGAACACCAGGACTCCCTGTTCGCCAACACCGGCGGCTTGCCCGACGCTCGGGGTCTCGAATACGGCGACACCGACACCCGCCACACATGGCAGGGCAAGGCCGGCGTAGTGCTGAATCCGCTCGGCAAGGGCATTTACTCGCGGCCGTCGCTCCGATTCCTGTACGGCGCCCAGTACTCCAACCAGAACAACGCCTTTGGCAACAGCTACGTCGACACCATCGACCAGTACAACGCCTTCGGCAACGTCGAGCAGCACTGGCACCACGTGCTGTCGCTCGAGACGGAGGCGTGGTTCTGATGCCTGCACTTCATCGCCGTCAGGTGGTCGCTGGTCTGCTCGCAATGAGTGCCGTGGCCTGCATCCCCAAGTCTCCCCCTGTGACCCTCGAAGAGGCTGTGAAGCTACGGTTTGCGGGTGTTCTCAGTGGTCATGATGACGGCGTTTCCGGGCTTCCAGAAGGGGTGGACCGCCGGCTCACGCGTGCCCTTGAGGCGCGTGGTTTTTCGGTGGACTCCCTGGCGCCCGGCGAGCTGAAGGCCCCGATGGTGCGGCAGCGCGACTCGAGTCGACGGGTGGCGTGGCTGTCCGACAACGCTGCGGGGGCCGATGCGGTGATGCTCGTGGAGGTCGCCGCCTTCTACGACACTCAGATCCAAGGTCGCTTGCGCTGGACTGTGCGGGCCACTCTGTCCATCGCAGCGGTGGGTGCAGCCGAAGACGCTCTTCGCCGCGAGGTCGACACAGCGGTCTTTCTACAGTTTCTCCATCAGCGCGAGGCCGACGCCGCTTCCGAAGCCGGCCTCACCATTGAGCGGGCCGCTTCTCGTCTCCTCGACGACTGGGTGCGCGCGCAAGGATGAAGAGGTGGGCGCCGCTTGCAGGCTGGGTAGGCTTGGTGGGCTGCAGTCCCCATGGGGTGCGTCCGGTGTCGAGCGCCCGCCCGGTGGCGCTTGCTGAGCCGGCCGAAGCAGACCTCGTCTACCTTGTGATGGTGGACCGCTTCGACAACGGCGACCCCTCCAACGACCATGCCATCGACGTGGCGGACCCCCATGGCTGGCATGGCGGCGACCTTGCGGGAGTGATGGCGCGCCTCGACCACCTCCAAGCGCTGGGTGTGCGCACTATCTGGCTCACGCCGGTTACCGATGCCCGCGATGAAAAGGTCGGCGAGTGGGGTGCTTTCCACGGCTACTGGCTGCAGGACCCCTGGCGTCTGGAGCCGCGCTTCGGCACGGTCAAGGAGCTGAGGGCGCTGTCGGACGCGCTGCACTCGCGGGGGATGCGGCTGGTGGTGGACATGGTCTGGAACCACACCGACTATGAGGCGCCCGCGCTGCTTCAGCATCCTGACTGGTTTCACGAGACAGGCGACATCACCGACTGGGACGACCCGGTGCAGCGGGTGGAGGGCCGGGTGCATGGACTGCCCGACCTCGCCCAGGAAGACCCTCGGGTGCATGCGTGGCTGCGCGATGCGGCGATGGCGTGGATTGACCGGGCGGGCCTCGATGGGATGCGGATCGACGCGGTGGGCCACATGCCGCGCAGCTTCCTGGCGAGCATGAACCAGGAGCTTGACGCCCATGCCGAGTCTCGGGGCAACCCGGGGGGTGTGTGGACCCTCGCCGAGGACTTCACGGGCGACCCACTCGCGCTGGCTAAAACTGTCCAAGACGGTGGTTTTGACGCTATCTTCGACTTTTCAATGCACTATGCGCTTGTGGATGTGGCCTGCCGAGGGGCCGACCCTCGGCGCCTGGGTGCCACGCTTTCGCTTGACCGCCACGGGCCCCCCGCCGATGCCCGGGTCACCTTTCTGGACAACCACGACCTGCCGCGCATCACCCATGTCTGTGGTGCGGAGGGGGGCGATGCAGTGGGACGGGCACGTGTGGATGCTGCGCTGCTGCTGTTGTTCGCCACTCGGGGAACGCCATGCCTGAGCTGGGGCACCGAGGCTCTGGTGGCCGGCGGAGAGGAACCCGCAAATCGGCCAAGCCTGCCCTGGGCGGATGTGGGGACTCGGGGACCGGCGGTGAGCATGCTCCAGGACCTTCGGGCGCGACACCCCGCCTTGTTCGCGGGAGACTCGCGGGTGGTCGAGGCCTCTCCGTCTGCGCTCCGAGTCGTGCGACGCGCGGGCGCAGACGTCGCAGTAGTAGATCTAAGACGGCACCAGACCGGGGGAGCTTGGACGCCCACGGCCTTGCCTTGGCAGCTCGATGTGCAGGAGAGGGTGTGGGTGCGCACTGGGCGGCATGGCAGCGAGGCGCCCGGCCTCGGCTGGCTGTTTTCGGAGACGCTGGCGAGCCCTAATCGGTGGGACGGCACCGAGGTCGACTCGGATCCAGCGGTTGCGGTCTCAGATTGGACCGTTCGGGTCAGCTTGGGTCGGGTGTCTGGAGACCTCACCGATGACTTGGTTGAGCCGGATCCGCACAGCCTGACCGTGGAGGTTCGAGGTGTGCCGGAAGGGGGGCAGCTTGGCGTTGTGGGCGCCCATCCTGAGCTTGGTGGCTGGGATCCGACTCGCGCCATCCAGGCCACGGCCGCCTCCGAGCCGGGATCGTGGGAAGTCCGGGTCGACCTTTTGGACGGTGATGTGGTGGCCTTCAAGCCAGTCTTGCGCTCGGAGTCGGGCGAGATGCTGTGGTCCCCCGCATCAGACCGGTTTGCGCACTTGCAGTCAGATCGTGACCACACGCGTATTCTGGTCGACTGGAGCGCCAACTAAATGGGTGGCGGGGTGCGGATCCGCAGAGCCTGTGGAACGCCAGTGTTTCACAGTCGCAGTGGGTGAGGGCTCGCGTGGTCTGCGACTCTTGACGTGACAAGCCATGGCGTGGAACGTTGGGAACCGGTGTGGATCGTGCCTTGGCCGTTCGTATTTCGTATAGTCTAGACCGTGGACGGCGTTTCTATGTTCCAGCCGTTCTTGAGTCGGTCGAACTTTCCTGAAGTGGACATGTCCCCTCTGCAGATTCAGCTCGAAGTGCGTGCCGTGGGCTCTGGCGGAAGCACGCCGAGCCAGAAGTGGTTCGCGGTCCGCTGTGGTGGTGGTGCGGTGCATCCCGTGCGCATGCGCTGGGAGGATGGGTGGCGTGGCGACGTGGAGCACCTGGCCAACGGGCGGGAGTCCACGGCGGTGCTCAAGCGCCTCGGAAAGCGTTTGTTGCGCCTCGTCTCGTCCACTGGCTGGCCCCGTGAAGCGGTGCGAATTCGAGAAGCCCACCAGCAAGGCCAGGCGATCCAGCTCTCCCTCGTGTCCGATTCTCCGGAGATCTTGTCGTTGCCATGGGAAGCCCTGCCGGTGGGCGATGGCGGCGTGTCGCTGGGGCAGCTGCTCGACAAACCCATCGCCTACTCCCTGCCTGGCGCAGGGGTACGACCGGCGAAGGTCACCGACCACCCCGATGGCGGTCGCTTGCTGCTGGTGGCCTGTGGTGGCGGGCTCGGTAGGCAGGCCGCTCTTCGGGGCACCGTCGCGGGAGTGTCCGCGCGCCCCTCGCAGGAGCTGCTCACTTCGCCCAGCTTGACCGGCCTTGCCGAAGCGCTCCAAGCCGGTGCACAACGCGGGCGCCCAGTCAGCATGCTCCACCTCGTGAGTCAGGTCGAGCAGCGCGACGGGCGCGTCCAGGTGCGGATGGGTGGGCAGGGAGGCGGCGGCGAGTGGGTCGATATCGACCTTTTCAGCGCAGCTCTTACAAGGTCCGCCGACACGCTCCGGGTGGTGGTTCTCACGCTGACAGGGGAGCCCTCGTGCCGTCCGCTGGCCGTCGCTGAGGCACTACACCGGGCGGGAATCTCGGCGGTGGTCGCGGCCCGAGTGCCACTGTCTTCCGAGGCTGTGCTGCCCTTTGTGGCCCGACTCCACGACGCTCTGGTCGGCCAGGCGATGTCGATCCAGCGGGCGCTTCGGCATGCGGTCGCCCGGCTCCACTCGGATGGCTTGGTCGCGGATGCCGCCAGCCTCCAGCTCTTCCAGGTGCCAGGGGCCACCACCTCGGTGCGTCCGTTTGTGTTCGCGCCCTACCAAGGACTCGCCCCCTACGGACCCTCCGACGCCGCGCGCTTCTTCGGCCGCGCCACGGAGACCCGGCGGCTGGTCGACCTGCTCACATCGCTCACCACACAGGGCCGGCCCCGGTTTGTGGTGGTGGCTGGCGCACCCCACTCCGGTCGCTCGTCGCTGGTGGAAGCGGGTCTCTACGCGTCGATGCGGGAGCGCGAGCCGCTGCTTCGCCTGCATCGCATCGACCCTCGGGTGGCCCCGCTCGCCCAGCTGGACGAAGCGCTCGGCAATCCGCGGTCCGATGGGGCTCCGTCGCTGGTGGTGCTCGACCCCCTCGACCCTCTGCTGCACACTCCTGAGACGGCGGGCACTGCGCGCCATCTCGTCAATCGCTTGTGGCGCCTAGCGGCGTCGGGAACCTCCCGAGTGAGTGTGGTCATCGTGGTGGCGGTCGACCACCTGGCAGCTTGTGGGCGCATCATTGTCGACGACATGGGCGCGAGCCTCGAGAACCTCGCCTACGACGATCGGCACCGGCTCTTCATCACCGAGCCGGGACCACGAGCCATCCGCGAGATCATCGATCGGCCGGCGCTCATGTTGGAACTGGTGGTCGACCCACGGTTTGCTGACCAGATCATGCGGGCTGCGGCTCAGCGCCCCGGCAGCCTCCGCGAAGTCAGCCTCGCGCTCGACCTTGGCTGGCGGGCCCGTCGGGCTGGCGTGGTGGGCAGTGGGGTGGTCGAAGCCGGTGGCTTTGAGCCGACCGAGACCCCGCCCCCTGGTCCTCTGGACTTGTTGGCCGACCCCTTTGGCGTGCTGGCTCGTCGGGTGGCTGCGGCGCTTCCCACCGACGACCATCGCAAGCTCGGTGCCGAGCTGCTGCGCGGGTTGCGAGACCCCCAGACCGGGGCAGCCGTGCCGCTTGAGCTGTCGACGGTACGTCCGTCAGGCTCGGCAGCGCGTGCCCGCTTTGACCGGGTTCTCAGCGACCTCCAGGCGGCGTCGATCGTCACCCTGCGTCGCACCGACGGCTCGTCCTGGTTGCTGTTGTGTGTGTCCGAGTTCTGCGAGCACTGGCCGGGCTTCACCATCCCGGTGCAGACCCAAGCGCGGGGGCCCATCTCTGGCAGGCAGGTCCAGCGGCGGCCCAAGTCGCGCGGTCTGGCCTGGGTGGCAGCACTGTTGCTCTTCTCAGCCGCGGGCGCAGGGTTGTTTGGCTGGTGGGGACAGCAATCCCATCAGCGTCATCAAGCCCGCGAGCGCTTTGATGAAGCCCAGCGGGTGTCCCATGACCCCACTACAGCAGCGGTGTTGCTGCGGCAGATTCCATCGATGCTTCGGCCTGCCGGCTGGGCCTCTGCGGCCAACCTGGCCCTGCAGTCTCCACAGGCGGAGCGGGTTCTTCGCTTCGATGGTGGCAATGTCCAGCAGCTGGCCTTCAGCCCAGACAGCAGCCACATCCTGATTCGAGTCGATGGCTCGCTCCGGCTGATGCGTCCCCAGAGCACAGAAGCGCCTCACACGCTGCGGCCTCCCGCGGGCGACGGCGGCTTTGTGGCGGCCCGCTTCTCGCCCAACGGTGCCAAGGTTGTCACGGTCACGCGGTCGGGTCGGGTTCAGGCTTGGCCGGTCGACGGAGGTGCCTCTACGGATGTGGCCTCGGCTGTGGACGGCGATGCGGGTGTGGTGGCGGCCTTTTCGCCCAAGGGTACTCATGTGGTTCGGGCGTGGGGTGAACAGGTACAGGTTCATGCCATCGACGGCACCGACGTGCAGACCGCACGCCTTCCCTCTCCCCGCACCGGTGCCGAGGATGCCCCGTGTTGTGCGGTCGTGTCGGGCGACGGAGAGCGCTGGGCCATCGGCACAGAGGGGGGCCAAATCTTTCTCTACAGTGCTGGGCGACGCAAGCCGACCACACTTCGACTCTCAGGTCTGCGGCGGTTCCATCTCAATCGCGGCGGTACCCATCTGCTCGCCTTGGGTGACGGTACCCTTCGCATCATCGACTTGGTCCGGGGGACCGGTTCCACTCGCACCCCGGCATCGGTTCGGGTCGACGCAGCGGTCTTCAGCCCCGACGGGCGGCACATCGCGGTGGACTATCTGGAGCGAGAGTCAGGAGTGCACAAGGTGCGCTCGGTGGCGGTCTCCAGTCGGCGGGCCCAGCGGGAGAGCCCGGAGCTCGACGGCCGAGCGACGGCTCTGGCGGCAGGGGAAGGAGGCACACTCCTCCTGCGTGCCACGGATGGCGCGGTCGCTGAAATAGATGTCGAAACGGGTATTTCCACCACCGAGTACCGCGGTCACCACGGTCCGGTGCGCGAGGTTCGACAGAGCCCCGACGGCCTGTGGCTGGCGACCTCCAGTGTGGATGGGTCGGTGCGGATTTGGCGGCGTCAGGCCGAGTCCCCCGTGCTGGTGGCCCATCCTCCTCGTGCACTGATGGGCGCTGACCCCTTGGTGTTTGGACCGGGCGGTGAAGTGGTCGGCGGCGTGACCGTGACCGGCCGCTTCGTGGCTGCCGGACTCGACGCTACTGCAGAACCGGTGGATCTGGGCCCCGCACCCGGACCTATGCGGATGCTGCGGGTGTCCGCGACTGGCGACCGGATGGTGGCCGTGGATGCCGAAGAGAGTCTCCATGTGCGTGCCAGCCGCGATGAGCAGAGCTGGACCCGGAGCCTCCCCGGCGCAGTGCTGGACGTCTCCCCGCAGCTCGACACGCTGTTGGTGCGCGATGGTACGCAGGGCGTCGCGCGTATGGCGCTCGACCGCCCCGATGCCCGCCCCGAGCCTCTTGAGGTGGCCACGGCCAACGTGAGTCGCGCGGCCTTCGGGCCCGACGGACGCTGGCTCGCGATGGGCTTTGCCGATGGCAAGGTGGTGTTGCTGGACATGGCATCCGGCGAGGCGCGCGGCTCGGTGCAGACGACTGCGGGTCGAATCACGGCTCTGTGTGTGTCTTCGGATGGGCAGCAGGCCGCCCTCGGCTCCACAACAGGTGCGCTGCGGCTGTGGCGTCCCCAGTCGGGTGCAGAGACCCCCTTGGTCACCGATGGTCCGGTGCCTCGAAGCTGTGCCTTTGCCGATGACGAGGGTACTCTCGTGGTTCAGACGGGCACTGAAGCCGAGGTCTGGGCGCTGGATGGTCCTGCCCCGCGTCGCTTGATGGTCGCCCCGACTCGTCGCCCAGCCGGCGGTGCGACCGCGTGGGTGGATACCCAGAACGACGCTCTGGTCACCCTCGATACGCGAGGACGTGCCAACAGCTGGCTGCTCGATCCCGAAGAACTGCACGCCCGCCTTTGGAAGGCCACTCCCACCTGTGAGCTTGGGGGAGAGGAGCCGGTGGACCTCAAGCGGTGGTGCGCGTGTGAGGCGTGCTTCGGCCGCACCCCCGATGCCTGCACTGAGATGGCCGATGACCCGCTGACCGCTGACCTCGACCGCATCGTGAGCTGGTGTCCCATGGCCCCGGCTGAGCACGGCTGACGGTCGCCATCCCGGTAGATCGCGCGCAGATCCGCCTGTTGGCAGGCGGTCCATTGGGGTGTGCTGCCGATGGGGCGCAGTGGGAGGTCCGCAGAGACAAGTCGGCCCGCTGGACAGACCAGCGGGCCGAAGTGGCTTATAGATGGGGACAAGTCTAGTAGCCAGAGCCCTTAAATACGCCAATCGAGCCGGCGTAGCTGCTGTCTCCATAGGCGCCCACAGCGAGCTCGGGGTAGCCGTCTCCGGTCATGTCAACGGAGGCCACATCGTAGCCGATGTACTGGTAGGAAGCGTCGCCGTCAATTCGGGCGTTGGCATCGTCGATGTAGTAGGAGCCGCCGGCAGTGCCGCTGACACCATAGAACAGCGCCATGGAGCCAGAGGACGAGCCCCCCGAGTCGGATCCGCTGCCGCCGATGGCGAAGTCATCGACACCATCGCCATTCGAGTCGCCGAGACCCTGGGGTCGGCTGAAGTAGTCGTACGATGTGGTTCCGGAGATGGTGAGGTCAGCCGAGTTGTGGGCGATACTCGACGACCAGCCCGAAGCGGAGCCGAAGTACACGTAGGTGCGGCTTGCATACGAGACTTCGTAGTAAGCGCTCATGGCCAGCTCATCGTAGCCGTCGTCGTTGAAGTCACCCACACCGGACACGCCGTAGCCGAAGGCGCCGGCCAAGCTCGCGGAGCTGGTGTCGATCGTGGTATCCGCCGAGGAGGTGGTGGTGCTGCCGCTCAACGGGCCATGGTAGACGTAGCCCATGCCGTAGGCGCTGCCGTTGGAATCGTCGCTGTAGGCGCCCAGACCGAGGTCTGCGTAGCCGTCGCCATCGAAGTCACCGTGGCCAACTGAGCCGGGCTGGGCGAGATAGGAGCCTGACTCGTCGTCTTCGATCTCCAGGTGGCTGGACAGCTCTGCGCTGATGCTACCGACCATCCCGCTGGTGGATCCCGTGAACAGGTACACCTTGGATGTGTAGGAGTAGCCGCCGTAGTCTGCGACTACGAGGTCGGCGTAGCCGTCGGCGTCCCAGTCGCCCACTCCAGCAACTTCGTAGCCGAAGTAGTACTGGGTGGAGTCAGCGGAAAACTTGGCCCCGTACACGTCGGTGATCTCGTAGTCCGACGAGAGGGCCGTGGAGCTGCCGTACACCAGGTAGGCGGCATCTTCGCCGTATGCGCCAATGACGACGTCGTCGTAGCCGTCGTTGTTAACGTCGCCAGCGCTGTCAATGCTGTAGCCCAGGTAGTCCGAGGAGCTGGGACCGTAGATGGACCCGATCGGAGACTCGGAGATGGTGGTGCCGCCGTAGAGCACAAACGCGCTGCCCGAGCTGCTGCCGTTGTCGTCGTTGCCATAGGCGCCGGTAACGAGGTCGCCGTAGCCGTCGCCGTTGAAGTCGCCGCTGCCGAGGCGTCTGCCGAAGTAGTCGGAGCTGGAGGCGTCGGAGTAATTGAGGGTGTAGTCGGCGTCTCCGATGTCAGACTCGGCGGGTAGACCACACTGGTCGACGGAGCTGTTGCAGTTGTCGTCGAGACCGTTCTCGCAGATCTCTTCGGCGTCGGGGTGCACGGTGTCGAGCGTGTCGTCACAGTCTCCGGCGACATCGGCCAAGCCTTCGTAGGCAGAGCAAGCGAGGACCATGGCTTCTTCGTCGTCGCCGTAGCCGTCGAGGTCGGTATCGACGTAGTACTCGGCCCCACCGGTGAGGTCGACGCTGTCGTCGTCGTCGTCGATGAGGGCATCGCAGTCGTCGTCGACGCCATTGCAGATCTCGGCTGCGAGGGGATTGACGGCATCATCGGTGTCGTCGCAGTCTCCTCCATCGGGTACCCAGCCACCACCGGGAGTACAGGTGACTTCTGTGACGAAGTCGGTGCCGTAGCCGTCGCTGTCGGCGTCGAGGTACATCGTCTGCGCTGCGCCGACTGCCGCGTCGTTGTCGTCGCAGTCGTCGGCAAGTACCACTCCGTCGCCATCAGCGTCTTGGGTGTCTGCGGTCTGGCCGTCTTCGCCATCTTCGCCATCTTCGCCGGCCGCGCCGTCTTCACCGGCGGTGCCGTCTGCGCCAGCGGCGCCGTCTGCACCATCTGCGCCGGCAGAGCCGGGTGTGCCTGTCTTGCCAGGAACACCCTCACATGCGGTGAGGCTGAGGCCAGCGAGGAGGCTGAGCAGGATCTGGGCTCTCATGCTGTCTCCAAAATGTCAGTGTGGCGGACCAGCCGCCAGAAGACCCGTCGGGTCCGAAAAAGCTCTGTAGAAGGACAGGGCCGGTCCCGACCCCACCCGGGAATCTCACCAGCCGGAACCGAGGAACAACCGGACTTCATCTGAACCGTCGGCCCCGATAGCGAGGTCGTCGATGCCATCGTTGTTGCTGTCGAGCGCTTTGATGTCGGAGCCGAAGGCTTCGTAGGTCGAATCGCCGGAGAGGTGGACGTCTGCGTCGGCGGTCACAAAAGAGCCGGACGTGTTGCTGGTGAAGAGCAGCACTTGGCCGATGGATGATGGGCCGCCACTACCGCCAATGGCGAAGTCATCGGACCCGTTTCCATCGAAGTCCCCGAAAGCCACACTCCGTCCGAGATATTCGGAGGTCGTCTCGCCGTAGATGATCATGTCGGCGTTTTCGCTGTCCTCGGTGGCCGGCAGGCCACTTGTGGAGCCGAAGAACACGTAGGCGGCTCCCCCGTAGGACTCTCCTTGAGAGCTGTAGTAGGCCCCCACCGCGAGGTCGTCGTAGCCGTCGTTGTTCAAGTCGCCGTCAGTAGCGATGTCCCAGCCGAAGTATTCGTAGCTGCTTGACCCACTAAGGGTGGCGTCGGCGGAGGAGCTGTCGGTGGTCAAGCCAGCGTAGGCGGTGAGGGGCCCGTCGAACACATAGGCCGCGCCCGCATTGCTTCCCGCGTCGTCGTCTGAGTAGGCACCGAACACGATGTCGGTGATGCCATCGGCGTTCCAGTCGCCCACCTCGGTCGTGGAATGAAACACGCCGAAGTACTCGTAGTTTTCATAGCCACCCTGAAACTTCATCGCAGCGTCGTCGTCGTCGAGTGACGCAGCGAGGCTTGCGCTGCCCATGTAGATGTGCACACAGCCGGACTGGTAGGAAGAAGAGGAGGGGCCGCAGTAGCGCTCGCTGACCGCGAACTCGTCGTAGCCGTCGGCGTTGAGGTCGGTAAGACCGAACACACCTTCGCCGAAGTCGTCGCCGTTGTAGGCCATGAGGGAGACATCGGCGGTATCGGAGGTGTTGCCACTTGCCACGGAGGTGCCGCCGTAGAAGAGGAACACACCGCCGTCGTTCGAGGTGCCCACGATCACGTCGTCGTAGCCATCTCCGTTGACGTCGCCCGCGCCACCGACCGAGTAGCCAAAGTTACCGTAGTACTCTTCGCCATGCCACCCGGTGCCGTCTTCGACGTCGCCGTCACTTATGGTGGCGGCACCGTAGAGCACGTAGGCTTCCCCAGCGAAGTAGTCGTCGCCGTCCGCAGAGGGCGCGCCTGCGATGAGGTCTTCGTAGCCGTCACCGTTGAAGTCGCCGATAACGGCCAAGTTCTCGCCGAGGGAGTCGTTGCCATCGCTGTGGTTCCAGGTGGCGTCGGGCTCCGAGTCGTTGTCGATGCCGCACTGGTCTGCGCTGTCATTGCAGTTGTCGTCGATTCCGTTGCCGCAGATTTCTTCGACATCGGGACCGACCGCCGTGGTGGTGTCGTTGCAGTCGCCCGCGAGGGTGGAGAGACCAGAAAGCTCGCTGCAGGCCCACTGCGTGGTGTCGTCGTCGCCGTAGCCGTCGCCGTCGGAGTCGACGTAGTACTCCCAGCCGGTGGTTGCATCGACAGTGGTGTCGTCGTCGTCGATCAGGCCGTCGCAGTTGTTGTCGATCGCGTCGCAGATCTCAAGGCCTACGGGGCTGACATCGGCTTCTAGGTCGTCGCAATCGTCGCTGTTGTCGACCCAGCCTGTTTGCGGCTCGCACAGATAGTTTTCCACGCCGACATGGCCGTAGCCGTCGCCGTCGCGGTCCATCCAGTAGAGGGTGGGTTCGCCCACCGCGGCGTCGGTGTCGTCGCAGTCCATATTCCAGTGGATGCCGTCCCCGTCTGCGTCGGAGCTGGCATCTGCGCCGTCTGCGCCGTCTGCGCCGCTGGTGCCGTCTTCGCCGTTGGTTCCGTCGGCGCCGGTCGCCCCATCCGCACCGGTCGTCCCATCCGCGCCCGCAGTGCCGTCCTTGCCCGCAGCCCCTTCATCGCAGGCTGCGAGTGAGCTGGCAGAAAGCACCGCCAGCACCATCCAGATTCGAGTGTTCATTGTGTCTCCAGAATTCTGTGTTGCGGGGCTCAGATGCCCTGACCGAAGAAGATGCCCACCATGCCGGTGGTGCTAGAGTAGCCCTCAGCACTGACCGCGATGTCCGTGGAGCCGCTTCCGTTGAAGTCGCCGGAGCCGGACTGCATGCCCGCATAGGCCGACGAGGTCGTCGCCTGCACGATGACGTCGGCGTCTTCTGCGGTGAAGACGCCGCCCGCTGCGCTGGTGTCACTGAAGAACACAAATGAGCCGCCACTTGAGGAGTAGAGCCCGGTTGTGTGGTCGTAGTATCGGGCGCCAAAGCTCAGCTCTGCGAGTCCATCGCTGTTCAGGTCTCCAAGACCTTGGACTTGGTATCCCAAGTA
>Ga0315322_10000171_pt1 | contig 43918 bp, 29 predicted proteins | sample M110021515metaG_FD_203461 | JGI IMG/M metagenome (GOLD analysis project Ga0315322, IMG submission 203461) | Ammonia-oxidizing marine archaeal communities from Monterey Bay, California, United States - M1 100m 21515 | ecosystem: Environmental > Aquatic > Marine > Intertidal zone | place: USA... | reverse complement strand
TTGGGGTTACTGCTTACCTGCTCTGGACCACCGCAACCGAAATAAAGAGCTTCTGTACAAGGTCATCAGCGCAAATCCCTAAATGTGCTTCTCTGTTAAAGTAAATCACGCACTAAACTACCGCGGGGCATTCTAGAACCAGTATTTTGCACATAATCTGGTCCAATCGACGCGATTGTGGGAGTGCCACTGCCTTGCATAGTGATCAGTAATTCTCTGCTCAACAGATCCAAAACTCTTTCAACACCGGCTTGCCCGAATGCCCCTAAGCCATAGCAGTAAGGTCTGCCTATGCCAACCGCAGAAGCTCCCAGTGCAAGGGCTTTATAAATATCTGTGCCTCGGCGAAATCCGCCATCGACGATAATCGGTATTCGTCCATTCACGACGCTGACTATTTCTGGCAAACATTCAATGGTGCCACGGCCAGTTTCTGTGGCTCGGCCACCATGATTAGAAACCCAAATTGCATCCGCGCCGTGCTGCACAGCGAGCGCTGCATCCGCACCTACTTCTACGCCTTTAATGACAATGTTCATGTTCGTGGCTTCTTTCATACGAGCAATGACATTCCAGGTCATCGCAGCATCGGTATGTTCAACGCCGCGCATATTCAAGCCATCGAACATTGGCTTGTCTTGTCCGGTATGACAGGAATCGCAGTTACGAATATCTTGGCGCGCCAGTACGGCGCTGGTTTCTGTATTACGGCCGGCGGGAAGATCAATAGTCAGACATACCGACGTACAGCCCGCCGCTTCTGCTCGTTGCAGCAAGGATACCGTGTAATCCCAGCGGTTTGTGGAATACAGTTGATGCCAGATCGGCGCACCTCTCGCTTCAACAACTTTTTCCACCGCAGTTGATGATGTGGTTGAAAGAACCATGTGATGACCTTTCGCAGCCGCAGCTCTAGCCGTACCCAGCTCGGCATCAGCGTGGAAGGCACCCTGACTTCCAACTGGACATAAAAATATTGGAGAGCTTGAATAAGAACCCAGAACTTCAACCGAAGTATCGGTTTGACTAACATCTACAAGCCTTCTTGGCTTTATGTAATACCTTGAAAATCCAGCTCGATTTGCTCGCAATGTGAGATCACTATCTACACCCGTCGACAAATAACCCAAGTGGGCTGGTGGAATTTTCTCTCGAGCGATCGCCTCCATTTCAAAGACATTTATTACTTCAGAAGGATCGGTAAGTTTTTGGCCCAGAGTTTGTTCCACTTCCTGCGCGAACGCAGAATAGCTTGTTAGCAGTGGGCTTGCTGCCAAAAATTTCAGAAACTCCCTACGCTGCGTCATTCTGTTCTCCACTTTCAAAACCAAGGCTAGATACCTAATTACATTTGTACCAAAAGGTAGGCTATTAGACGAAACAGACTGACATCAATCTGGAAGCCTATTCGGCGATACACAAATCTCAAGGAGTATCGAATTAGTTCGACGTAAGCGCTCCGAATTCCACAAGTACTTCGCTTGTTTTCGGTCCGGGCTTAAGCCTTGCATCAAAATTGAAAAAGTCGGTGCTATTTTCCATTGCTATAGCCAAATCAAGCGGAGTTTGACCTCTACCATTCAAGGCATTGATATCCGCTCCTCGATTTGCTAATTCCCGCACCACTGTTGGCAGGTTCCTCTGGGCAGCATAGTGAATCGCTGTGGATTCCGCGAAATCGGCGTGATCCAGATTAATGCCATGTTCAGCCGCGACTATGACAGCATCGAGAGCCAAGCCCTCTTCACCGATTGGATCTGAATTCGCCTGAGTGTAGAAACGACTGCGAGTGCTGTCCCCTCTTATCGCTGCTTGCAACGCAGTAGCAAATCCACCGACAACTTTTGGCTCCGGTGGGTTTAACCGGTCAGCTCGCGTTCTTCCTTTTTCTCTGAATAGCTCTCTCGTGGTCAAAAGATGGTTTGCTCCGCCTTGCCTGAGAGCAGTCATGATTTTTGCTTCGCGATAGTATGCTGCTATCCAGTAAGGCGTAGCGCTTACTAGCGGGCTTTTAAGTGCCCAATCTTCACTTCCTCTCTGTACGGGTGTTGCCCGCTCAAGTCTCACATCAGGGTCTGCACCACTTTTTAAAAGAGCTTCCACAATTTCGAGATTGCCGCGTAATACTGCAGCATGCAATGCATTGTAGCCAGCATCGATCGCATCTGGGTCGGCGTCCGCGGCAAGTAGTAGGTGCGCGAAATTCGTGTGACCACTGTGAATAGCTACAACCAGAGGGCTAGCCCCATTGGCTGCTGTGTTATCTACATCAACCCCTGATCTTATTAGCAGCTCGCCTACTTCGACATGCCCCCGCGCCGCCGCAAAAAGCAATGGCGAATAGCCGCCCAATTGTTCTTCATTGCCTAAGTCAAAGGCAGCACCATTCGAACTTTCAAAATACATAAGTCTGGGCCGCACATTTGATTTTGCTTCCAAATTTGCTCCCGCATTGATTAGAGCGCGGGCAACCTCTGCATGACCCTGAGCAGCAGCCCACATCAACGCGGTTTGCCCCCTGGATTGCTCGTGCACATTAACGTCAGCACCAGCAGCTACCAGCACCTCTACCCCCTTTACCGTACCTGCTCGCGCTGCGGTCATAAGCGGTGTTTCACCTTCCTGCAATGCAAGATCAGGGTCCGCTCCGGCTCTAACCAAACTCTCTATTAGTTCAGCGTTGCCACTCTTCGCCGCCAAATACAGCGGCGATGCACCAAGTCGATTGATGACATTAACGTTCGCTCCCGCTTGAACTAGAGCTGCCAGCATATCAGCGTCTTCCCGATAGGCTGCCCAATGTAATGCCGTCGCGCCATCGGCCTGACGCACGTCTGGATCCGCACCCTCAGCCAAGAGTTGTTGTACCTCTTCAGCATCGTGATGCCTGGACGATTCGATCAGCGGATGATTCTCTGCCCATGCCATAGACGATAAGAATATTAGTGCGAGTGTTACTAGTGCTGTCTTAGCAATTGAATAAATCGAGAAATTGGAATTCATAGGTTTCGTCATTTTCAATCTCGCTCTACACATCACTTAATAGATTGAGCGCAGCTGTACTGTTGCCAATTTTCTCAAGAGGAAAACCCATCTTATCGAGCATAGTCAGATGCAGATTACTAATAGGTGTGCCCTCTTCATAGCGAAGGTGCCTTCCGCCCTTAACAGAGCCGGAACCACCTCCAAGCAGCACCAGAGGCAGCCCAGTGTTGTCATGTCGATTACTGTCAGACATGCCAGCACCATAAAGCATTAAAATGTTGTCGAGCAGCGAACCGTTACCATCAGGCGTAGCGTCGAGCTTATCGAGATAGTAGGCGAAAAGACTGGTGTGGAATTCGTTAATCTTGGTGACCTTCTCATACAGCGCGGGATCGTCACGGTGATGGGAGGTTGGGTGGTGAGAATCAGGCACGCCAATCTCGGCATAGGTGCGACCAGTTAGCTCGCGCCCCATCATGAATGTTATAACGCGAGTAAGATCTGTTTGATAGGCAAGCACCTGCATATCAAACATCAGCTTTGCATGTTCCTCGTAAGTGTCAGGCACACCAGCAGGTTGATCCACTACCGGCAGTTCGCGATCGCTCTGTGCCTCTGCCATTTGAATCCTTCGCTCCACATCTCGAACCGCATCCAGATACTGATCCAGCTTGGCGCGATCGCCAGCACCAACTTTGCGATTAAGCTCTGAAACACGGTCTGATACTGCATCCAACAGGGTTTGATCTTTGCGAATTCGTTGTAAGCGCACAGCTGGATTGGTAGTACCGGTGTCACCAAATAGACGCTCAAAAACTGCCCTAGGGTTAGTCTCCATGGGCAGCGGTGTGTAGGCATCTCGCCAGGAAATGGTACTGGTATATTGACAGCTGAAACCGATGTCGCAGGAACCGAACACATCACTTTGGTCCAATGCCAGCTCTAGTGAGCCAAGTTGAGTCTGCCGGCCCAGCTCTCTAGCGACTAGCTGATCAATAGAAACTGCAGCCTGCAAATCTGATTCGGTCCGCGCAGGAATTGTTCCTGTTAAAAAGCGCGTGGATGCACTGGCATGTACTCCTGCGTTGCTATTGGTACCGTTAAGCCCAGTTAATACCAGCATGCGATCCTGATAATCAGCCATCGGTTTTAGGATACGAGTGAGTTCGAATCCCGCACCGTCTGTCGCAGGTGTCCATGCCTTCATAGCCATACCGTTTGGCACATAGACTATGCCAAGCCGTTTCGCCGGTTGCGCTGTTTGTGCCGAAGCAGATGACAGTGCCGGAACCATACTGTCCAGCAGCGGTAATGCCAGGCTCGCACCTATCCCACGCAGCATCGTTCGCCTGGGGAGGGTCTTTTTGAAAATATTCATAGCTCAGTTCTCCGCATTTGAAATGGGGCGCTTTCAACTACACCAAGAATCACTGATGACCAGCGATAGTCGTCCTCTGCGGCGGCGCGAACAATCGCACGCACCTCGGGCATATCGTAGTATTCGAGACTGCGCCCAAGGGCGAAGCGCAATAGTTTTTCTGTAATCGTGCCAACAAAATCATCGGGTCGTTCGAGCAACAACCCTCGTAAACCACCAGGGCCCTCAAAAGTGTTGCCATCAGGAAGTAATCCGGACGCGTCGATCGCTTGGCCGGCAAATTCAGTACGCCATTTACCCACCGCATCATAATTCTCTAATGAAAAACCAATCGGATCCATCGCCGCGTGACAAACACGGCAAGCTGGATTTTCCCGATGCATTGCCATGGCTTCGCGCATAGTAAGCTGCTTGCCATCGCTGCTCGTTTCTAGTGCTGGCACATTGGGAGGTGGCTCTGGAGGTGGTCCGCCAAGTAGGTTTTCGAGTACGAACTTACCGCGCAAAACTGGTGAGGTGCGATTGGGATAGGAAGTCACCATCATTAAGCTACCGTGACCAAAGAGGCCGCCACGTTCAGCGCCTTCTAGCGTCACCTTTCGATAGCGATTGCCATAAATTTTAGGGATACCGTAATGCTCAGCAAGACGTTCGTTGACAAAAGTATAATCTGCACTCAACAATTCGCGGAGACTGCGATCGGAACGGATTTGATCATCAATGAATAACTCTGTTTCCCGCTGAAAAGCTTCACGCAAATTTTCATCGAACTCAGGAAAAGCAGCGGGATCGGGATAGATGCCATCCAGATTGCGCAAGTATAGCCACTGACCGACAAAGTTTTCAATAAAGCCTGAGGAGCGAGAATCGAGCATCATTCTTTTTACCTGGGTCTCGAGCACCCCGGGATTTCTTAACTCACCGCGCTGAACTAGGTCTAACAATTCGTCGTCAGGCAAACTACTCCAGAGAAAGAAGGAGAGCCGCGAAGCTAGCTCAGTGTCGGTGATCGAGTACATGGAACCGGGCTCAGCATCAAGCGGGTCCTGTTCTATACGGAATAGAAAGTCCGGTGAAACCAACAATCGTTCTAATGCAAACTGAATACCTGTATCAAAGCCACTTTCAACATGGCCCTGATTATAGAAATTCATGAGCCCCTGCACGTCGTCCTCAGTTACATCTCGGCGATAGGCGCGTCGCGCTAATGAGCTAAGTATTTGGCGAGCGCAGGCAGGCTCCTCATCAGCACTCGCCGGGTCGCAGCTGAAAATTTGTTGTCGACTAGGAGTATCGCCAGGCCCCGCTACTGATAAAGGTCCTTCTATTTCTATACTGCCAATACCGGGATTCCCATCTGGTAATTCTGTTACTGCTAATTGATAACCGAATAGTCTTGGTTGCTGCACCCCTTCGGCTTCCCACATTTCCCTAGGGAAGGTCGCTCCAATCACTCGTGGGCCAGCCTTAATTGGTAGCACCAATTCGAAGCCCTGATCAGCGAAGGCCATCATAAATTCTTCCCAGTCGTCGCTGCCGCGGATATTTCCGGCATAACTATAAGGTGCTGGAATACCCGGAGCATCGCCACCGAACGCATAGGTCTGGAGATACTCACCGTCGAGGCTAAGTTCCATCTCATGAGCATCATCAAAGCCACGAACGAAGTCCACGTAGTTTGTCTGTAGATTCACTGTAATGCGGTATTCACCGTCCACAGGAAACAAGTGCTCAATTGCAGCCCCTCCCCGTGAGCCAAAAGGTAAATCCTCACTGAGTCGATCGTCTTGAATCAGATTTAAGGGAACGTCGTAAGTAGTGATTGAAGCCCCACGTGGTGATGCGCCAACCGCTAGCTCCGCCACCTTATGTGCAGCATTGACATAGCGCTCCACACTCAGTGGCGACAGAGCCAAAACCTCAGCGTTATTATCAAAGCCGTACTGGTCTGGTGCGTCTGCCGGGATTAGATCTGATACATCGATGTCCAGATCAAGAAGGTCACGGATAGAGTTTTTATATTCAGTTTGGTTGAGTCGATGAAAGGCCTGGGTACGTCCTGGATTGACTTGGCTTGCGCCAATGCGATCGAGCTCGTTCTCGAGCCAAGCGCGAAAACCGTCATAACTTACTTTGTCTGGGCGCGGATAGTTGGGAGGGGGCATTACACCCACCCGAAGCTTCTTGATGACCTTCTCCCATACCTCGGGGTTTGCCGCCAAATTCGACACATCCTCAGTGTCCAAAGTCAGGCCGAGATTCCGCAGTTGTGTGGTTTGAAGACCTTCATTGATTGTGGCTACTGAATTGACCACTGCCTGGTTGTGACAGCTGACGCAATATTGATCCAGTAATGCACGGTTGCTCGCCGAGACATTCTGATTCGCCGATTCTGCAGCAAAGAGCAGACTTGTAACCGCCATGCAGGCGGATAGTAGAAGTGTTTTTCTCATGTCATGTACCCGCCAATTCCTCTGCCAAATCTGAGCATTAGTTGTTGCGCCCAGTGGGATTTTCCACGATGCCGCACTCATTACCTAAGTAGCCGTTTCCACCACAGTAAGACACGTCCTGCAGCTGAACAAGAATTCCGTCTGGATCGGTAAAATAGAGTTCTGGAGTTCCCTCGGGTGCTCCGCCCCTGTTTGCGCCACGCAGTGTTACGTAGGCTTGTAGCGGCCCGTTTGCACCCCCTGCCTCTCCTAGTATCTTCAATCCATAGCTTTTCAATACAGAGAAAATACGATCAATATCAAAATCTTCTACAGCTAGAGACGCATGATGTATCTGACTTCTTCTAGTGGGTTGGTTTGACAGGGCTAGAAATTGTTTGCCGCTGCCAATTCTCAGCACAGGCAAAGCACCCTGGAAAGTATCAATAGGCAAGCCGAACAGGCTTTGATAAAACTGGATGGAGCGAGCCTGATCTGTGACAAATAAAGTAAAGTGGTTGAACTCTCGAATTGATAACAGGCCATTCGTAGGTGCAGGCTCTGCTGTAGGCAGACATTCTTCACCCAACAAGCCAGCGCCGCCACAGTAACTTGAGTCTTGCAATTGCACGACGATGCCATCTGGGTCGCCAAAGTAAAGTTCCGGCGTGCCATTCACTGCACCACCAAATTCTTCTCCGCGCATTCTTACTCGCGATTGCATTGCAGCAGATGCGTTCGCTGCCTCAACGCCATTGTCAGCAAGGAATTGCACAGCTTCGCTGTGGTCGAAATTATCCACAGCTAGGCAATAATGAGTGATCCGAGGGTTGTCACTGGCGTTGCCGCCGATGGCGATGAACTGTGGTCCGTCTCCCACTTGAAGGACTACAGTGCCACCTTGGCGCGCTACGATAGGTAGCCCAAATAAACCTTGATACCAGGCAAGTGATGCCGCGGGGTCAGACACCGCAAGGGTCATGTGATTGATAGCGCTAACCGACATAGGAGGTGAATTCTGCGTTGCCAATCCAGTCGGTACGCCGATAATACCCGCCGCCGCGAGTGCTGCCATCGAGCTGACGAAGTTACGACGGCCAATATTTATTTTCACATTATTGTTATTTTTATTGTTCACTTTTACACTCTTTTAAACAAACTGAAAGATGATGCACTATGTCGTTATTCTGCCAGGGGATCAGGTCTAATTTGAAACTTAACCATCTTACTGGTTGTGCCTTTGCCACCTTCTGTGTGCCAATTAAAGTTAGTGCCATAGTTTGCCCATACTCCCCGGCCTTTCCAGCCAGCATCAGGATCATCGATGCGACCGTCTAATCCACGGGAGTAGAACCCCAGAGGATATGGAACGCGCATATGGACAAATTCCTCAGTTTCTGGAATCAGGGCAATAAGTGAGTCAGAGCCGGAGCCATTGGCAATAGGTACATTCTCACCTAATCCCAAGGTGTTAAAAATATCCACCCAGTTGTAGTAGTGAAAGTCAGCCTTGCGCTCTGTGCCTTTCATATTTGGACCAGGCACTTCATGCAAGGTCCAACCTTGCTGGCAGTGCTGGGAGTCGATTACCGAAGGACCATTCATCACATCGCACTTACTGCGATCGAAACTGGCGATGTGGCTACTACCAGAGAGGGCTGTCCAGACAATACCGTTGGCGTCCATGTCGATGCCGCGAGGACCAAAACCCATAGGTTTGCCATCTATTACTGGCAGTTCATAAACTTCTGTAATACAGGTTTCCGGGGGATTACTGCCGATATCGAGACGGTATATGCGGCCAGGAAACTCGGTGCCTACACCCCAAGCTACCCCTCCTTCTTTAGTGTCAGCGATAACACCATAACTGCCGGGACTCATACGAGTATCAAGCGTTAAATCCACATCGATAAGGCGACCGCCACCACCGCCCTCACCCTGGTCTCGTAAAGGACCAACCGGTTGATTCCAGGGCTTGCTAATGCGGCCATCACCATTTGTATCGACCACCATGGGACACCAACCTTGGGAGAGTTGTTCGTCCTGTGTTCGATCCCAGGTTCGCGTATTGATAAAACCGATTACATCTCCTCCGCCACTGAAATAAAGCATGCGGTTTTCACCCCAGCCGAATTGCAGATGGTGTGTGCCGAAGCAGGTACCAATGAGGCCGAATTCTTCTGTAGCAGGGTCGTAGTAAGATGCCTGTCGCTCACTACCTCGCGATGGGTAATATTGGACATACTTGTTGTCAGAACCTGGTTGGCACCATTGAGGCAAGTCATTCCCTTGCACTTTGGTAGTCATCCATATTCGACCTAGCTCATCGAACATGGGGTTATGCGGATCTGCTGGTCGTTGCCACAAGGCCTCAGTACCATAATAGGCAGATGGCAATGGAAACGTCTGCGCAAAGCGGGTAACTGCCGGGTTGTCAGGATTATCTTTTACGGCGATAACTATTTCTTTCCATTCATGGGTATCTGGATCCAGTTCCAAAAGGGCGCCGTGTCCACCATCAACGCCATACACCTTCCCTCCAGCATTCAGAGAAGCATTACGTTTATCTGTGGTGATCTCATCATGAATATAAGAAGACTCATTACCCCAGTCCCACTGGGTAATCACCACATTACGTTCGGTTCCGCTGGGACGCGGGGGTGTAGGCGGAATTTCACCTGCAGCGATGCGATCGGTCCAATCGGCATAGGTCTCCATGCCCCGAGAGCCAAAGCGATTGGCATAACGGGTCATTGAGGGGCCACGGATACCCATCGCAGTTCTGTATTGCCAGGCCTGCACACTAGAACTAAAGTCAATATGGCTTAGGTGATCCAATGTCCTAGTAGCTTTATTACCCAATTGATGGCACAGCTGGCAACCTTGCTTTGTCATATCCAGCCAGCGGTCTTGGCTGATCATTATTTCACCGATGCCGTTGCCATCGTGTCCGGTGCCAGGAAACTCATCCTCAGCGGGCACTTCCATCAATGAGTACCAATAGTTGGCTGGATAGACCTGGGCTGCAAGCAAGGGATCTTCTGCAATGAAGGTTCGTAACTTCACATCCTCGGCACCGATTCTTAGCTGCACCGGGTCGGAATCTACCAAACCATATCCTCGCACCCAAACCTTGAACAGAGCATCAGGTAATTCAGGTAACACGAAACGGCCTTGATCATCAGTCACCACGATTTTCGTAAAATGCGTGGGCAAATCATCGGTTTCAGCGATGACCCAGACCCCAGCTTCAGCACCATGGCCGCTTGCGACACTGCCAGAAATCACGCCGGAGTTAAGGCCCTGCTGGGCAAAGGCTGGCAGTGACAGGCATACCAAGAAAGCGGCGAAAAACAATGACACCAGGCTGTGAGCCGGTAACCAGCAGCGCGATGTCTGATAAAAAATAGTGCGAATGTGAACCAACATGATGTCAACCCTTTGTTTTAACTGTTTTTTTAGCTCTTATTTGAGCTGCCAGATTAGCTGGCTTCCTTACCTTTGTTACCAAAGACGTAGCACTGAGACAGGGCTTCGAAATAAATTGTGGCTATATCTTCGTATAGCTCCAAGTTTATTATTCAATTGTATAACTGATTGTGAAAATGTACATGTCTATTTATTCGGTTCAGCTAACCACCCTGCAAACATAAGGAGTGAAACTGCCCGAAGCTTCCTTATTTCGGAATTCAAACAAATAAAACAGGAATAATGAGGTCTGAACAAAATAATCGGTAGTATCGGAGCTTACGACTGGGAAAGTAAATCAGGACTTTTGGCTGTGCAGTGCACGATACTGTTTGGGAGTCACGTCATGCATGGATTTAAAGGCTGTATAAAAGGAAGAAAGAGATGTATAGCCCACATCTAATCCTATATTTGTAATCGGCTCATCGGTATCTTTCAACAACTGGGTCGTCTCTCGAATACGGTAAAGATTTAGGAACTCGCTGAAGTTTCGGTAGCCCAGACGATTGTTGATGGCTCTGCGTACCAGGTACTCCTGACTTGCCACTCGTTTAGCCAATCCAAGAACTGTCAGACTTGATATTCGATAGAGCTTCTCTTCCTCCATGGCCACCTGGATTTGGGCGCTGAGCTCTCTTTCGCGCGCAACCTGTTCTTCATTTGCATTGTTGGGAGTAGCCTGTGCGGGACTGTGAATCACTGAAAAATTCACAATACGAAAGCTCCATAGGAAAAAAGCTACCGTAATGAAGTAGGCGTAAATTGAATACAGAACCGAGGGTAAAGGCACAACAGCGAGAAACACGCCTTCGGAAATTGTAGTAAACACCCAGACGCCCCGGTTAGCTGCCATCAAAAGTAAAAGAGATGCGGCACAAATAACGAAGATTACGCGCTCATGTCGGCGCTCAACAATAAGATCGCTTCTAAACCCCTTAATTGCCACGTATATGGTTGCCAATGAGAATCCCAACAAGACAAGTTGGGAATAACCCCAGGTTGCAAGATAGGCAAATATGCTCAATTCGATTGCGTAGTGAGCATAATAGCTGCCAACCGAACGCATTATAAGTGAAGTAACGGCCAGCACCCAGATAGCCCCATGCACTTTCTGTATCATGAAACTATCATCAAACAGCTTCAGCGCCAGTAGCCAAATTAAAAACATGGAGATATTACCCAGACGGTTGAGCGCCATAGTGGCGTAGATTAAGAGCATTGGATCTTCTGAATTGACTACTGAGTTGAGGCCTTCCCCAATTAGCCCGCTAATCAGTGTGAGTACCAGGCAGGCAGACAAGAGGCCGAGAACTGATCGCCTGTGATACAGCAATATGTACACGCCCAACACCAGCAGATGTGAAACCGCGAGGCTCAGAAATATGGTATATGTTATCGGCATCGAAGTATCAGATGTCCTTCGTCGGACTTTTCCATAGAAAAATCAATTACAAAAACAAACAATTTGTCTTATTAGAGAGAGAAGAATAAATAGAGAGTATAGGCTAATCAGACGCTCTGCGGGCATAAAGAGTAGGAGGGATTGTGTTTGAATTAATTCCTCTAAGATTCACTCACTCCCCTTTAATGCGCTGTCTTGCTATCAGGGTAATAGTGATTTTAGGTCGGACTGGCTATTCGTCCAAGGAAGGGCTGAAATACAATGCGGAGATTTGGCCACAGTCGATACTGGAAAGTGGATTCTTAGTGGCGCTAATTATTAGCCTCAACTTGATAATATATGGATCAATTATCTTCACCAAATCACATTCAAAATTTTGTTACCTCAAGGCGTCACCGTTACAGGCACATAGGCATTAGACCAGCAGCACATATTTCCGAATTTGCTGTCAAGAGCCAAGAAATTATCGACTCGCAGCCGAATAATATACTCTCCTGGCTCCCAGAACGTAGCCTGTGTCTGCACATGAGTCCAATGTCCGTTGCTACTAGCATCAAACACTGCCTCTTTCGCTCTTTCACGACCTGTGATCAATGCAGGCTCGAAATCTGGCGCTGCCGGCCCTTGGTGCATTATCCATTCAGTCCCAACAGGGTATTGCTCGAATTCAACATCAGGATATTTGCTGCGCACGCCACGATCCTGAGCAAAGGCAGACAATGTCACAGGGATTCCAACTGATGCGCTTATAGCAGCCGCCGTTATTCCTTCACGGTTAGTGGTTTCGGGTCCATCTCTTTCGAATTTAATGGCAGGGGCGAGTGTGCCAAGAGCTCTCTCACCTGCACTCATCTGGTAGGCAGTTGAAGTTGCACGCCCGGGAACTGAATAGCTGTGCCCAGCATGTTTCAATGTCCAAACTACCTCCGTGCCGGCCATGCTGGCAGGCACAGTAACAGCGAATGCACCTCGCTCCTGAATACCTGCGAAAAAGCCTACATCGGGCAACCCACGCCGGTTGTATACAGGGAAGTGGGTAGGCTGAACGCCATCAAACTGTGCCGGCTCGATGAAGTTATTCGGGCCAAGCGGGATATCCACAATCTGTTCCCGATTTCGATTTACGAAGCCGAACAGCATCGTGACTGAACCGTCATCATTGGCGGTCCAGCCGTTAAACATTGGTGCGACCACTTCGCCAGCGCTTTTACTTTGGGCTAATGGATAGTCACGCAAATGACTAGGTAGTTGCGCAAAGAGTGGCATGGTAATCGACCCGGTCAGCAATAAAGCGAGTACCACGGATGCAGGGTGCTTGATTCTATTCATTGAACATCTCCTGATGTAGCAACGGAATTTTGGTCGTGACTATTACGTTCCAGGAGCATTTCTTCATAGCCCTCATCGGTTAGATGAGTAATAGCGATCCAGGCATGAGACATTTCGTCAGTTGTTCTCTGCCCGCCCCCAACCCATTGATCTGGATCCGGGTTAAGCGGGTTTCCCGCAGTATTGTCATACCATCCGGTTAAAATAATTGACGCACCAGCTGGAATCAAAGGTTGAAAGCCTTGTTCATAGATGTAGTTGTGGTTCCAGCCAGCATTCCAATTGGACGACTGACTCACCAATTCGCGTTGGCCAGTCTCCGGGTAAAAGATTTCCATGGCCATGGCAACACCACGCAAGTGCAGATGCGGTTGCCAGCTATCGATGCGAACTGGATGATCAAAGGCGTAGTATCCCTGGGTCATTAACTTGCCATGAGGTGGAATGAGATAGTCATCATCGCCAGCATCAAGCGTATAAAATTGTAAGTCTTGTGTATAAACCGCGCTCTCGTCGAAGTTATCCGCTTCATCGTGATACCAGATTCCAACAGAGACCTGATCATCAGGTACTGCATTGCCATCTGGATAATAGTGGATGCTGAAGAGTAGCCTGGAGTTTGCCGGCGCTCTTCTGCAAGTATCTTCGGGCACCCTCTCCCCGAGCTTCCCTTGGGCATATTCAGATAATCGACTAAATGACACCCACTCGCCGCTCTCATTTTGAACCAGAAATTCGGAATCTAAATGGTGTGTTGAACCATTAGCTGCCTTAGAAGGGAGAGACTCAATCGCCTTGATGCAACGGCTCTCAGTGATTCCGGTAGCAACTTCAGGCCTCCACCACAGGTCCTGACCTTCTGCCGGTACGTCCCACGGCGAGGATCGAATGATATGGTCCGGCGGGCCTAACTCATCTGCAAGGCGCCATTCGCCGATAGCAGGATATGATTTAGGTGAAGGAAGATTTTCCGGATCGCCTATGGGTGATCCAGTATCTACCCAGGCCACGATTGTGTTGATATCACCATCAGACAATCGCCAATCGTTCTTCAGTTCCTGAATACCGACATCGTGGTCATACTGAAAAGGAGGCATTTCGCGCTCAAGCACCTTCAATCTGATAAGCGGAGCCCAGGGTCGAACTTCGTCATAGCTGGTGAGGGACATTGGTCCTATCCCGCCTGGCTGATGACAGTTCTGGCAGTTATCTTGAATAATTCTTGAGACCTGATTTGCGTAAGTGATTTCCTCATTAGCCGCTTCTGCTGGCGCAGGCAATAGCACTATTGCGAATAACATGTACAGTGGTCTACTTCCTATCACGACTTTCTCCTTGGTGCTTCCCGGTTTTATCAGGTGTATGAAGTGAACCCAGAATTAGCTTGGGATTCAGCAAAACAGTCTAGGAATATACTGAGTAAATTTGCACGAAACTTCCTGATTTCGAAAATCCAATCAAAAAGAGAATAAATGAGACCGGTTTCAGATTGTCGAGTGTTTCAGATTGTCGAGTGTTTCAGATGCGACACTTTGAGCAGTAAAACAGGAAATTTGGCTTGTACGTACTTGTCTAATGCGAGTATTTGTATTTCGAGCTTTTCCAAGCGCCAGAAAACCCCTCCATCAACTCACATGGGCTAAGCTGAACGATGTTAAACTTCCGTTAACCAGCCATGCGTATCTTCGCTAACACCGTTGACCAGATCAAAATATTCATTTTGCAGTTTTCTGGTTAATTCACCTGGCTTACCTTCTCCAATAGGCGAACCATCTACGTCATTAATTGGCGTAACTTCCCAGCCGGTCCCACAGAAAAATGCTTCACTAGCATCATAGAATTCACTTCGATCCATATCGCGCTCTTGCACTTCGATACCCATTTCCTTAAGTAGAATGATTACCGTGTCACGCGTGATACTCTCGAGAATATCACTGGTAACTGATGGCGTAATAGCAACACCGTTACGAATTATGAAGACGCACATGCCTTGGCCTTCAGATATTTTGCCACGACTGTTCAGCATGATAGCAGCATCGTAACCATCGATACTCGCTTGAATGCCTGCATAGCGAGAGTTATTGTAATTAGCGTTTGATTTTGCGCGAGCAGGCATAGAGCGATCTGAAATTCGCTCCCAGGATGAAACTTGTGCTCGCACACCGTCCTCGACTTTCTGCGGCGTGCCGCGTTCAATTGCGGTAATAAATTGACCAATGGGGCCGCGCGCAGATGACTCACCGTATTCATCCAGATAAACCGTTGGACGAATGTGCACCGACGCTTTGAAATTATTGCGCCGCATCAGCTCTACCGTTGCGTCACACAGAGGTCCTGCAGGCGCAATTTCACCGAAACGCATTATCCGTTGCGATAATTCGATACGCTCCATATGATCTTGTAGGCGAAACAAAAACAGTTTTTCTTTATCGGCATTCCAGTAACCGCGAATTCCTTCAAACACCGATGCGCCATATTTAACGGCTGGTGAGAACACATGCACATTAGCCTGATCCCAGGGTACGTATTCGCCATTGAAGTAGACGATCAGATCTTTAAATTTGTCTGTACTCATTTTATTTACGCCTTTTCAAGAATGTCATCAGGGATTTCAACGTTGTAGTTCAAACCTGAACGGCCACCATCAACGTAAATAGTTTCACCCGTTATGTAGGCTGAATCCTCACTGGCAAGAAACAGTACTGGCCCGGCTACATCCCGGCCTTCGCCTAAACGACGCATGGGTATGCGAGTAAGAACTTTTCGACGCGCCTCTGCATCACTGAACAACCCATCTCGACTTAAATCAGTCAAGATCGTACCAGGACCGACCGCATTCACACGGATACCATGTGGCGCCAATGAGAGTGCCATGGCATTGGTCAATGTCTTAACGCCTCCTTTCGAAGTCGCGTAAGGAGAAATACCAGGCATCGTCATGCGCACACTGGTAGAAGACATATTGACTATGGCGCCGCCTTCTCCTCTTGCAACCATGTGCTTGCCAACTTTTTGACCAACTAAGTACATTGACTTCAGGTTTGTTCGAATGACTTCGTCAAAGACTTCTTCAGTGACTTCAAGAAAATCACCGCGCCGTTGGATACCAGCATTCGAAACCAATACGTCGATATGACCAAAATCTTCAATCACCTGATCGACAGTCGAATCTACTTCTGTCTTGTCTCCAACATCACATTTGTAATACGCAGTTTTAACTCCAAATTTCTCTGCAATCTCAGACGCGGTTTTTTGCCCTACTTCTTCGAGCATATCAACAACGGCAATATTGCCGCCCTCTTCCGCAAAGCGCTCAGCGCAGGCACGACCGATTGATCGCGCAGCGCCTGTTATCAAAATATTTTTACCTTTCATTCGCATGAATATTTTCCTCTACACTTCACGCAGTGCGTTAAATTGATCGATATAACCGGAACCATCTATACGAGCAGCTATCAAGGTTGTACGCCCCGTCTTAAGTGCTGCTGTTAAGGCATCACCGAGTTTATGCGCGGTATCTACGACAACTCCATCAGCGCCAAAACCTTGTGCGAGTGACACCCAGTCCAATCCTCCGATTCCAACACCGAATCTCTCCTTTCCTTTAAGCGCCTGCTTGATTCGAATTAGCGCAATTTCTTCATCATCAAATACAACGACGATAATCGGTAAATTTTCTTTGACTGAGGTTTGCAATTCCGCAACTGCCATCATGAAACCACCATCGCCTGCGAAAGCGACAACCGGACTTTTAGGGCGCGCCAGTCTAGCTGCTAAAGCACCCGGTATGGCATAACCCATGGAGCCCAATCCATTCGATGTAAGAAAATTGCGCTCACCATGAGATTTCCATTTTTGTACAACAAGCAAACGACTCGCACCGGCATCACAGGTGGCCACGGTATCTCTCGGCAACACATCGCAGGCCGCTTCCATAGCCGCTTGAGGTGACAAGCCTTTGCACGGAGTATTCAATGCGTTGGAAACTGCGATTCGAAAATCACTTGCCGCTTTTAATCCCCAGCCTTGGCCCGCGTCGCAATAATCGGTCAAGCCATGGAGTAATAATTTTAGATCGCCAACCATTTCCATATCGAAAGGAATCAAGCAATCCAGCGAAGCGACATTCGCAAGAGATAACACAGGAAGCGTGTAAGGCCAGGGCTTGGGCTGAAGCTCAACTATATCTAGCCCGATGGTAATAATGAGGTCTGATTGATTTACCAATTCGCGCTCAATGGTGCCACCGATGATGCAACCCGCACTGAGCTCGTGATCTTCAGGAATAGCTCCTTTACATTTAGAGGTAGTGAGTATCGGCGCGCCCAACTTTTCAGCTAGGGCAACCAACTCAGCCGAAGCCTTGTCCCAATAGACACCCAGGCCAGCCAGGATAATTGGCTTGCGGGCCTTTGAGAGCATGTCCAAAGGCTTACGCAATGCCTTCCGATCCGGCTCAATTGACACGCGTTCGGGTAAAAGCGACTCTGGCTCACCAACCAAGGGTGTAGCCTGCTTCGTTATTTCTGGCGAAGGTAAATCAATATGTACCGGGCCCGGAGTCGGTGCCGTCGCAACTTGAAACGCATGACGGATTTGCAAACTCGCCGTGTTAGCCTGCAAAGTAGTATTCCATTTCGTAATCGGTGAGAAAATTTTCTGGTGATCAATAGTCTGGCGTAATCTTGTCTCGAAAATATCTGTTGGATATTGATCGGTAAGTGCAATCAAAGGTGCACGATCTAGCCAGGCATAGGCAACCCCATTCACCATATTCGTCGCACCCGGCCCACGGGTTGAAGTACATAGACCCGGGCTACCGGTAATTTCACCCCAGGTAGCTGCCAACATCGCCCCTGCAACTTCTTGTTTCATTAAGATATAGCGCATGTCACGCTCACGAGCAGCGTCCATTAAGTGCACGGTATCACCGCCTGGATGGCCGACTATAAATGGAGTGCCCACATCACGAAAAGCTTCCGCTAGTACTTCTACAGTATTGCTCATGGTTTGTTCCTAATCCTTAATTTGGTCGTAATGAATATCGATTATCAGATTCAAGTGATCATCAACGGTAATAGTCGTATCCGGTCCTGCGACAACAGTTGATTCACGCTCTTCTATGACCGCAGGTCCAGAAAAACTGGTGCCTGCCGCAAGGCCATAGCGGTTGTAAATTTTGCAAGGAGCGTAACCTGTCTCCGGGAAATAAACCTGACGCTCACCCTTGTCCGCCGCGCCGCGGTCAATTTGTTGACCTTCAAAATTCAGTTGAATATTCGGCGTTGGACCAGAAGCACTAATGCGCCATGTCACCGTTTCTATCGCAACGTCTGAGATACTGCGACCAAACAATTCGCTGTAACGCGCCAGGAAATCAGTCTTGAGTAAATTGGGCAGATCGACGCCAGTTAAGTCATCAGGCAGGTCGACTGAGATTTCAAACCCCTGTCCCTTGTAGCGCATTTCCACACGCTGCTTGATGGTAATCGTATTTACATCACCGCCTGCTTCAACCAATGATTGAATCGCAGCTTCTGACATGTCTTTGTAAATCTTACATACTTTTTCCACATCGATCTGATCAACAAGCGACACATAGCTGTGAACACCTTCAGTAGCCGGAGCAGCGATTAAGAAACCTAGCGCCGAAGACACACCAGCACCCAAAGGGCAGATAAAGCGATTGAGTTTGAGCTGCTTGGCCACGCCATAGGCATGCACAGGGCCCGCTCCGCCAGTCGCGACCAAGGTATAACGACGTGGGTCGCGACCTTTCTCTGCGATATGCGAGCGAGTTGCCGCCGCCATATTGTTGTTAACGATGGCATGAATTCCCGCAGCAATCGCAGTGACGTCCATGCCAGACGGGCCTGCGAGTTTGACATCGATCGCTTCACTCACCACATCGATGTTGAGCGACATTTCGCCACCGAGAAAATAATCCGGCGAAAGATAACCCAACAGCAAATCAGCGTCGGTTACCGTAGGATCTTCGCCGCCCAAGCCATAACAAACAGGGCCAGGTTCGGAGGCGGCGCTATCAGGACCTACTTTTAATAGCCCCATCGCATCGAGACGAGATATCGAACCACCTCCAGCACCAATTTCGATCAAGTCAATAACTGGAACCTTAAGTGGAATACCTGACCCTTTACGAAAGCGACGCACTCTACCTGCCTCAAAAGTATTCGCATGCTCCGGCTCGAAGTCTTCTATAAGGCACATTTTTGCTGTCGTGCCTCCCATATCGAAGGCAATCACCGATTTAGTGTCAGTCAATTTACCGTAGTAGGATCCTGAAATTGCGCCGGCAGCTGGGCCCGACTCAATCATTTGAATTGGAGCCTCCTGAGCCACGCGAAGTGCCGCTATACCACCGCCGGATAGCATCACATTGAGTGGTCCAATGAGCCCTAGGGCAGTCAATTTCTCATGTAGATCATTTATGTAGCGACGCATCAGAGGCAAAACATAGGCATTCGCAACAGCAGTACAAGTACGCTCGTATTCTCGAATTTCGGGAGCCACTACCGTGGATATAGTCACGGGTAGATCAGGGTGATCAGAAAGTATGATGTCACTCGCACGCTGCTCGTGCTCTGCATTGATATAGGCGTTAATAAAACAAACGGCTATTGCATCGACACCTTGTGCAACCAGCTCATCGCTAGCCGCCTTCAGTCCAGCCTCATCCAGCTCGACTAAGATTTCACCGTCGGAGCTAATACGCTCTTTCACCGTAAGGCGCAGGTTGCGGGGCACCAAGGGCTCTGGTTTTTCGAGGAACAGGTCATAGAGGTCGTAGCGCATTTCGTGCCCTACTTCCAATACATCACGAAATCCGCCGGTAGTAATTAAGCCAACTTTTGCGCCTAGACGTTCGATAACTGCGTTGGTTACCAGAGTCGTACCGTGCACAATGCCATCTAACTGCGACAGTTCGACTCCGGCTTCAAGGGCGATACGCGTTACACCTTCACAAATCGCTTTACCGGGATCAGTTGGCGTCGTTAACTGCTTGCCGGTAAATATCATATCCCGGTGCTCATCGACTAATACGAAGTCTGTAAAGGTGCCACCAACATCAACACCTATTCTAATTCTTTTCTGCATTTCGGAGTTTCTCTAAAAATGGTCGTAAGGGTGGCTACTTAGGTGCTGATGCCTTCAAATCTCATAGCCATATTCTGCTTTCGCAGCTGCTGTGGAGACATAGCCATTATCAATATCTTTCTGGATTGATGCGGGATCACGCGCTTCGGGTTTTCCAAATCCTCCTCCCCCAGGAAAGTGCAACTTCAGCAATTCACCTGGCTTCAACACATCGCGAGACTTTAGATGAGCATGGGATCCATCGCTCAGTTCGACTTTCGAAACGGAGCCATTCTTAGCACCAAGAATACCCATTGGAGGATATTTTCCACGGTCTGCTAATGTAGATAAGTTGACCGGGGATTTGGATAGGACTTCAATTTCAATATCTTGCCCCAACCCGCCCCGGAACTGACCAGCGCCACCGGAGTCCACTGCCAGTTCTTTTTTCCACACACGCAGGGGTGAGGCACTTTCCAGAGCCTCGATGCTGCCGACACCCGTATTAGAAGGAAATGCCGTACAGGCATAGCCATCCATTCGATGATTAGCACCCAATCCTCCGCAGGCAAATAAAACTTGATTAAAGCGATTACCTTGGAGATCAATACCACCATAGACTGTACGTAATGTTGGAGAACTACCAGAGTCCGCACTCACTTTCTCTGGAACTATCTGTGCCAAACATCTGTAGATAACACCAGGCAAAAAATGACCAGTTAAATGGCGCGCCGCTGTTGGGGCAGGTGAAGTTGGATTAAGTATGCATCCTTCAGGAGCTGATATGGTAACTGGCAAAAACGAACCCTCATTGCGCGGACTATCGGGGTCGAGGGCGCACTTGATGGGATAGGTTGCATAAGAATAGGTGTACTTCAAGACTGAGTTAATTCCGCGCGCTATCTGCGGCGAGGTACCTGCAAAATCGAGATGAAGATCTGAGCCCTTAATTGTTAGTTCACATTCAATATGTGTTTCTTCATCATCAAACCCGTCTGCATCAACTGAGGCATGCCAACTACCATCGGGTACCGCTTCAATCGCCGTTCTCATTGCCTGCTCAGCCCGGCTACGCAAGGCTTTCGACAAACTGGTCAGCTCATCTAACCCGGTATCTTCAAGAAATTGTTGGACACCTTTTGCACAAACTCGCTGCGCAGCGACCTGAGCATAGATATCACCGATCACCTGATCTGGGACGCGAACATTTGAGCGAATAGTTTCACCTACGAAGGGGTCCTCTACATTTTCACGGATGAATTTCACCGGCATGATGCGCAAACCTTCCTCCACCAGTTCGCGAGAGTCAGAACCCCAGCCTGAACCACCGATATCGGGAAGATGCGCAATCGAACCTGAGAAAGCTACGAGCTTATCTTTGTAGAAAATAGGTGATGCCATGGTAATGTCTGGTAAATGACCCGAGCCAATCCACGGATCATTGGTAATAATACAATCACCAGGGCGCCACTCTTCTATAGGGATACGGTCAATAAAATCTCTCACAGAACTAGGCAGCATGCCTACAAATGAGGGTATGCCACCGGTATTTTCCGCAAGGCAATTACACTCGGCATCCATCAATACAGTACAGAAATCATTGGACTCACGTACCAATGTCGAGAAGGCCGTACGCAGTAACGCCGCTGCCGATTCATCGGCTATAGAAATCAATCTCGACCACAGAATTTCTAATGTAACTGGATCGAAATCACTTGCTTTTTGCTCGCTCAATGTTTGTATTTCCTTTTTCTGCTCTATAGCTTCACTTCCTACGCAACGTCATCGTGTAATCGATGACGAGACATAAAAAACTTGTGTTCATCTCACATAGGCGTTAATTTATACAAATGAATAAAATCAGTCAAGGGCTTATACGACTGAATGTCGAAAGCCAGAGAAAGGTCACGCTGAAATTTCTCGTTTAATTGAAATTTAGTAGATTTGTAGATACCAACTATCAGTAGTTTAGGATCTTAATCAGTAGTTGGGTGACCGCAGTATTAAAAATACCTAGCCAACAGGAGAAAACTTGGTGAGCGATACACTTAAATTTTATAGCGCAGGAGAATGGACCACCGGCAGTGGCGAACGCTTTGCGTCGATAAACCCTGCAAACGGCAACGAAGAAGTGATGATCGGTGGCGCCTCTGCGGCTGATGTCGATAATGCTGTTAAAGGCGCTCAGCAAGCATTCAACAATCCTGACTGGCGTGACTTGAAACCTCATTTGCGCGCTCGATTTCTCTACCGTATCGGTGAGCTTATTGATGCTGATGCCGACAAGCTCAGCCATATTCAAATGACCGACAACGGCAAAACTATAAGCGAATGCCGTCAAATGATTGCCGGTGCGGCAAACTGCTTCCGATACTATTCGGGCGTTTGCGAAACCTTGGAAGGTACTGTTACGCCTTCACGCGGGGACTATATGTCAATGGCGGTTAGCGAACCTATCGGTATCGTCGGCTTGATCACTCCCTGGAATTCGCCAGCCTTGCTTGAAGCCAATAAAATCGCACCTGCACTCGCTGCAGGGAATTGCGTGATACTGAAGCCATCTGAAGTCACATCACGCATTGCTCTGGAGTACGCGCGAATTGCCGAAGAAGCAGGCTTACCCCCCGGCGTTTTGTCCGTTATCACAGGAGCCTCCGATATAGGCCGGTTGATCGTCGAGCATCCATATATTGGCATGATTAGTTTTACCGGTGGTCCCGTGGCAGGAAAGCGGATCGCGGCGAGTGCTGGAGCCTTGCTGAAACCTGTGGTCTTAGAATTGGGCGGTAAATCGCCAAATATAGTCTTTGCCGATGCCGACTTCGATGCCGCGTTGAACGGCGTAGTAAGTGGAATATTTTCTGGCGCAGGGCAGTCCTGTGTCGCCGGCTCAAGAGTTTTTATCCAGCGCCCGATTTTTGAGAAGTTTGTATCTGCACTGGTTGAGCGCGCCAACGAATTAGTCATGGGCCCACCTGATGCAATGGCCACTGAACTAGGGCCTTTGGCCACCTTCCAGCACCGCGATCTGGTGCATAGTCTTGTTACGCGAGCAATTGAGCAAGGAGCAGACCTGCTCTGTGGCGGACAAATACCTCAAACAGGGGAGTTCGCATCGGGTGCCTTTTATCCCGCCACGGTGATTGACGGCGTAAGCAACCAATCCAGCATCTGTCAGGAAGAAGTTTTTGGCCCTGTGGCCGCCGTATTACCTTTTGACGACGAGCAAGATTTACTTAGTCAAGCCAATGATAGTGCCTATGGGCTGGCCTCTGGAATTTGGACAACCGATTTAAAACGCGCGTGGCGAGTAGCACGTAAATTACAAGCGGGTACGGTATGGATCAACACGTATAAACAACAATCGATCTCGACGCCTTTTGGGGGCTATAAGGAAAGTGGTTTGGGGCGGGAGAAAGGAGTCCAGGGTATGCGCGTTTATATGCAAACCAAAGCAATCGTCTGGGCAGACTAAACCATCTTCGCGAACGATTTATTTCTTGGGGTTATCAGCCTCAATCTCTTCTCTTACCATAGCTGCCACACGTGTCAATCCGGCTGAACGAACATGTTCTTGCGCTACGGCCTTGGCAGCTATGGGATCCCGTGCTCTTAATGCTTCGAATAATTTGCGGTGCTCTCGTTGTGCCACCGCCCAGCGCTCATGTGCAGGGTAGACAGGCTTCCATATTAATATTTTCGCAGTATTGATCACTTCAAGCGATTGGTTAAGAAACACGTTTCCTGAAATATCAAATATCATTTTGTGAAATTGCTCATTTAGATTGGCCAATTCGCTCCCCGTTTGGTCGCCTCCTTCCTCCAATTGCAAAAGAATAGCGTCTAAGCGCTCAATATCCTCATCAGTAATCACCCTGGCAGCCATCTCGGCTGCGAGTCCCTCTATAATTCCTCGATATGAATAGAAGTCCGATACCTGTTTACGACTCAGAGTTGCCACGGTTATACCTTTCCATGGCTCCATCACGATTAATCCTTCAGCTTCCAGAATTCGAACCGCTTCTCTGATCGGTGTACGACTGACTTTAAGCTTTTCACCTATGGCATTTTCTTTTAGCCACTCACCTGGCAGGTATCGACCCTCTGCAATACCATCCCGGATATGATCCCTCACCTCATCAGTCAGTGAACGCCTTTGCGGTTTCGATCCTTTACTACCCATACTGAAAACTCACTATCAATAAAAATCCTGTTTAGTATACATATTTCGCTGACAAAGCATACGCAATATTCCTGTTGGCGTTTATAACATCCGATTTAAGGATCGCAGGTGTGATCGAAATAGTTCCTGAAGCCTGGCTTGACTAAATGGACGAGCATTATTAATGATTCTTCCTCTTGAAGTTCTGTCTGCAAAACGGTAAATTATACAATTGAATAATTCGTAGATAGCTAATATCAAGCGCGATTCACAAACCCATGGCTGAGAAAAATAACATGACTTTCACCGTTCGTGAGCCTTACAGCATACCCGCTGTCTATCAAACCAAAGACACAAGCCAATACGAAAGGGAAGCATTGGATAAGCATATTCAAGCAGATGCCGTAGTGATTGGCGCAGGAATAACCGGCAATACATTAACGGTACACCTTACCGAATCAGGAAAATCTGTCGTACAGCTTGAAGCTAAAGTCCCCGGCTGGGGAGGGTCAGGACGTGCTTTTGGTTCAGTTGTGCCTTGCCACAAAAACAGCGAAGAAGCGATAATCCGTCACTATGGCGAGGAACGTGGCACTCGACTAATTGATGCACTGGCGCATGGCCCCGCCCTCGTTTCAGAATTACTCAATCGCCACAATATAGACGCCGCCTTTGCCGGTGGCGGATGGGCTTTCGGCGCCCACTCAAAGCCATTCTATAAAAAACTGCAAAATCGCGCTGAATACTGGCAATCACGAAATGCCGATGTCGAATATCTCAATGCCAACGAATTTAGCCAGGTCATTGGCAGTGACTACTACGGTGGCGGTCTAATTGATAGGCGCGCATTATCAGTTAACCCCTATGCCTATGCCCGCGGCTTATTTAAAACTGCCCATCAACTTGGCGCCAAGCAATACACTAATACACCTGCTGTTGATGTAAAGCAAAAGCGAAATGGAAATTGGCGAGTCACAACTCTCGAGGGCAGTGTTGAATGCGAGAATGTCTACTTTTGTACGAATGCGTACACGAAAGGAGGTTGGCCAGGGCTTGAGAAAGGCTTCGTTCCTGTTCGAGGCTTTGGGGCAACGACTGCCGCCGTTGATCCAGCTCTCTTGGTTGATATTCTTCCTCAGAACCACTTTATCACTGATACACGACAACTCTGGTCGGGCCTCAGGAAACTTCCCAATGGACAGATACACCTGGGAGTGGGCGGCCCAGCCATGGGCGCTAAAGGTAAAGCCGATTTAAAAGTTGCAAGACAACGCCTCAAAGATGTATACCCCGCTATTGGCTCTGTCGAGTGGGGTGAAAGCTGGAGTGGTTGGATTGCAATCAGTACCGACCAGTTTCCACGGATACTGCGTCTCGCCAATGGCGTCTGGGCCGCTCAAGGCTACAGTGGACGCGGTATTGCCATGGCTACTTTACTTGGTAGAGAGCTCAGCTTCTGTCAGGGTGATTCTGAAGGCGAAGATTTGATACTGCCTGTGGATAAGAAAATCCCCTGGGTACCATTTCACCCCTTCTCTCCCTTGGGGGTTGCAGCTATGATCAGCTTTTATGGCATACAAGACGCAATGGCTATCCGAAACAAATAACTAAGCATGCCGACTCTAATACTCGTTATGCAAATCACTCGCAGTTGGAACCTGGTTGCTTCCGGAACATCTTGACTGCATTAACAATGATGGAAACAGACATGAATAATCTGGCTAAAACTCGTAGTAGGATCATCCCGCTCTTGGTCATCTTGCTTAGCGCTCTAACTGCTTGTCAAACTACTGAAAACAGCTCGATTCCATTGACTGCTGACGGCAACCCTGATTTTGGTGGTATTTGGCAAGCCCTAGGCAGCGCACACTACAATCTAGAACCTCATGCCGCAGATTTCCCACCCCTGCCGGTGCTGGGAGCTGTCGGAGCTATACCTGCGGGCTTGGGTGTGGTTGAGGGTGAAACAATACCTTACACTCCAGCTGCCCGTGCGCAACAACAGGCAAACAAGGAAGACTGGTTGACACTGGATCCCGTCGCTAAGTGTTATATGCCGGGTATTCCCCGCGCAAATTATATGCCCTTTCCTTTTCAGATTATCCAGTCGCAAGAACACATAGTGATGGCATATGAATTCGCCAGTGCGAGCAGAATTGTGTATATGAATCGACCGGATTTCGAGGCGCCGGTTTTTAGTTGGATGGGACACGGTCGAGGACGTTTTGAGGGTGAAACTCTCGTTATCGATGTGACGGATCAGGTTCCGGACACATGGCTTGATCATGCGGGCAATCACCATACCGAAGCATTGCGAGTGACAGAGCGTTATACTCACATGGGCCCGAATGTTTTGATGTACGAAGCAACCCTCACCGACTCCAATGTTTACACGAGGCCTTGGACAATTCGTCTGCCCTTATACCGACGCCTCGATACGAATATGCAGTTACTTGAATTTAAGTGTGTAGAGTTTGCAGAAGAGATGATGTATGGCCATCTAAGCAAGGATGCAGAGACGCCTTAAGTAACTCTCATTTGTCTCTGGAATTACTACTGTGGCGAGCGAGCTGCTGTTTTCGCAATTACGAATGCCGGCCCCGGCTTACAATGCTGCTATTCTTAATTCACTCTTAGCAGAGCTTTAAACCCGACTGAGCCAGGGCCCTGAACTGCTAGGGGCACTGAAAAAATTGGTTCTATAAAACCGATCGAATCACTTCCATAAACTAAAGGCTGCCAGATGGTAGAAGAAAACAAAATAAAGCATCAGCAATGGAAAATCCTTGCATTAATGTTTTTGGCCTATGGCGGGACAATGCTTTGTCGTAATACGATTGGCGCCTTAAGTCCAGCCATGTCCGAAGACCCGGAAATCATGCTAACCACATCTCAACTTGGCGAAATATTAGCCTGGGGAGCAGTGGGCTCAATAGTAGGGAAGTTGTTTTCGGGAATAATTGCTGACCTCATTGGTGGAAGGCGCGCTTTGTTTGCCTGTGTATTTACTGTGGCATTGTCAACAATGGCATTCTCGCTACCTTCATCCGTTTTCTTCTTTAGCCTCATTCATTTCATTATGCGCGTCTCGCAGACCATAGGCTGGCCCTCTGTAGGCCTACTTATTAATCAATGGTTTCCAAAGCAACATCATGGCAAAGCTTGGGGAATTGTATCAACGAGCTCTCGCATTCACACTGCAGTGTCAGCAGTATTGTTGGGTGTTTTAGTCGCCGCATTTAGTTGGAGATCTTCCTTTTTGATAGCAGGCTCTTTCTACTTAGTGGCCTCATTTCTATTTTTGTACCTAATTAAATCATCCCCAACAAAAGTAGGCCTTAAAGACCTCAGCGAAAAAGCTGCGCATGCAAGTTTGTCTGCAACACTGAAAAGCATATTAAAGTGGCTCATTACTTTGAAAAAGGATTCATGTTTCGTTTACATAACACTCATGATGATGATGCTATTTGTATTGTACGATTTTGTGGGCTATGCCCCTCTCTACTTAAACCAAGCCACAGGCTTAAGCGCTGCAGACGCCGCGAAAGCCTCGGCGTTTTTCCCTCTTGGAGCTCTCGTTTCTGTGGTGATTTTTGGTTTTCTTTACGACCACTTAAAATTTAATAACCTAAGAATATTACTCATATGCTGTCTCAGTTTAAGCACACTGTTTGTTGGTTTGTTATGGTCTATAAGCTCATTTGGACTCAGCGAGGGCTCAACGCAAATTCTGAGTTTTATCTTGATTTTTATGTTTGGCTTTACCTTCGCACCAGCGTGGTACTTACCAGTTAATGTTTATATTACCGGCTTGGGCGGATATCACATTGGTTTTACACTCACTCTAGTGGATGTATTCGGTTACATTTCTTCAGCTGTTTTTAATGTTGTCGCTGGAAGACTCGCAGAGTCCAGTTGGGATTATTATTTAGTATTTGTAATGGTCTTCAGTGTCTTGGCCACAGCGTTTCTGTTTATGTTTTTTAGGGAAATGCAAAAAAACATTTAGAGCACCTGGCGAAATCATCTACAGCAATGCGCTCGCGCTGACTAAAAAACCATACACAAACGCCTGGCCTCAAACATGGCCGCATGCACGTTACGACTGGCAACAGCGTCGCCAATGCGGAATAACTGGTACTTCCCCTCCTCGTTGAGATTGATAGTCTGCGGATTCAGATCCGCCAGAGCATCAATATCGATCATGCCCAGATTCATGGCATCTTTTTTCAGCTCGAAATAAACATCGTCTGCGGGAAGGGTTCCGTTTTCGACCACTACATGGTCGACGGTTTTTTCCAGAGGAGCCGAGGTTAAATCACACCAGAGACTCGCAACAATCTTGCCACTTTCGCGGCGCAACGAAACCAGCCGATGATCGGTCGTCATTTGCATTCCGGCGTTGTAGAATTTTTTCATCGCCCCTGGATAATTAGTGGGACCGATGTGTGTTCCAATAAGGCGGTCAGGCGTAACCATTTGAACCTTTTGTCCTTGATCGAGCAGGTATTCGGCTGTTCCTATTCCGGCTTCGGCACCATTTTCGTCATACAGCAAAATGTCACCGCTTAGCCTGACCTGACCCGTCAGAACATCCCAGCTGGAAACGCAGAGATCGTGTCCGGACTCGAAGAATTCGACATTCGGCATGCCACCTGTTGCAACGATGATGATGTCAGCATCCATGTCGACTATTTCGCCGCCTTCCACATAGCGGTCATATTCAATCTGCACACCGATATGTTCAAGCTCGCCTTTGAGCCAGTGGACGATTCCAATCAAGTCACGGCGACGTGGAGCACGAGACGCAATTAGCAACTGTCCACCTGCAGCCGAGCTGGCTTCGAGAATTTTTACGTCATGCCCGCGTAGTTTGCAGACGCGCGCGGCTTCCATCCCGGCGGGGCCCGCACCTATCACGATAATCCTCTTCTCGGGACCGGCACCTTTTTCGACCAGTTGAGGGATTGACTGTTCGCGGCCGGTTGATGGATTGTGGATGCAATAGGCGGCACCCGAATGATAAATCTGGTCAATGCAGTGCCCTGCCCCGACGCAAGGGCGGATGCGGTGCTCAAAACCTGCTTCAAATTTAGAAAGAATATGTGGATCAGCCATGTGGGCGCGGGTCATACCCACCATGTCCACTGCACCAATCTCGAGCGCAGTACGGGCCGAGCCAAGGTCCATTACCCTACAGGAATGGATTACCGGCACACTGATCTGACTGCGGATATTCTTCAGTTTGTCGATATGCGGAGAGGCAGGTGTACCCATCGGTGGAACCGACCGGCTAACGCCCAACTCGCTGCCCATGACCGAGCCGTAGACGATATTGAGATAGTCGGTCATCCCGCTCTCGGCATAGCGCATATTAATATCTAGCGCCTCTTCTTCACTCATTCCGTCTGGATCGCCGCCAGTAGTTCGAATTCCAACAATGAAGTCAGCGCTGACAACCGCACGGATCTCCTCGAGCACTTCGAGACTAAAGCGCATGCGGTTGTCGATGCTGTCACTGCCATATTCATCGCTGCGAAAATTCTGGTCTAAAATCAGAAAAGAGCCGGCGAATTGCACGTAAGCCATTAACTCAATGCCATCAAGACCGGCCTGTTCCGCGCGAATCGCGGCGGCGACATATTCGGCCTTGATACGATTGATATCCTCGATCTCAACCGCTTTTGGATATTGTTTATGCGCTAGTTCGCGCACGCAGGAGGCTGACATGAGAGGCAACCAATCCGGATCAGCCCAACTGGTGCGGCGGCCAAGATGGGTCAGCTGTGTGATCACCTTACAGTCATAGGCATGCACTGTCTGCGCGAGCTTGCCCCACCATTCAATGACCCGGTCGGTAGAGGCATCCACATTGCCAAATGTTGCGGGGGAATCACGGCTGACGATAGTTGAGGCGCCGATCATCGACATCGCCATCCCGCCCTTGGCCTTTTCCTCGTGATATGCGATGTACCGTTTTGCGGTCATTCCGTCTTCGGTAAAGGCCGGCTCGTGTGCTGCAGAGAATATCCGGTTCTTGAATGTCGTGTTTTTGAGTTTGAAAGGTTGGAGAATGGCATCGGGCATCTTTATGTTCCTTGTGGATGACTTTACTTGATTATGTAGTGAGGCAGATTAACGCCGCTCGCCGGGCACAACGAATCGTTTTTCTCCAGCAGCTCTTACCACCTCGATCTGGCCTTGCTGATACTGATCCACCTGACGCCTTATGATCGGGCCCAATGAACTCTCATTGGCTGCGACTCGGCTTAAGGCCAGCCTTGCAGTCGTTACAGCCAATTCAAAGTCGCCTGTAGCGGCTTGGGCCGCTGCTAGCGTACTTAGCGACATGGCGTCGGGTTCAGGGAGTTGTTGCAATGCTCGGTTGGCCAATTCAAGCGCTTCGCCTGCTCTGCGCTTACCGGGATCAGGATGACTTGCCAGCAAGCGGGCCGCGGCGTAGAGGGTCATAGATTCATTAGGTTTGAGCTCCAAGGCGGCGAAGAAACTTAACAGAGCATCATCGAAACGACCCAGATAGGACTGTGCGCGACCCAACCGAAAGAATGCTGGCGCAAAGCCAGGATTCAACTGTGTGGCGAGCTTTAAATGAGACTCAGCTTGCGCAACCTGATTCGAGAAGCCGAGAGCCGTACCTAGATTGAGATGCCCACGGGAATCGTTCGGAGCGAGTTGCACATAACGTCGCCAGTAATTGAGCGCCTCGTTGTATCGTCCCAGATCAGTCAGCGCGATGGCGAGACTCTCAATCACCACGGTATTCTCGGGGTCGAGCTCGACGATTCGTTCCTGCCGTTCAATTATCCTCTCCCGCAAGTGATTAGCGGAGAAACGCCTCAAACTCTCGCTCTCGAGTTCGTTGCGGGGCATGACTTGAATCCACAAGTCAGCCATCTCGTTCGATGATAAAGGACCGAATTCGATGTCTTGCGGCGGGTTATTAGGATTGCGTTCGTTGTCCGTGGAGTTGTCATAGACGAACTCCATCGATAACCTCGTACCACGCGGCATACTGATTGGTTGTTCGAAGCGGGACTCGCTTTGCCTGTAAAAATCCCATTCCTCAATTCTCGCAAGCCACTGCTGGCTGCCATCCGGCAGAGTGGCCCAGGCCTTGATGTCCTTGCAGGTGAAGTGACAGTGAGGCATAACGCTCAGCACATCGACATGATAGGGCAGCTCGTAACTGTCGCGAGTCATAAAACTGGCGTCACCCGCAGCGATGGGCAGCCAGCGCGAGCCGAGCCAGATCATTTGCGGATTCAGTTCGGGAGGTTCGTCGGCAAAATAGAGCCCTATCACTGGATCGATGATCTCCTCGAAACCGGACGGCATCATGTGCAACTGCACCACGAGATCCGCGTCGCTAGGCAGTCGCCAGGCGAGCCCTTTGGGCAATTCAGAGGCTCGCTTCCCGGGGACCCAATTCACGAAATGACCGTCGGGATAATGTGCCGTTGGGTTGTCCATTCCTCCGTAGCCAGTGCCAGGCTCCTCGTTGTCGCGTCGCCACGAGGCGTCAGTCTCGTCGAGGCGAAACTCGGCATGATGAACGACTTCGTGATTGTCTAACCTGAACTCAAGCGCGCGCACATAGCGATCTGACGCAGTTACATTCGGTATTACGAAATTGCGGAATACGTCGGAATCCTCTAGCGGAAGCGAATACGGCGCCTGAAGCTTCACGATCAGATCAGGCTCACCTAATTGCCAGTCCGGTGTCCATTGACCAGTTGGAAGATGCTCCAATGGCTTGCCGGTTGAGGCACCTTCGGACCCCATCACCAGAGTGTTGTCGTGCTTATGTTTAGCGACCAAGGGATTGGTGACTAGAGAATTGACAGCTTCAGAGTTGGGGTTGGGCAGACCTTCCCTGGTGATGATATTGCTGGAAGTTACGCACCCGGTCAGAAGTAGAAGAGTGGCCAGAACGACGATAGGCGAACTAGTGGGTGACATGAATCCCTGCCTCTCCTTTGGTTTAATCAGACCACGACGTAAATTAATTCTCACCGGCGGCCTCCCGCCGCTCCTCTTCCCGCGCACCCTGTAACATATTAGGCAACGCATAGTTGCCCTCGTGGCAGGCAAACTCGTATATATCTCCATCGGAATAGTCGAAGATAATCTCCCGGGTGTAAGGGGCAGAATAAGTACCGGGGTCGTTCGAAGTAAGTTGATAACGCAACTGTCCATCACCGATTCGAGTAATGCGTTCAACATTTAGCTCGGCGCGGTTGTGGCTAAGTTCACTCCTATCCGAAAAATTACTCGTCTCCACCACCAGGGTGTCGCCATCCCAGTAGCCACGGGAATCGCCATGCAAGAGCTCGATAGCCTCGGGCGCGTGTGGCATGTCGGTGAGCGGAATGATGCGGGCGTCATGCATCATCTCTTGCACGATTACGACGTAATCCTTGGACTGTACGATTTGCCAGTAGCTGTTGTATCCGGAATCCAGATAGGGTGCGCCGTTAGTGATGCAGCGGTCATCCTGGCTCAGAGTCGCATAGGAGTCGAGGGTCTCAAAACGCTCGCCGGCGGCAGCCGAGTTGTTTCTCAGCTGGGCCAACCGTTCACGTCTGGCTGTGCCCCCCTCTGTAAGCGGTGGATATTTTCCATTCGGCGGGTCAATAATCTGGGAAGTACGGTTATGTATACTCCGCTCCGCCAACCAGAACTGATCGTAATTTCCGGTGGAGGGATCATTGGATCCTGTATCTCCTGACAAGGCTGATGTAATCACTGATTCGCCAAACAGGGCGTCATCGGTCTCTGACGTAATTTCGCCAGCTCGCTGCGCAATAATTTGCATTTCTTCCGCGGTGAGAAACTCGCGACCTTCGAATATATCTGGTCGCTGCACAGGAGTAACAGTGTTATTTGCCCACACACCCTGGATATCGGGCTGTCCGTCACTAGTTCGAGGAACCTGGTAGCCAGCTTGAGCGCACGCGGAGCTACCAGTGACGAGAGTAAAAATACAGAAAATGTAATGCGGAATTCGACCTATATTGGTTTTCATGGCTTTGTCTCTTATTCAATAAACACTTTGAAAGAACTACGTTAGTTTAGCCGATTTTCGAGATGGACATAAATATTTATTCAATTGTATAATCTACTCGCAGGGATTTACAAGTATATTTATACTGTAGTTTGGACCCGTAGGCTTGGAATGCATACTGGTGAATCATCATTGCGTCCCCTAACATGGAAAATCGGTGAAGGTATATTTGACAACTATAGACGCCAGCATTAGCCGCAATAGAAAAGCAGACCAATATTAGTGTTGTTAGTAGTATGTTCATAACCCTAAAAATCAAGAGAGGTCATAATGAGTAATAATAATATCGTCTGTTTAGAAGCCCTGATAAAAACCGGGTTGGTGGGGCTTATATTTTCGTTGGCGTCTGCGGGGGCTATGGCGCAAGTAAATTCAATGGCACAGACTGACGGATCAATGACAGAGACTGGAAAGCCAGCTGCGCACGCGGGTCAGCGACCGATTAATAATTTACCAAATCCTTATGTCACCCAGCGTAATTTTGGTTCTCTGCCAGATGGCCGCCGTTGGGGCTCTGTCAGCGCGGTAGATATCGATATTGATGGCATTCATATATGGGCAGGAGATCGTTGCGGCAACAATCAATGTGCCACGACTCCGGGTATTAACCCTATTGTTAAACTTGATCCGAATGGGCGTGTAGTTACGCAGTTCGGCGCCGGTCAGATCCTCTGGCCCCATGGCATCGATGTGGATCATGAAGGCAATGTCTGGATTGCTGATGCTCGCATTGCGAATCAAGATGAAATAAACGAGAACCCTGCTGCCGCCAATTTGGGCAGTGCGATACTCAAATTTAGTGCTGACGGGGAGCTGCTGTTGACCATCGGTACACCGGGCGAGGTAGGCGATCCACCTACTCATCTCACTGACCCAAACGATGTGTTAATAGCTCCGAATGGCCGTATTTATATTGCCGAAACTCACGCTGCTCAGTTTCAAAATGAACCTGGCCCCGATACTAAGAGTCGAATCACTATGTGGGAGCCTGATGGCACCTATATAGGTCACTTCGGTGAATATGGCTGGGATGATGGCCAGTTTCGTTCACCACACGGCCTTGCCATGGATTCCCAGGGGCGCCTATTTGTCGCAGATCGAGGAAACAATCGTATTCAGATCTTCACCCAAGACGGAGAGTGGTTAGACACCTGGTACCAATTCAGTCGCATTTCCGGAATCCACATAGACCCTAGCAATGACTTGCTTTACGCCATTGACTCTGAATCTGATGAAAACTATAACCCGGGTGGCTGGAGAAAAGGGCTTCGTGTCGGCAATGCCCGCAACGGCGAAGTGCTGTATTTCATACCAGAACACGTCTCCACAATTCGGCCGTCTGGCATGGGTGGTGTCGGCGCCATGGGCGAAGGTGTTACTACCGACAAAGATGGCAATATTTATGCCGGGGATGTAGGCGTGTTTAAGGGGATGACCCGTTTCGTTCCGCGGTTAATTCCATAATACTTAAGCTAGTCATAAGAGCCGGCCAAGCGCAGGGCTTAGCCGTTTTTTCTGTTTATGAGAAAGTAGCTGGGCTCTCTATTTTCCAAGTTAAATTTTAAACGAGGCCTAGGTCTATAGACCTACTTCATGGAGAAAAAATGAGAAAAGCGATTTTAGTAACCGCCCTGCTGCTCCTTGCAGCCAATACAGCACGGGCTCAGTTTGCAGATTCTGATCCACTCGACAGCACTGGCTTTGTGCCAGAACGCCTTGGCAGAATCGATGCAGTAATCAACGCCGAAATTGCCAGCGGCAAGATCCCGGGTGCGGTTGCCCTGGTTGCCAGAAACGGCCAACTCGCTTATTTCAAGAGTTTCGGTTTTGCCGATATCGATGCGCAAACACCGATGCAAAAAGACAATATATTTCGCCTTGCGTCAATGACCAAGGCTATCACTTCAGTGGGGGCGATGATCCTCTATGAGCGCGGACTTTTCCAGCTGAACGACCCGGTCTCGAAGTACATTCCCGAGTTTGCCGACATGCAGGTAGTATCCGAAGTGGACGCCAATGGGGATGTATCCGCCACGGCCCCCGCTACCGTGCAAATCAAGATAGTCGATCTGTTCACACACTCATCTGGAATTAGTTATCCGTTTGCGTCCAACAGCGTGCAAAAGTCCTACGTTGATGCCGGTATAATCGATGGAATGACCAGCAGGGACATTACTCTCGAGGCCCAAATGAAGCTTTTGTCCACGCAACCGCTACTCTTCGAACCCGGTTCAGATTACGTTTACGGCCTCGGTCTCGACCTGCTGGGATACCTCATCGAAGTGATCAGCGGCAAGCCACTCGACCAATTTTTCACCGAGGAAATATTTACTCCACTAAACATGCTGGACAGCCATTTCTATCTGCCAAAATCCAGCACCGATCGCCTCGTAACACTCTATGCCGAAGCAGGTCAAGAACGACTGACCGTCTCGCGAGGACATGAATCCAATATCATTCTCGATAATCCACGTTACCCAGCCGGAGATGGACAGAGTTATTTTTCGGGTGGTGCCGGGGTGTCTTCCACGGCCTATGATTACGCTCGCTTTATACAAATGCTGCTGAACAACGGAGAACTGGATGGCTCTCAAATATTGAGTCGCAAGTCTGTGGAACTTATGCAAAGCGCTCGCATAGATTCGGACGGCGATCAAATTACTGATTTCGGTTTGGGTTTCGAAATTATTGTTGATCCCGCGAAGACCGGAGAGTTGGGTTCGATAGGAAGCTATTCATGGAGCGGTGCCTTTCTTACCTCTTACTGGATCGATCCAAGCGAAAACCTCATCGCTGTTTTCATGTCACAAGTCCGCCCGAGTCAATCTGACATCCGGGCGAAATTCAACACGATGGTATACCAAGCACTTGAATGATGAGCGCGAGCCACCATGGTCGGGCCCGAAAACTGCTCATGCAGCAGCTTGCGTCTTCGTCCGCTTTCCAGTGTTGGCTTCTGTGTAGCTATTTCCGCCTAAGCTACACTCTCTTCCCTCATATAAACTACGCTAGTAAACACCGATATTGTGGTGCCTATAGGCACATTGATCCTGCCCTATTCACTCTATGTTGAGTCAATATAAGCAACGAAGGATTTAATACAATCTTGCCTTGACTTATTTTATTCAATTGTATAATCTAACTTCATACACAATCAATATTAGGTTTTTTGTTGTGTATGGTTCGGGTAAATGTTTACAAACTGTGGGTTTTATTGCATTTATCTCTCCTCTTAGATGTAAGTATTTAGCCCAACACCTTATGGTTGTTGGGCTTTTTTTTGCCCAAAAACCCCAATTTCGAGCATCCCCCCCACCTCAAAAGCAATCAGTCATGAACTTAAGCCGTGCGAATAATTAATTCGGCTCATTCACGGCCATCTAATACCCACGGGTGCTCTAGCAAAGAGGGAATGAGGCGCACTAATGGAGAGGTGGAGACAGATCGAAAACGATCGCCGGGATGTCGGATATTCGCTTGATTCCTAGAACTCAACGCTGACTTCCCTTGCAATCAAAGATTCTTTAAACTGTCTAGCAAATGACTAAACCTAAACAGCCCACGCCGACAACCGCACAGCATGATACGCCACTGACAGATCAAGCGAAGTCTTATCTGCGTGATGCAATCCAGACACAGAAAATCAAACCTGGCCAGGAAATCGATTTTGCTGCATTGGCTCAGAAGCTGGACATGAGCCGCACACCGATTCGCGAGTCGATACGCCAGCTATTGGCCGAAGGTCTGCTTGAATTATTACCAGGCGGTAGAGTGTGCGTCACACAGTTATCAGCTCAAGAGGCCGATGATTTTTATCATGTTCGTGATGAACTCGAAGCTGTTGCTGCACGCAACGCCGCTGTGCATATTTCAGGCTTAGAAATCGAAATGCTCAAGGCTAATTTGGCCTTATTTGACAGTGCCAGAGAAGAACCCGAAAAGCTCTCTCTAATTGACAACCAATTTCATGTCATCCTACACAACGCTTGTGATAATAGTTATTTGTCACAAACATTGCGACGCTTACGCATTAGGATTGGGCTACTTCAAGGACAGCCATTTGGTAACTCGGAGCGTATCAATGCTGCTTACAAGGAACACGCATCTATTATCAAAGCCCTCGAATCACGCGACCCGAACAAAGCCCAAAGAGCTATTTCCAAACACTATCGCAGTGCGCGCAGCTCCAGGCTGTCACATCCCAGACCGTAGATAAAGACTATCCGCTCATCGCCGCACATTATGAATCTACTCTGTAGGTTTATGGAGATGCTGACCGTGGTGCTACTTACTGTTGGCTAGGTAGTGGTGACTGTGAGCGAATGGTTGCACCAACAACTGAATCAAGCCCCCGCATCGCTTTGTGTTGCGGAGCCTACTTGAACGAAATATTTTGTGAAATCTAGTCTTGACTATAGTATTCATGTGTATAAAGTTATGTGCATGCGGTGTCCGTACAGATACTATATGTTCGTATAGCCTAAGTAGATGTCATACATATTTGTGACCGGCGTTTCATTTACCGATCATCTGACCTGAGAACTTAGCCCAATACCTCTGATTTTTAGACTACTTTTTTACATTAAAAGAATCTTTGCACTCCCTACATATGACAAAATCTAAACAACCTAAACCAACAACCGCACAGAAAAACATGCCACTTGCGGACCAAGCGCTGGCCTATCTCCGCGATGCAATCCAAACCGGTGAAATCAGTCCTGGCCAAGAAGTCGACTTTGCCGCACTGGCTCAAAAGCTGGGCATGAGCCGCACACCCATTCGCGAATCGATACGCCAGCTATTGACTGAGGGGCTACTTGAACTGTTACCGAGCGGCACAGTGTGCGTCACTCAATTATCGCCTCTAGAGGCTGAAGGCTTTTATTTTGTTCGCGATGAACTCGAAATTCTTGCTGCCCGGGCCGCCGCTGTGCATATTTCAGACTTGGAAATCGAAATGCTCAGAGCCAATTTGGCGTTGTTTGACAGTGCCAGAGAAGAACCGGGAAAACTCTCTCAAATCGACAACCAGTTTCATGCCGTTCTGTACGACGCTTGTAACAATACTTATTTATCACAAACATTAAGGCGCTTACGCATTAAAATAGGGCTACTTCAAGGGCGACCATTTAGCAACCCCGAGCGAATCAATGATGCTTACCACGAACACGCATCTATTATCAAAGCCCTCGAATCACACAACCCGGATATAGCCGAAACAGCAATTGCCAAGCACTATAGCAATGCACGTAAATCCAGGCTGTCACTTCGCTGATCTAACCCAAGGACTGCCTGCCCCTTTATCGGGGCACAGATTGTGCGTTGATTTCGATAGATATGGTATTGCCAGATATGATGCCCATGCTGCTGGTATCGCGGCCGACTCATCGATAAATATTTCGACAATACTGAGAGGTTCCCATTTTATAACATCATAGTCTTAGCAAATAGATTCCATAAATACTTGTAATCTTTATCCACAAGCGATATTTTATACATTTGAATAATCATGATTAAAATGAGATTACACTCTGATATCCACTGGCGTGATATAGCAGAAAATCTGTATCGATGCGAATAAGGGTTACTAAAGAACCATTTATGAAACAATCTCATTCGTAGTGAAAAAGCTTCATCGGAACTGCTATTTGGAGAGCACAAAAATGCAACAATTTCTTAAAACACTGGGCATGCTCAGTTCTGTACTACTCGTCCTGATCAGTGTTTCAAGTCAGGCACAGCAACCCCGCTTCCTTAGCCTGGCACCGACTGAAGGCTTGCCAATCATTCCTTTAATGGAAGGCTTTATCCGTAACCCAGATGAAACGATAAGCTTTTCTTTCGGCTACCTGAATAGAAACAAGGAAGCTGTAGAAATCCCATTTGGAGAGTCCAACTTTATGAATCCCGCTGAATACGGCGGCATGCAACCCACACATTTTTCCACTGGCCGCCACACTGGCGTTTTTAGCATCACAGTACCAGCGGACAAGATAGATACCGAGATTTGGTGGAACCTAAAGACTGACAATCAGGAAGTTCTTAGAGTACCTGGTCGAGCTGGCCGTGTTGCCTATGAACTCGACTTCATATTGCCACGACCCCAAGGCGCTCTACAGCCGCTTGCTGGTTTCGGCGAAAGTAACGACATTTCTCCGGGGCTGTTAGCTTCCGTTCGCGATTATCCTAATTCAGTAAAGGCCGAATCCGAAGTACTTTTAACAGTAAGAGTGAAAGATCCATCGGTGCGTGATTCAAACGACCCGCGATTTGCAGAAATATTGCCTGTAGGTGTTACATTCAACAAGTATCAGGGCCCTGGCGCAGTGACATTTACTCGTCACCCGGACAATGCAAGCGATGTCGACTTTGAAGCGCAAGCAAAAGAACCTTCGGTCCTCTGTCAAGGCTGCACATTAGTAACCAACCAAAATGGGCCCAATGTAGTTTCAGCACCTGAAGGTGAAGGTCTGGCCCAAGTCTACGCCAGTTTTTCCGAACCCGGTAACTATATCATTCACGCCAAGGTAGACAATTTTTCTGCGCCGGATAGCTCCAATACCAACCAGTGCTGCTGGACAAACGTCTATCAGAGAATCACTGTAACCCCGTGATTCTTCTGATTCGGCCACTCTTGCCTAGCGGGCGAATCATTTTTGTCTCTCCGCTTTAAGTCCTACGAACCCAAAAATCTGAATCACCGCTGCAGACACATCATTAATAGAAGTTAATCTCCACCGCAGGATTTCGAGAGTGATCGGGCCAAAATCACTACTGCCTGCTCTTTCAATGACCAGATTTCCCCAACTTCGTTATGGCATCATCGTTTTAGCAAACACACCACGCAAAATACTTGAATTCATCATGTATACACGATATTTTATACAACTGAATAAAATAGGGCGTAAGGAGAGCATTATGAAGATTACAAAAAGCTGTTTGAGCATAGCAGCGCTTGCTTTGATAGGGTTTCAGACCCAAGCACTGGCACAAGCCGATGCCAATCATGCAGTTACCTACACTGGTGACGTTGGCCGAATTCTTAACGAAAATTGCGTAGTCTGCCACCGAGAAGGCGGTATCGGCCCAATGCAGCTGACCAACTACGACCAGGTACGCCCGTGGGCCCCCCTGATCCAATTGAAAGTAGCCGACAGAACCATGCCTCCCTACGCCTACGATCACGGCATTGGCATTCAGGATCTTGAAGGTGACTGGCGCCTAGAACAGGAAGAGATCGACACTATCGTGGCTTGGGTTAATCAAGGCTCACCCTTGGGTGACCCAGATGTAATTGTACCAATGCCTGAAATAGGCGATCCAAACGAATGGAATTTCACTGCCGAGCTTGGTCAACCAGACTTAATCGTCGCTTCCATCCCTATCGATATACCTGCTAGCGGAGGCGATATGTGGAGCAAGCATTTTGTGGACATGGAATTAGCGACAGATCGCTGCATCAAGGCTGTGCAAGTAAAACCTCGCGGTGATGCCAAAGCCGTTGTTCACCATGCCAACTCTGATATATACGCACCTACCGAAGATGGTGAATTTGCAACCTATGGTCAATTAACCGAGTACGCCATGGGCAAATGGGGTGAATTGGTCCCTGAGGGTGTTTGTCGGACAGTTCCGGCCGGTTCACAGGTCCGCTGGAGCATTCACATGTTCCCAGGCGGTCTGGGCGCCACTGCTCAAGGTGAGATGATCAGAGACAACGTAGTAGAGGTAGGTCTGTGGCTGCATCCTGAAGGCTATGAAGAGCAGGCACAATACAAACAGGATCTGAAACAATATCAAATCGGCCGAGAGGGCGACTTGCTAGTACCCCCAAATGGTTATGCGCTGATAGAAGGCTTCCAGTCATTTGACCATCCGGTACGAATCGACAGTTTTCAACCCCATGGCCACCTCCGTATGAATGCAGCTTCTCTGGAGGTGTTCTATCCAGAAACCGGTCGCACTGAGGCAGTCAGTCAGATATCCAATTGGAGCGCTACGTGGCACCATAGCCACATCTACGACCCAGACGTAGCTCCTTTACTTCCGACAGGAGCTGTTCTTGTCATGAAGCAATGGTATGACAATACTCCGGATAATCCGAATGTCACCGATCCAGACCAGTACGTTGTGTGGGGTAGCCGAACTGCAGATGAAATGAATCATGCATGGATTGCGGTCACTCATCTGGATGATGAAGGTTTTGAGAGGCTGACAGAAGAACGAAAAGAGAAAGAGTTGCTCTCAGTTGTAGATGTTGACTGAGCCTCGATAATCTCCAATACTCACTGCACACAAAGACCGATAGGGGCTTTTTTCTGCCGGTCTTTTTCATTGGAATCAGCCCATCTATGTAAGCCGAAGACAACAACCCAATCGATTCGACTCCAAAGCTGAAAACCTTTCTTCCATTTTACAATCCTATGTTTGAGGACCGAACAAATCTTTCCTCTAAACTGCACCACACTACATAGTCATACATTCTCATGAGCGTCAATTCAAACATTTGGAAACTGTATGTCATCAAGGCATCCAAGTGGATGACGCTTTTCATGCCGATTATTTGGCTTTTTTATGAAGATAATGGCCTCACCATCACCGACTTGTTTGTTATCCAAGCAATCTATTCCGTGGCCATTGCACTTATCGAAATCCCTTCCGGCTATGTGGCCGATGTATTAGGGCGAAAAAACTCTATGGTCATAGGAACATTCTTTGGCTTCTTAGGGATTCTAACTTATTCGCTTTCATATGGTTTCGATGGGTTTTTGTTAGCTGCACTTTGTTTGGGGGTTGGTCAAAGTTTTATCTCTGGATCAGATACAGCGTTAATGTATGACTCTTTAGTGGAGTTAGATCGAAGAGGTGACTTCATTAAACTGGAGGGAAGAACAATCTCCATGGGAAACCTCGCCGAAGCGCTTGCCTTCGTGATCGGAGGGTTCTTAGCCGAAATTAGTTTGAGAACTCCTTTCTATTACCAAATCGGCATTGCTCTGGCTGGTTTCATAGTTGCACTTCTCCTAGTGGAACCCAAAGTTCATCGGATAGAAGATGGAAGAAATAAACCTTGGAAGAACATTAAGAAAATCATTCACTACGCCATGATCGAGAGCAGGATTTTAAGAGCGTATATTCTTTACTCCTCCGTATTTGGAGCGGCGACATTAACGATGGCCTGGTTTGCACAGCCTTACTTTAAATCACTCAATATTGAAGTAGTATATTTCGGATTGATTGGTGCGGGACTAAATTTGGCAGTTGCTATACCGTCCTTCTACGCACACGAGATCGAACGGAGAATAAAAACCAAAATATTGCTCACTTTATTGTTAGTCCTTATTGCTACCTGTTATTTCACAGTTGCATATATAAGTAACTTATGGGGAATATTAATATTACTCGTTTTTTACATTACCAGAGGAGTTGCCACACCTGTACTACGCGACTACATGAACAGAAATATTCCTTCGAATATGCGGGCAACTGTCATGTCTATAAGAAGCTTTATCATCCGTGTTCTCTTTGCTTCGACATCTCCAATCTTTGGCTATATGGCAGACTTATATAGTCTACAATATGCCCTATACTTATCAGGAGCCGTATTCCTCTGCTTCGGACTCATGGTTTTAATCAGCCTACTGAATCTGGAAAGTGATCAGAATTGAGCGGCGGGACATTTGCCCCCCCTCAAGGGAAGGTCCATGTAATTCTATTAGGTACTACTTCGAGCCAACTCCCCTCGCCTCACTAAATAAAACGCCCAATCACTTCAGAGTAACCGGTCTTTCTTGTTGCTCGCAATTTCGCACAGCAGAATAACTTCTAGTCCGGCAATGCCATCCCCCGCTCCTGCAACACCTCCGCAAAAGTGCGCGAGGCATTAACCCCCGTAGGAAACCCGGAATACAAGGTTACTTGCGCTATCAACTCCGCAATCTCTTGCGTAGTCAGGCCATTATCCAAGCCCCTATTCAAATGCACACGCAACTGATCGGTCTGGTAATTGGAAAGCGTCACAGCAATAGTAGCCAGACTGCGGTCACGAGCTGACAATTGATCCCGCCCCCAGGTTTCGTCAAACACCAGACCTGCAACCAACTCATCCAAATAAGGCGCTGCGGGGAATCGACCATCGCCCATGGGCAAGCCGCGGGCGGAATAGACTCCTTCGAGAACCCGGGCTGCATTTACTGCAGTCGGAAAGCCGGAGTAAAAGGCCACATGAGTAATAATCTCGGCAAGCTCTTCCTGTGTGACTCCGTTATCCAATGCACGGCCCGAGTGATAGCGTACTTCGCTGGAAGCATACATTGCGGTACCCACTGCCACGGTTATCATGCTGCGGTCGCGGGGCGATAGTTCCTCGCGCTTCCATGTTTCGGCGTAGACGACTTGGTTTAACAGATCAGCCAGATAAGGGGTTTGCTGGAAAGCCCCGGGGAACTCAAGGTCCGGGTCAACCGGCGGTTGACGATTGGAAGCGCCAGGAGGACGGGCTGGCAGACCTCTTTCCTCGAATATCTCAGCTGCCACTCTGGCAGCGTTAACACCCGTTGGAAAACCCGAGTACCACAGAGTA
>Ga0315322_10000170_pt1 | contig 43934 bp, 72 predicted proteins | sample M110021515metaG_FD_203461 | JGI IMG/M metagenome (GOLD analysis project Ga0315322, IMG submission 203461) | Ammonia-oxidizing marine archaeal communities from Monterey Bay, California, United States - M1 100m 21515 | ecosystem: Environmental > Aquatic > Marine > Intertidal zone | place: USA... | reverse complement strand
ATCTCCGGCGCAGTCGCCTTGTCTGAGTTCAAAACGCTGACTTTTTGTTCCTGCTCGAACAACGTCTTTAGACATTACAAAAGCATAATTTTTTGTATGACTAATTGTCTTAGGTTCGCTGTTATATCTTGTTATTGGCATTGCGCCACTACCAGCAACACACGCTGACATTAGACTAGATGCAATAATTAATGCGATAAGTGAAATCTTTTTCATTTTGATATCCTTGATTGTTCAAAAGGAACGGACGAGCTCAAAAGAACCCGTCCGTTTTGTATCTTAAGCCTCTTGTGCAGCCTTAATATACTTTCCGTAACGATCGTGGAATTCATCAAAGCACTCCACTTCGTCTGGATCAATGGGCAATGAATACTGTGTTAGTGCGAGCTTAATGCCCATAACAACTAATTCAGTATCAAAGTTATCCATTGAAAAGCGCAGGAAGTTGTTAACTTTGTCATCAAACTTTTTATCACCTTTGTCTGATGCTTCTTTTAACTCATAGCAAAGAGAAACAGTAAGGGAATACATTGCACTGATTTCTTTGGTCTGTAACTCCTTAACTTTGCCTGCTAGGATATCAGTTGGATTAGGCATGCTCGACGCAACTTTACGGTGCGCCATAAATTTGACAGCCAATCCTTCACCAACCGATCCACTTACCAAGTCGGTAGTGGTTGTCTCGTCTTCGTTATCATCAAGCAATTCTGAAACAAACGACCAACTACGTGGTGTTGCAAAAGAACGACTCGGTGAACGAGGATCGAAATCGTATAAATCTTTCTTACTAAACTGTAAGTAACCAACAACATCTTGGTGTTGTCTGTTGTCTACTGCCCACTCAAACCAGTCACCAAAGTCAACTGCAAGTTCTAAGTGTACAAAACGATTTGCTAACGGAGCAGGCATACGATATGTAACACCTTTGTCAGCTTCACGGTTACCAGCCGCAACAATAAGAACGTTGTCTGGTAGCTTGTATTGCCCTACACGACGATTAAGAATTAATTGGTATGCTGCCGCTTGTACTGCTGGCGCCGCCGAATTCATTTCGTCTAAGAACAGTACGACATGATCAAATTGTGCCGCAAACTCTTCTGTTGGAAGTTCTGCAGGTGGTGCCCAAACCATTGTACCTGAGTTGCTATCAAAGTACGGAATACCTTTAATGTCTGTAGGTTCCCATAGTGATAAACGAATATCAATCAAATGTGAGTTGGATAATGATTTTTTGGTAATCTGTCCTACAATGTCAGACTTACCAATACCTGGAGGTCCCCATAAAAAGATAGGACGTTTCTTACGGAACGCTCGCAAAATGCTTTTCTTTGCGCCGTTCGGTGTAACTGTACGTAGTGCTGTTGCTTCCATTGCTGTATTCCTCTTATGTTATCAGTGCTAATTTCTAACTTATATATATAGTATACACTAATTACAGCAAATGTCAACCACTATTTAAAGATAATTTTAAATTTCCTGAAATAGATATACGATACTCGTTGCTATCATAATAAGGATAAACTTGATGATGCAATTCTGCTGGGAATACTGCAATGCTACCTTGCCAAGTTTTGTCTACAGGTAGAACCTGCGATGTAAGTTTCCCTAAAAAATCTGTGTAAACAAATTCAAATGTACCTACTCTGTGATCTTCTGATTCTAGTATTTTATCTTGCTTTAGTGTGTAAGGTATGTCAACCCAAATTACAAAACTATAAAGCCCGCTATGTTGATGCAAAGGAACAAACCCGTTTGGTTTTTGAAAGTTTACCCAGATACGTTCAAATTCAAAATCAGGAATACTTGCTGGAATAGCAGTTGTAAAGTTATACATACGTGCTAGGTAATTATATTTTTTTTCATGGAGTTCTATTAACTCTAGAACTTTTTTCTTAATTATATTTTCGCTTAGTGGTAAATTGTGATATTCTATATCACCTATTACACTTCTTTGAAAATTAACTAACACATCACCTACTAGTTCATGTTCTTTAATTTTCGTCTTGATATTTTCGATATCTTTCTTAATCGTTTGAAAGCTAAAAGCATCAAACTGAGTAATAAGTAATTTACAATCTTCAATATAATTAATCATTTTTGTGAACGTGTCATTGCTTTTGTAAGTCCGTACTTGCGTAAATCTCCTGCAAAAAGAGTTAGTTCGACTGCTTTCTTTTCGTTGGTTACTGTAATACTACGGTTAGTAAGATAATACGGACAATCAATAAATTGATCTAAAAAGATAATAACTTGTGTCGTAAGTGGCATATCTCGAGGATAAGGTATGTCGTAAGTTGCTAAATCTATTTCAGTTAAGATATCAAACCCTGCTTCAGTAAGTCTTAATCCGCCTGTGTTTTTGCTTCTATTGTTTTGCCACCAAAGCGGCATAAATTCTTTTACTGCTAAGTCGTTATAACTTTTGCCTAATTCTTTTAGAAAGATTTTTGTATATGTTTCTTTCCAACCCACAGCTTATTCGTTTACTTTTGTACCATTAGATAATTTATAAACTTCAAAATCGTTACATCTAAACATGTCATTTAGTTTCTTAGCAAGATTGTGTGCATGTCCTGGATTTGAAAATGACACTTTCTTATATTTAGGTCCGGGATAGTTTGTAAGCATGTTTGAACTCTTTAGATTAAATGGTTCTTTTTTGAAGAACACTGCCCAGATTCCTTCAGCTTGCAGTACTTGCTCGCTTCTATAAGTTTTATTGTTTGTAAATTCTAATAATACATTTGGCTTTGGTCTGCTCATATGCGCAATCCTTTAATTAACTACGCATATATTTATCTCTTTTAAGTTATCTACGTACTTAAATCACCACCATCCATAGTAACATTAATAACTTCTTCTTCTGCCTTGTGAGCATATTCTTGTACAAACTTTTCTAGATCGCCTTCAAGCCTTGTCATTACTATACCAAGAGTGTATGCTAAATTTTTTGCAGTTTGAATCTCAAGACGCAGTTCTTTTGCTCTACCATTATCGGCATTCTTTACAGCTTGCAAAAATTGCTGTATTGCTATTGTATTAAGAGGTTCTGTTGACACGACTAAGTTCCTGTTTCATTTCAAGCTCAGTTTTAAACGGTCCACGGAAGTCGTAACGTTCAATTGTAATTAACTTTGGACAAAAACTTTTAACCCAACCTTTATCAAAATGTATTGTATAGTATCCTGCACAGTACAAACTTTTGCTCTTTACACTCTTTGTAAACAATGGTAGTTTGCGCTTAACATCAAACATACTATTATAAGGTGTACAGCTTGTAGGAAAGTTACTTACAATCTTATCTGCTGATTCTGGAATTTTAATTTCTGTTTGTGCCTCGAACAACATATTTCCAAGGTTCTTTTTTAGTTGTCTTTCGTTGTCAAAAAACTTAACACCTTCTGCACTACTTAACATAAACTTATCTTCAGAAATACTTAGTGTTCCAACCTTTACTTCATTTTCTTCTACAATCCAAAATCTATTCTTAAGGATTTCTTTTGCTTTTAAACTCATAGTGGGTACCTCGCTTGTAAGGGTTCTGCAAAGGTTGCTGCCTGGTCCGCAATGCGTTGCATATCCCACTTAGCACAAAACTTCATAAGTCTCATGCCTACTTGTGATACTTCTTTAGGCTTAGCATTCTCTGCAATCGTATTATTAATTATCTCTCTAATGTCTGCAGGTTGTGCAGTTAAGTCACATAGTGTAACATTACGTTGATAGTCATCTAGTACACGATGCTCTGCACCTTCGTGATCTACCCAACGCTGTAGCATCATGTTATTCCAGTTGTAGCCTTTAGACTCTTTGTCTTCAAATGCTTCAATAAGGCCAACTTTGTTCTTAGTGCCTTTCTTGCGTACACCAGGATAAGCACTAAACACGTTGTCACTAGTGTCGCCACGCATACACTTTTCAAACAACATAAATTCAGGCACAGGTGCAGGCTTAGCTTCTTTAGTCTTCTTGTCAATTACAGGATTGCCATTCTTATCAAAGTAACCTTCATGTGTAATTGTAACGTCTTGTATACCATTGTACTGTGTACAGTTAGGTGCAATAAGTTGTGCAAAGTCACCGTCAGTACTAATAATAACGTGATTGTCGTTAGGGTGTGATTGTACCCAACCAGCAATAAGATCATCAGCTTCTAGTTGCGGATGACGCATAACAGTACAGTTAGTCTTAGTTGATACAAAGTCCTTAAACTCATCGAAGCACTCCCAAAACACAGTATCTTCTTCTTGTTGTGCAGGAGTAAGTGCGTCACGTGAAACTTGCCTGTTACGCTTGTAAGGCTCATAAAAGTCTTTACGCCAGCTACGACCTTCTAAACAAAACACAACATGATCTGCTTTAAAGTCACGCCACGCTTTCTTAACACCTGCAAGTGTAATATGAAAAGCCATACCGACCTTAGTGTCAATGTCACCACGTACTACATGCCTTGCACGAAAGAATGTGTTAGCAGTGTCTACTAGTATGTAAGTTGCCATATTATGAACACCCCAATACACATAATGAGAATAAGTCACCGCTCTGTACGAACGAGACTAACATTGTAATACCTATAATTTCTAACATAGTTTTGCCTTTGTATAATTTATAGTACTATTATAACACCGAATCTGGCTGTTGTCAATCATTAACTGACATTCCTTTACGTGTAAATTCTTTTGCTCTTTTGATAACATCTTTACTGCTAAGTTTACTATTACTGAGCTTTTGTTTCCATTGCTTAAACAATTTTTGTTGCTGAGCTTTGTCCATTAGCTTACTTCGCTTTTTCCTTTGTCAATAGGCACAACATTAATGTAACCTGCGCCACGGTCAGTATCCATGCCTTCATCTTGTAACATGTTATATACAATCTCTTTAAACCAACGATCTACAATTTCTTCTTCTGGATCATTTTCAAAACCGTATCCATTTTTCATTAGTTCTTCAATAAAGTATTCATTCCAATCGAGCTCAAAGAATCCGTTTCGAATATTATCTTTGTTAATTTTCATATCAAGAACATTAACCCAAGCCTCTTTTTTCTTTGTGTAGTATGCTTTAGGGTCTTTCTTTTTAAGAAGTTTCATTTCTTCTTCTTTGATACGTGCTTCTTCTGTTGCAAGAGCTTCTTCTTTAGCAGTAATGCCTGTGATATCTCTTACTTTTTTATTCCACCATCCCATCATAATAATCCTTTTTCTCTCAACTGTACGTCGAGTGGTTTGTTAATAGGCGCCTTCATCGCCTGTTCGTGTTGCTTGTTCTTGTACTTTGCATCAAGTGCCCCACGCATTTCCGAAGAGTGAAATGTGTAGTCTTGGGGTGAATCTCCACCCTTCGGCCATACACGCTTCAGCAACGTCTTTAACGTTGAGGGTGTATTCTTCACTGCGTCCACCCATTGGCATAAGATATACCGGACATTCCACCCCGGCACTTCTGTAAGCGTCCACAGCTCTCTTAACCTCTGCAAAGTCGCTTTCAGTAGCGACAACAAACTTGAGATACAATTCGCTATCACAAACCCTAGTATACTCAAGAGCAACACTAGGCTTAATAGCAGTCTCCCAAGGTTCTCCGCTAACACTAAGTTTTGGGGAACAACTCCAAGTGACTTGAATTCTGTCACTCCTGTTGAGATACTCGTAGAGATCGTCGTGTAGATGTTGTGTAGTGTTTGTTTCAAATGTAACATTTTTTAAATCCTGCATACGTGGGTGTTCGAACAGCTCTACGTAAAGTCGTTGCCACGCTAACAACGGCTCACCACCTGTCATGATCAAGTGTACATCTTGACCGTTATCTTGTACCCACTTACCGTTAGGAGTAAGTGAAAGCAGATGTTCTACAACTTCATCTACAGTTGCTTGTCTATTAAACTTTTTAAACTCAGGATAGATACTTGCATAAGTATCACAACCTGTATGTATAATAGGCAAGTCGTTAAACTCTTTTGTAGTTTCGTGTACGCCTGCATCAAGCAAACCTTGCACTTCAGCATTGTGGATAATGCCTTGCTTTTGTTTTTCGTCACGCATTGGCTCGTTCTTCAAGCCAAAATTCATACAACGGAAGTTACAACCGAAGGTGCGTAGGAATACACTGGGTACTCCTACAAACTTGCCTTCGCCTTGTACTGAATAAAATGCTTCTGAGTATCTTAGTTTCATTGCTGGCTTTCTGTTAACTGCTTCATATGACGGATATCCTTTTTCAAATACTGGTGCTATCATTTGTTTAGCATCCTTGCACAAGTTAGGAATGAATTCTCTTCAAGACAATCACTCCAGATATGCTGTAAATAAAATCCTATGCCTACAATAAAAATAACTGCGGCAGCACCGTAAATTAATTTCTCAATCATTAGCAACTGAACTCCTGTTGTAGTTTAATGTTATCAAAGAACTCTTTCTTTGTGCCTGCGTCATCTTTAAATGCACCACGTAGTACTGTAGTTTGTGTTAAACTACTGTGTGCCATAATGCCGCGATTCTCACAACAACCGTGTGTTGCTTGAATGTAAACACCTAAGTGTTCTGCATCAGTTGCTGATTGAATCTCTCTAGCAATATCATTTGCAAGTTCTTCTTGTAGTGTTCCACGTCTAGCACACCATTGTGCAATACGTGTGTACTTGCTTAGACCAATTAATTTGTCTGCGGCAATAATACCAATGTACGCAATACCAGCTACTGGTTGATGGTGATGTGAACACATACTCTTTAGTTCCGAACGCACTACTAGCATACCTTCATAACGATCATCGCTGTCATTTGGAAATGCTGTTGCTGTTGGAATAGGATCATAACGTCCTGCCATAATCTCATTATAGTACATTTTAGCAAGTCGATGCGCTGTACCTTTAGAGTTTGGATCTTGATATCTATCAATTACAAGTGCATCTAGTACACTTTCAAATGCTGTAGTAGCTTCGTTGATAAGTTTTTCCTTATCACCTTCTTGCAACACGCCACTAATGTTGTCGCCAGCCCAATAGCGTTGTTTTGCCTGTACTAGGCGGGCTTTAATTTCTTCACTTTTACTCATTCACTTCTCCGATGTTTAGGCAGTGGATTGCCGGTTAGTAATACAATGCACAATAGTTATATTATACATTGTATTTAGGTTTTTGTCAAGCACTAAAATATTTTTCGATCATATCAATACGATCTTGTGCCGCAGCCATCTTATTTAATTCTTCAATTACTGCTTCAGTAACATCTGAGTGTTCGCCAATGCCTGCGGGCATTGTACGATAAACTTCAATGTTTGCTTGATGTACTGCAAGTTCGCCTTCTGCTTGCTTACGTGCAGCCAGTATAATTAAATCTCCTGCTTTAGTCATTATAGTTTCCTTTCTCTGGTATTACATGACGAACTCCGCCACGTGGATTTTCCATATCCCCATTACGTCGAGGTATTAAATGAACATGCGGGTACATGACAGACTGACCTGCTGCCTCTCCTACATTTTGTCCTATGTTGAACGCATCACAATAACCACGTTCAACCCAATCAAAACCCCATTTATATGCGGTCTCAAAACATTTAGTTAGCGATTGCCAACTTTCTTCTTTAGGTACAAAAAGGATGTGTCCTTCTGTTACAGGAAATCCGTCTTTATACACTGTTAAATCTTTAGTCTCAATTACTATGTCGGACCATGGTAACTTCATTAGTAAGTACCTACATCTTCCCAAGGATATACTAACCATACATCTTCTTCTGCTTTATTTACTTCATGGCATGTATACGAAACATTACTATTAAATTCACTTGCTAGGTTATCTGTTAGTGTAGCAAAACGAACATTTGAACCAAAAATATCATTCCAGTCGTGACTACTAGGTAAGCAACCTGACTTCCAGTCTTTCATTATCCAGTTAAATGTAGCACCAGTATCATTAATATCATCTACAATAAGAATATTTTTTCTGTTGTTTGTATCAACTGCAACATCATTAATTCGATTTTCAGCACTTACATAACCAAATGCATCTTCAGCCATCCAACAGTTAGATTCGCTGTCGCTGTTATCGTCACGTAAACTTACCTTAAGTGCTTCACAACGTATACCAGTCATGTTACTAATAATAGTAGCAGGTACATTACCGCCACGGGTAATGCCTACAATATAATCAGGTCTCCAACTATCAGTATACATTTGATTTACAATACTGACACACATACGTTCTACATCTTGCCAATTATAATAATGCTTTTTTATCATTTTTTCCATTCGTCCATGTTAGTTTTAATTTCATTACCTTGCCGATCTTCAGCAATAAGTTTTGCCATTGATTGAATATCATCTAATATTGCTTGTGCAAGTATTTTGTCATATTGTTTACCGCTTAGTTCACTGTATTGGTTACGGATACGATGTAGTTCAATTGCTTTGTCTTTCATTAAACTTAAACGTTCAATTAGTTCTTCAACTGTGTGTAACATTACTTTGAATCCTTTAGAGTTTCAAATGTTTCAATTTTTGCTAGTTCACGTTCGTATGCTTCTGCGGCAAGTTTTAGTCCTGCATACTTTTCTTCTTTTTCAATATCTCTACTTACAACACCTAGTACACGTTGCATATCTTTAATAGACTGCATAACATCTACACCACCTACCGTTAACTCACCTTCGATACTAACATTGCCAGTGGGCGAATATATTGAACTAGGACTAGTAGTAAAACTATCATCCCATGAACTTGTGTCTATAGTAACTGTATCGTCAAAAGTATAATTCCCGTCAAGTGTTATTGTAATTTGATCGTCACTTAAATAATCAAAATCTTCATCATTCATCTGCAATTACTCCGTATAACTCTTTACCGTTAAAGAAGTCTTTGTTTAATTTAGTGCGTTGTTTCTCTAAGGAAACCTGCAAGTCATCAAAGTTTTCCATATAGTTTATAATTTGTGCAACTAATTTATCTTTGTTGTGCAAGTAAGCATCATAGTCTTCAGTCCACGCACTTGGATATTTAAACTCCGGTAATGCCATTTCACTATAGCTTAGTCTGTCAGGTACCATAGGAATAGCATCAACTAATGCACCTTCGTACCAACTAATACCTAATGTTTCTTGTAAGTTAGCACTAAACACAAGTTTAGCTTCACCTAGCAAGTTATGGTATTCGTTCTTGCTCAGTTGTTGTTCTTGACAAACAACAAACTCGTATTGTGGTAAACGCATTGCAAGATCTCTAAAGATCTCAACTTGTTTTTCAGGAGCAACACGATGCGGAAAGAGAATAAGATCTCGTTTTTCCATACCTTTGTAGCTAGTTAAGCTATCCTTTAGGTACTCCATAGGCCAACCTACACGATGTACTCTATCCCAATCAACTGCATAGTCCTCATCAAATACTTCCGTAAACATATCAATGTGGAAGTCACTTGCAAAGAAGTTATCATCATAACATTCATACATTGACATTTCAGCATGTCTAACCCAAGGCTTGTCACCTATGAGTCTGCCTAAAAAGTCTTGCGGATCATAACTACCAGCATGCCACATGCCACCAATACAAATGTCAACACCCAATAGTTCTGCCATATAGCGTAGTTGAATAACTGTAGGGTTCCAAGCATCAGTATACAAAAAATAATCATTATCTTTAATTTCTCCATTAGCAAACATTCTGCTAATTTCTAACATCTGTTGTGATTTATAATTATTTGTTCCTGCAAAATTTAGAAAAGCCCCAGGCGTAGTTGCCTGAGGTACTTCTCCACCACTGATAACAATAACATCATTATTTGTAGATCGACGTAGTTGTTTAGGAAGATGTTCTTTCCATTGCTTAGTATAGCGTGTGTCAACTGCTTCGATATCTACAACATAGATAGTCATTTAATTTCTCCGATTGTTAAAATTACGCCCTGCGTTACGGGCTTTCATCCTAATATAATTACGCCATTTTTCGTATGCGATCCAGTTAGGATCATCCTTTTTGTACAAAGCCTTTTCGTTATAGACTTTACCTTCAAAGCGACAATAATCACGATATGCATCCAAGTCGTTAAATACCTTAGTATATGCATTACGATTAAATTCGATTGCCATTTCATAGTTTCCTTTATTGTGATTTAGGATAGTAAATTGAACAGCCATTTTCATTGTCTTCAGCTACGCTGATTTCTACAAAGCGGCTGGGGTACTTCACAGAAATTTCTTTGTACAAGTCATCTGCAATCATCTCACAGCTCTTGTGGTTAAGCTCTAGTACGCCTTCGACGTCATAGAGTCGTTGCATCCAGCGTTTAAACTGAATGAATTCAATGTCGCGATCGTTGTGGAATACTTCAATGCGAACACGAAAGTGAAAGATATGACGATGCGGAATGCCTAAGAATGATACATCATCCCAGTCGCCTGTTGCTAGTTTAGGATCAGTATCTGCGCCAGGGTACATATGTACACCTTCTTTATTAAAGGTTACCCAAATACTACGTTCTGCTTTATTCATAGATGTTTCTACTGCCATTTTTGCGTCTTCTTCTCTCATTCTGCGTCCCATATAATTATGATACGATTCGTGTTGTGTCATATTACTAGTATACTTTCATTTAATAACTTTGTCAAGGCCATATTTGCCCCAATCAGTAAATTTATTTCGATCCATTAAGTCATGTAGGCTATGGCACCAAACACCTGGATTACTTGCTTTAAAATCTTTGTCATCGATCTTAACCATTGTGTTATAGTTCCACTGTTTAATATAAGGTAATACAACACGTATTTGTGGAATGAAGTTTTCATACTCTATTAGTCCACCTTCCATAAACCATTCTAAATTAACAGTACTTGGAATGTCTAAACTACATAGTATGCCTTCTTTTACATACGCCTTGATTGCTATATCCCAATCGTCAAACTCATCTGCGGTCTTAGGATTATATGAATGATTAGCACCAAAGAAGATATGTTCGCATTGTTCTTGTTCATAGTACTTCATTACTTCGTTGTAGTCTTGTATACCTGTAACAAACAATGTCTTCATTCCAAACGCAGGAGTCTTTTCAACTTCTACGCCTGTAAAGAATATTGGTGTATCACTTACACCACTTTCGTAATCACGTTTCATGTTAGTCTCCAAAGTCAAATAATTTTGATCTAGTTGCATGTGCTATATGTTCCATCTTCTTCATAATACCTGGTTGAATACGGAACTGATAATAACCATTGGGTTGCATTTCTAAGTAAGCCCATTTATCTACGCCACGAATATAGTCAAACAAATCACCTTGGTGAAGAACACCTCGACAATGTTGCCATGCTTGCTCTAACTTTTTTTGTATGACATCGCTAGTAAAGTCATACAACTGTGCGCTTACAACAACATTATCACCTGTAAGCTCATTTACTTTATGATATATTCTCAGTTGATGTTGTACTTTATCATGGATATTACTTTTGTGCCATTGAGTATGTAGGATATCTTGTGGTAACATTGCGCCTACTGTGTGTCCGCTAGTACTACCCCATTTACGTGTTTTTAGTTCAGCGCCAACTTCTGGCAAGTCAATACCTTTTTCTCTGTTTACTGTCCATCCCAAGCTCTCGAGCTTATCTTCTGCCCATCTACCAATATTACCATTACGTTCTTCCATAGGAATAATAGTTCCAGGTTCAATTATGTTCTTTAGTCCGGTTAACTTTAACGTCATCCTAGTGCCTTTAATTGTGTTTCTAATCTATGTATTTCGTCTTTAAGCCAAAGTTTTTGAGTTTTCATTCTATTAAGTATGTGTTCAGGTTCAAACTTATTATACAACACTTTTATTTCTTCGTCAAGTGTTCTGTGCTTTACATATAACTCTTGTAAATGTACAGCAATTTTATCGTGTTGCTCCGTGTAGTTGCTCATCTTCTAGGTCCTCCAACTTGGTTTCATCTAATTCAATATTATCTTCAACGGCACCAGGTTCATCAAATAGTTTGTTGAAAAAAGGTTTAGCAGATATAGTTTTCTTACCAATTGCACCTCTTGTACCAGGCACTTGCATCCAATATGGTCTGTACAGTTCAATTAACTCTAGAGACTCTTCTTTACTAGGCTGTTCGAATACTTCATTAATCATATCACGTATTGTTCTTACTTGAAACTTATCACCTTTTAACATCTTAGGAGTAACACCGGCATCATACTGCCTATTAGCTTCTTGTACAGCATTTACGTGTGTCCATACGTTATGACCCATCTGTATAGCATAACTAAAGCTATCCCAGCTTGTAGAGTCCTTCTTGCGTACAACGGGATTATCATTGTCGTCTAATACAGGTTGATCATTCTTATCAAGCTCAACCTCGCCTGCACTTACCTTAGGCACACCAATCTTATTACGATCACCTTTAGCATATGTACAAATATCGTTTACCAACAAACCGTCAGTTAGTGGACTATCTTCAAACACTTTAAAAATACCGTCTTGGGTTGTAGCATCTTTAAACGTTCTAGTATCTGTTGCATACTTTAGTTCGTCAACGCTTGGAACCATTCGATAAGTCCATTTGCCGTTATCTGGAGTTTCATTAGATGTATAAACTTGTCCGTTTGCTGTAGCAAGGAAAGGTGATGCACAATCAAATGTAACCATAAACGTTGGGTTATAGTGCTTACGTACAGCTCTCTGTACGTCTGTAAGCAATGTAGCCCACTCTAATTTACTAGTTCCTAAGAAGTGCATTACATCGTGTAAGCCGCTTTGGAGTAGTCCGTCATAATGTATAGTAACAATGCGTTTAAGCAGGAGTTCAACATCACACATGTTTTGTCCACCCATTGACCACCCATTAAAGTGTCTGTCAGGATATTTAACTGGATCGCAATAGTCTTTCATTTGCTCATACCAGTCTTCCGCATCATCAAAGGTTTCACCTTGCAAAACATTTAGTAATTTACAAGCACCTGTTCTATGCTTCATCCAGTAGTCATTGTTGATGCGTGTTGCTTCTACTGCTTCTTGATATGTACTAACACCTGTTGCTTTTGCACCTTCAGGTGAACGTGCCACCCACGCCGGAATATCAAGTATCATTCCGTAGTCCATATAAGCATCCATCCAACGTAACACACCGTCACGTTTCTTTTGTGCTTTAGGGCAATTAGGATCTTTCCAATCGCCTTCCCAAACACCTTTACCAATTTGGAAACCACCTGAATCACCTAGTAACCAAGTGTTTTCTCTATCTCTGTTACGCACCATGTCTTCTTTAGGCACAACCTTAGTTGTATCTAAGTCAGCATGTCCTGCTGAGTATAGACTCCATTTGTATTGGAACTGTCCTTCTTGTGCATTTAAGTAGTTTAAACTTTCAATACCGTTGTTCCAGTTATTAGGAATACGTGACTTTTCTACATATTCATCGAAACGTTGCTTGCCTACATATGTAGCATAGAAGCCACTAAGTGCAGGCAAGAAATGTGCATAATCATTTTGTGCTGTAGTTAAGTCTGTATTCATTACTTGCTCTGTGCTGGAAGGATGTAATCGTATGTTGCCATACCTGAGTTTACACTAATTTTCATAGCACCTTGATCACTAATACTCATTTCAACTTCGCCTTCTAGGTTAAGTACTGCTTGTACTTGTGCTACTGGCCAACTCCATGTGTGTGCTAGTATACCTTCAACGTTTGCTTCGAACACAAACTCGCCTGCGTGTGTACTGTGGTCACCAAAACTAAACACAAGATCAGTTGCACCACCTGTTTCTACAGTTTTTACATTAAATGTTGGTTCTTCTGAGTGTGCCGCTGCCATAAGTTTCATACGACCGATGCTTATTACACTTGGCTTAATTGCTACATTCCAGTTAGCACCTTTAAACTTTACAGTCTTTAGCTTTTCTTCGATAATTGCTTTATTCATAAAGCGATAATCATTTTGAAAGTCGCCTGCTTCGTTCTCAAAGTGAATGTGTGTTGGAATAGTTTCGCCATTACGCTCTGCTTTAACAACGTCAATCTTTGCATCCTTCTTATATTCAGGATTGCTTAGATGCATTTTTAGTTTATCTAAGTTAGGCATACCAAATGTACTCTTATCAAACTCTGGTACCACACTATTAGTACTGCCGTTCATAACAACACTTCTGTCGTCTGCCATTGATTCAATTGTACTGTTTTCATCATTGGTCACTTTAACTAGATTAAGAAAACCTAGCGAATGTGTGTGTGCAACGATGTCTTGTAAGATGTCTTTCATACTTTTTCTCCATTAGTAATGTTTATTATATTGTCTTTATCATCATTTGTCAAGAACTTTTCTACCGAGTATTTAGGTTTAAAGCCAAGTGCTGACATTTTTTCTGTATTTGCACAAGTAAATTGCCGTTCACCTGGGGTATTTAGACGAACAGGCAACTCTGGTGCAAGTGTTTGGACCTTTACTGGCAGTCCAGTACCAATATCAACTATCCCGTTTACATGAGGATTTTCGATAAGAATTAGTATTGCATCGATTAGATCAAATAAATGTATAAAATCTCTATAATGCGGTGTTGTGTATTCAAGTGTACCGTTTCTTAATCTATTAAAGAACATAGTTTCTCTTGGACAGTTGTGACTATACACTGTGTGAAAACGCATACCTAACGTATCAGGATAACGTTCAGCAAGTTCTTCTAACACATACTTACTTGCGGCGTAAGGGTTCAAATCGGGCTCGTAAGCACTCGAACTGCTCGCATATAGTATGCGTGTATCGTCATAACGTTCAAATAAACGTCTACTTGCTTCTACGTTGTTATTCCAATAACCTGCAGGGTCTTTAAAACTTTCACGTACTCCGCTTTTGCCTGCTAAGTGAATAACCAAATCGTATTGATCATCTGAAAATTGACAAGTTAGTAAATCAATATTGTCTTTTTGATCAATACCTGTAACGCTATGGTTTAGTGATAATGCTTTAAACAATGCATTACCTATAAACCCTTTATGTCCAGTTAAAAGAATTTTCATTAAGTATACTCCATGTGTGTTCCCAATCATCGACTTGATGAGTAGAACTATTACCACGTTCCCATAATGCTCTTTTCAAAGGATAGTCGTTGCCACCTTCAAACATTGCATCACCAAGGAAGTGTATAGTGTCATCTTCTGTAAAATCTACAAGTATTTGACTCTTATCTGATCCTCTAGGAGCAATGTCAATACCTGTTTCACCACCTACTGTTGCTTGCAAGTCTGTAAACATCATATTAAATGCATCTGCAATTTTTCTACGCTCGCCGTTTTGTTCTTCAAATGCTACATACTGTTTACGTTCGTACAATGATGCATTGCGTCCTACGACACTAAAGTTAACCATGCCGCTACGTTCTTCAATATGATTACCTGTGCGTATACTAAAGTCGCTTTCGTATTCACAACTAATAAGGAACGTTCTTGCTAGGTCTGGTAAAGTCCAATTGCTTGCTCTTACTAATGTTGTTCCTTCCCAAACATCACAACCACTACAGTTGTAAACACGTTTGCATCTATTGTATATCTTCTCACCTACTTGCTCAACAGTTTTAGGTTTGTCGCTACCTGTAACTAGATAAACATCATTAGCTAAACAAAAGTTTTCAAAAAACTGTTCAAATTCCTTGTTAATTAACCCACGACTAGGTGTAAGTGTTCCGTCTACATCAAATATAAACTTATTTGTCATCTGGCTTTATCATAAAGTGTACTTTAGCAATACATTCATTTATGTCCTTTATATAAAACTCTAATCCTGCCTTTACAAAAAGACGTTTGAGTTCATCTATAGTGCAGTCTCTTTCTTCGTTTAACGTACTCATTCGCATACCCTTTTTCTAAGATCACTTGAACTAAATCTATGATCACGTTTGTTAAAATGTAAATCAATTTCTCTTTTGCGGCAAATGTCTTTCCCAGTAAAGTCTTTATCGCGATACTCTTCACCTAGTATGCGCACTGCAATTGGGTACATACTAAGGATATCTTCTAAATCAGCTTCAGTGCCGTACGGAATAATTTCATCCACATACTCAACACCCTTTAATTGTGTGTAACGTTCTACTACAGTTTGTACCGGAGCGTTCTTTTCGTCTCTGTCTACACTAGGGTCAACCTGCAATCCGCATATAAGATAGTCACACTGTTCTTTTGCTTCACGCAACATAATTACATGTCCTGCATGTAATAGATCAAACGTACTACAAGTAAATCCTACTTTCATTTGTCCTCCTTAGGTACACTAATTACTCTATTTTCGTTATTTGCTAACATTTCTTCCTTTATGTCATAGACAGTTTCTGTTTTGATCATACCAATAATGGTATTTGTTAGATCAACTTCTCTGCGTAGCCATCCAATTTTACGTTCTAGTTCACTAAGCTCTTTGAGATAGAATTCAAGCTCTTGTTCTTTACGTAATTTTTGTTCAATAAAGTCAGTAATAAGGATAAGTCTGCTTTCGGTACTCAATGTATTAATCTCCAAAGTCAAATAAACTGCCAAATGTTGTGTGTTGCTTAGTATCTTCAAGTGGATAGTTAAGCACACCAATCAAGTTGTCTAGTTTGTTATCAATAATAGTTTCTGCCATTGCCGCATCATCGAACGGAAGTTCTTTGAACCACTCCGGCAGCCGCATTTGATCTGTTGGATACGCAACTGATGTGTATCCTAGTGGGTTCTGCTTTAGTTTGCAAACAATAACTTTCATACCATCAACAATCTCTTCAGAATACTTGTCACCATTCATACGCTTTAGTGTATTCCAGTTGATACTTGCTCTAACGTGCCCTGGCATATTTGCCTTGCCTTGCTTTTCTTCTAGTCGACGATAGTGTCCCACTTTGTTAGCACGTTTAGGTGAACCTTTCTCCCAACCAGGTCGTTCACTAAACTCCTTGCGGAATTCTGTAATACGATCTAGTACATCTTTTTGTGGAATGTCTGTAAGTACCATAAACAATAGTTCGCTTAGAAATTCTTGCATGAACACAGGCGTATCTGACCTACGTAAGTCTAAGCCCATTGCCTTTACTTTGCCAGGCTTGCCATCTGTGTCACTTCTAAAGCCTTCAATGTCGTATACTAGTGCCGCATAACGCTTCTTAGTAATATACAATCCGCTTTCTGCAACAATCTCTCTAGCTGCCGCAATAACATCACTACGTGACTTTGGACAATGAAATGCTTCTATCATAAAGTCTGGAAACGTTGCATTGGCTGCTTCACATACTTGATCATATAATGTAATTACATTGTCTTTATCCCATGGCAAGTTGCCTGCATCAATTTCACCTTTAAGTGTAGGATATCCGCTAAAGTAACAAGAGTCAGTATCACCATATATCATTGCTTCACCAACATGATCATATGTACCTGTAATAACTTTGTTGACTTCTGCACTCATATGCTTAACAATAGTACGTCCTGTCAGTGTAGTACTCTGTCCGATACGCTTATCAAAGAATCTACAACCAGGATTAAGGATAGCACCATACAAACTGTTCAAGTTAATCTTCTTAACTAGCTGTCGTTTGTCCCAGTATTCAATTTCCGCGGTATTTCCTGCGTCCTTTGCTTTCTTTAGCATCTTCTGCAAGTCTTTACGTTCGCTGTACCAACGCTTTAGAATACCTGGAATAACACCTTCAAACTCTGTTGTAAATATTGTACCGTTAGCACTAAGCATCCACGGTTGATTACTGTCAAAAATTACATTATAAATTTCAGCGCCGCTTAGTGTATCACTTCCGCCGTTTTCCCAGTCAATAGTTAGTGCAATGTCTTTGCGTTGCTCCATTACAGCTTCGTATTCTTCTGTACTAAAGCGTCCTTCCCAACTACCTGCAAAGGATTTCTTCTTAAGATTCATATCAGTGTGTACACGATCATCTGAAATCTCAGGACGTATTTGTCCTATAACAGTTTCTGGAGCCATATTCAATGCACGAATCACACTAGGATACAGTGAATTCAAATCCATTGAACCAATCCACTTGTGCAAGCCTTTTTTAGGAAACGCAACGTATGCACCTGCCGCTTGTGTGTTCTCATCATCACGTTTTTTGCGATTAGGAACCTGTAAGCCTCTGTGCCACGCTTCGTTAACAATAGCTTGCTCTGTAACAGCAACAGCACCCATAGTGGTCTGTAGCAAAACAGTGTTTGCGTGTGCAAGTTCGTTACTTAGATCAATAAATCTTAGTTTTTTGTCCAACTTGTCCAGTAGTGCGGTATCTTGTATGTTGTATTCGATGAACTTTCTAAAGTCATTGTTGTACAATGCGTCCAAAGTGCCTTCATAAGGGACTTTGTTTTCGCCAACTTCGATTTCGCCAATGGCATCAAGTCTATATGTGTGTCTTTCTTCATACGTGTATTTACGATATAAATTCAAACTATCTAAATGCACTCTGCCTATTAGGTCAAAGGTCTGCGCTATTTTGCCAAACTTCTCATACTCACGTTTCTTAGGCAGTTGACCCCACAAGCAGAATCTACGTGTGTCATCTTTGCTTAGTACACGAGCTGTTCTGTTTACTGTGTACGGAATATCATAACCTTCGCTGTTCCAGCCTGATAAGATATCACTATCTTCAATCAGCGTTAAGAAGGTGTCAATCATATCACCTTCTTTTTCAAACAGCATTACATTTTCAATGCCTTCTAGTTCTTTTTCAGCTTGTTCCATTGTAAGTGTCTTGGGTGGAACTGCCAAACACACCATTGTTTCGAGCCACTGCAAATATACTGAGATACTTGTAATTGGCATAAACGGATCACTAGGATCAGCAAAGCCGCGCTCTGGATCAAAGTCAGTCTCAATATCAAAGAAAGCAATGTTTAGTTTAGGTGCGTCTTGGTTAAGATAGTGTTCACTCAAACATTGAAATAGTGGATTAATATCGCTTTCAAATAGTTCTTTGCCTTTGTTAATAGCAACTTCTTTTCGAAAGTCTTTTGTGTTCTTACATACAATGCGTGATAACGGATCTCCGTATACGCTTTTGTATTTGCCTCGTGGGTCTTTATAATAAAATGTATATTTGGATTGGTATTCTCGGTAAGTTCTCTTACCATCTTTGCGTTCAACGACTCTGATGATGTCAGAATCGCGATCAAATAGTGCGTCTACGTAACTCATATTTCTCCTACGTTGCTTATGGCCAACTTAACCTTCTACTTGCCAGCTATTGCTATCGGCGTTATATGTACTTATTAGAATAACAATCCCGCAACATAAATTACGGTTAGTCCTGCGTTCATAACAATTAAACTTTTTTCTTTCCATAGAACACCAACAAGTATCCATAGACTATTACTAATAATGAATGCCCAAATGTACAAAGGGTAAACATTAAATGCGGCTAGTGTAGCGGCTGTTAGTAAACATACTGTAGCTACCCACGCTAACCATTGATAAGGCTTTACCACCATGCTGATGCAACTCCATATCCAAAGATGTTAACACATACAAACCAACCTGTTAACAACATAACCCATGCAGCACCTCTTCGATAAGATGCATAACACTGTGTAGCACTACCAACAAAGAATGCCGGATACACAATTAACATATTTGGGTCTCTTGCTGTCAATGCTAAAGTTAAACTTGCTCCGACTGTAAAGACAAAACTAACAAGTTCAAAATAGAACGCTGTCATGTCACTCTTATAACTATTGATCCAAAAGTCTTTTATTTTATTCATAAACTAACCTACATATACTTGCTTGTGTTATACGCCAATTGTCGTGGTAAACATTATTGTCTTCAATGTATGCACCATGAAGTGCATTACCATCAAATATAACAGTCCTATTAGGCTTTGCTTCAACAATAAAGTCAATATTATACTTGCGTATATCCATTAACAATGTAGCGCCTTCTTTATTTTCTAATTCAGTGTTGGTATATATTGCTGTACCGCCACTGCAATGTGGATCAATGTACGTTAAACAGTTGACCATGTCCACATCGTAATGCGGATGATGTTGCATATAGTTAGGCACATCTTTTTTCTTGTGTTTAAACACATTAAAGGAGAGTGTTTTTTCTATATTAATTTTTGGAGCACCAGTGAACTGATAAATTAAGTTGTTGATACGCTTTAAACGTGCATCACGCTTGTTAATATCTGGCTCCCAATTATTAAATGCAGGACGACAGTCGTAATAGTCTTTCCAATTACGTGTCCATTGGCTCATTTTCCATGCTTCAACTGGCATATGTTCAAACGTATCTACAATTTGATCATAGTTTTTATAGTAGTTGTCAATAGTTATATGTTCGTCGTGTGTTTGTATATCCCAATCACCGAGTTCAAATAAGTCTTCTACTATTATTGGTTGAGGCATTTACTTGTCTCTGCCTACAGTTGCTACCAGCGTTTCTAAATCATCAAACTCATCTGCAACTCTTTCCCAGTCAGCTTTCTGTGCAATCTTAATTGCTTTATTAATAAGACTAGGTTTAATGTCAAGTTCTTCTGCTACTGCTTTAACAGTTTCTTTCAAACCTGCGTTTAGATCTTCAATCTCTTGCAATACTGTAACACCTTCATTAACTAGGCGTTCTAGCTTTGCTTTTTCCTCACCACCGTAAGTACGTTCACTCATAGATATCTCCTTATAATTAGCTTTTAGTATACACTAATATATAAGGGATGTCAAGTCTTTTTTGTTATCTTGGCGGTAATATTTCGAAGCCGTTTATTTGCTTTTTATATTCGTCGGCATATCCAACATATATGTATTTGACGCCTTTTGATTTGTAGTATGCACATTCATGGCGCAGACTCTTTAGTCCTAAGAACAATTTAGGGTTTTCGTAGTTCCACGCAAATTGCATTGACTCAACATTGTCATGGTTATACCAATAGTAATGAGTAAATGCTACTAGTTTGTTATTACTATAGTATCCAATTACATCACACAATGGCGCACACAAGTCTTCATTAAATAAAGGCATTACGCTTTCAAACTTTTTGTATTTACAGTATTGGTCGTATATTTCTTGTATTTGTTCTACAGGAGGATTTTCAAATACTACTGCTGATTTAGACATTCTGTAGTTTGTTTCTGACAAATTAATTCTAGCGTATATATCACTCACGATTTTGCACTTCCTGTTTATACTCGCTCGACCAATTCTTATAGTAGTCTTTTGTTTCTAACCAATCTCTTGCTATTTCAAGTTTACTTTTTTCTTGCAAAAGAACAAGTCCGTAATCTCCTTGATTTAAATTTACACCTTGTACTTCTTCTGGGTCTAGAGGATGGTCTTCCAATGCTATGTAGCCTCTTTCGTCTAGCATTGGTTTTGTTGAGTTTATAATTTCACTAAGGTCAGCTGCTGTAATACGATTGTAGTCAAACCCGAGTATTACTACTTCTATATTCTTCGGCCAGTGGTATGTATAGTTTTCAATTTCAGCATTAATTAATAATTCAATATCAAACTCGTCATTTAACCAGTGTGTCTTTACTGTATTGTCTAACCATGCTTTCTTAGCATACGGACAAGGAGGCAATTTATTGAAAGTAGCAGAAGGTATGCTCAAAAAGTTGTAAATCCAATGTTCAATGCTGGAGTCAAAATCTTTCAAAATAGTATCCTAATCGTATACTATTATTTAGTCGTACCCTAAATTAGCAACTGATTGCATTTCTTCAGATAACATTTCAGCTTCACGGGCTTCATATGCTGCTTCAAAGCCTGCTTCATATAGTTCCATACATCCTGATTCATTATTCCACAAACGTTTGAAATAGTTATCATAATAACTTTCTATAATATAGTCTGGCTCTTCTTGGGGGATTAGATGACCTTTGATTATCCAAAAGTATCTGTTAGCTTCTTTACGCACTTCGGGTGAACACATTGTGGGACCTCCTTGTTGTATTGTATTTACAAGGAACCGTAATCGTTAGCGTTAACTTCGGGGGTTATTTAGACTTATTTAATGCAGCCCAAAGTTCATCTTTGATTGTCTCAAATTGTTTACCTTTGTGCTTTACTTTGCCAGACTTGGCATCTTTCTTTTTGTCTTTGTGTGCGCCCATTGCGCCACTTTTGCGTAGATCATTCATATATTGTGAATTAGGATCTCTAGGCTTAATCACTGTATCAGTCTTAGCTTCTAGTAGAGTGTTAATAACACCTTCAAGATATTCTACTTTTGCTTCAAGTGCTGCTATTCTACTGTCTTCTTTTATTCTTGTAAGAACAAAGTCTTGACCGTTTACTTTTTGAATACTTGATCTGCTAATAGCGTATACTGCACCTCTATTTTTAATTTGTATTTGTGCTTGGCCTTTTTTGTCGTTTGTGTTTAACATATTTGTAACAATGCCAGCATTAAGACCACCTTTAGCATTTAAATATTCTACTTTATCGCCTGACTTTAGTGCATAAAGTTTACCATTTAATTTACCATTAGGAAATTCTATTTTACTTTTTACTTGTTTAGGAGTTTGCTTTGTATCTTTTGCTTTAGGATCATCGTCTGCACCGATTGTACCTTTTGCTGCATCAAGAGTGTTGTATTTCTTAAATGAATTTTTTGCTAAGTCGTATGCACTATCAAATTCTTGCGGTTTATCAGCTTCACCTACAAGTTTGTTTCTTGCAGGATGTGGTGTTTCAGGACCTGGTCCTGCTTTACTTTTCTTAGTAAAGGCATCCTTGCCTTTGAGTTGACCTGCACTACCTTTTTTTTGTGCTTCATTAAGTGTAACACCTGCTAAGGCAGCAAAGTCACTTAAACTGTAATCACCTTCAACTGGCATAGTACCTTGTTGTACTTCAACACTTTCTTCTAAAGTAGACGGAGTTTCTACTTGTGGTGCAGTGTTACCTGCCATTGCCATTAACGCTTCTCTATCTGCTTGCGGATTTGAAGGGAATAAATCCTTCATCTTTGCACTCATTTTGTAGAAGTCTTCGCTCATTTACGTAAACTTTTCTTTGCTTTTTTGCCACTTGCTTTGCCAGCATGTACTGCTTTACGATGTGCATCTGATTTAAACTTGCCTTCTAGTTTAGCTGCAAGTTTATTTTGTAAAGACTCTGTAGTTGCATCAGTATAACGCTTGTCACCTTTTTTCATTTTTTGGTATGCAGGTGAATTTGCTTTTTTGTCAACGTTAGTAACCTTCATCTTTTCAGGTTCTTTTTTAGCTTCAATTACTTCGTCCATAGCTTCGTCATAATCCATATGATGATACACTGAACCAATCATATCTGCCGATTTAGTAATCTTAGACTGGACCCAGCCCTCTAAGCCTTCTGCTTCACTTACGCCTTTGAGCATGTCGTGTAGTTTGATAGCATACTTTGCCAGTTTGTATAGATCGGCACGTGCCATCTGTACTTCGTGATCACGTTCAGCTGCACCAGCCAATTCTGCCAGACCTTCGTTTGTTTGTTTTTTCTTTTTGCCTTTATACTTCAAAAAGTCATAATCCTCAGGACCAGTTGTCTTACCAGATTTTGGTGCACCTTTGTCTTTGTTAAGTTCTTTGTTTCTTAACTCTTTAGCGTGTGCAGGTCTAAGTGCCTCTTTTGCAGTTTTTGCTGCATCTTTCCAATCTTGATCAGTAGGCGCACCTGGTGCACCTTTCTTTCTACTTGTCCCGGCTTCCTTACGTTTATTTACGTTATAGTATAAGCCTTTAGACTTTTCATTAATTTCTTCATCTCTCATGAGTAACTCCGTAACTGCATATTGCTAGTATTTATGCTTTTTTCTTAGTAGCTCTCTTTTTCTTAGAGCCAGGCGCACGTTTGATAGTACCTGGTCCACCGTTGACAAATCCGTTGCCGCCACCCATAGAAGTAGTTATACTACCAGTACCCATTCCGCCTGCTGCTTCTTTCATTGCTTTATTCTTAGCATGACAATCACAATGTTTACAATCAGGTCCACATTTACATTCTGTTACAGGTTGTCCGCAACATGCTTTAGGACACATTTCAACTTTCTTTTCTAATAATTCACTTATCTTCATTATTTCTTACCTCCTCATTGCTGCTGATTTTTTCTTTTGTGTTTCACTATACCACTTCAAATAGTTAGTGACAGGATTAGCCAAATACCATCCTACGTCTTTGTATGTGCCAAACTTTGCTTTTAGCATTTCTGTGTTCAAGTTTCTCCAGTCGTTATACGAACTTTTATCAACAATAGCTTTTGCTTTTTTACCTGCATATTTGCCAACAAAATCACCTACATTGATTAGATAGTAAGTGCCGCAATCTACCATTATTTCATTGTCGCCGTGTTCTGGATCAGGCCAACCTGTTTTGTATGTGTCAACAAACTGTTCAACATCATCTTTGCGTCCTAGGTCTTGTACTTCGCTACTGTGATGTATTTCATAGTTGCCTACTGGAATCATAATGTTGTTTTCACCAAATGGTCCTCTTGTGCCTGCGTGTGGTTCAAGTGTTGCCCATACTGGATTTTTAATACCTAGCTGTTGTATTACGCTTTGTTGTGCAGGATTTACTTTGCTGCCGTGTGCTTCTCTATTTTCTTCAGGAGTAACTTTAACTACAAATCTATAGGCATTGTTGAAAACACCTTTTACTTGACGGTACATCAAAGGCTTAGTACCCATCTTATTACATATATCAGCAACTACTGCTACACGTTCGATCATATGATCCATATCATTTGGTCCAGCCATAAGTTCGGTAATCTTCATTTCTTTTTCCTACCTGACTTCATATTAGCACACCAATGATACATTTTAGCCTTTTCACCACTTGCGTTCTTAGCTCGTTTGCGTAATGCTGTAACTGATCCATTACAACTAGCACCTGAACGCTTTACACGCCCTGGTCTGCTTTTGCCTTTTTTCTTACCGTCAGCAAAGTTTTCTACTGTTTCTTTTTTTCCAAAAACTCTTTGCATAAATGTTTTCTTATCATTTTTGGGTTTATCAGGGGTCGGGTTGGTTAAAGTATACGATACAAGTCCGGGTTTGGCATTAGCATTAACTTCAATGTCCCATTCAGACTTGTCGCCCCACATCGTTAAAAATCTTTTATAAAGTCTTGCTCTATTACCGTCTTCTTTATTTGCATAGAAAGTTATTTTTTTGGCACTAGTTTTGTCCAATTGCTTCCACCATTTTAACATAGCAGCTTGTACTGTTGCAAAAATTCTAAACTCATCACCTTGGCCACTTCGGCCCATATTCTTTTTAGATTGACCTCTTGCAAATTCTATCTCATAAATGCCAGCAGGATCTTCACTAATATGAATGTCTAACGCACTACCATCGTCAAGTTTCGCAATACCACTTGAAGGTCCTGTTGGCTTTAAATATTCCCATGTTATAGGATAAGGATTATCAAATGCTTCTTGTACCTTTTTCTTACTTTCAGCAAGTCCTAGGTTAAACAATACGTTAGTTGACTTACCTTTAACTTTTTTGCTCAGTGTAGGTGGGTTTCCTTTTTTGTCTAGTTTATTACCAAACTTTGCTGCTTGTCTTTGAGTTTCTCCAGGCTTAATATCAACAGTCATGCTTGTACTATATCGAGGATCTTTGGCTTGTTTGTTATTGTTTGCTACAACACCAACACCGCCTTCTTCTGTGAGTTCTCTAAGCCTCATTTTTTACGTCCTCTAAACTGTACTGCACCTGTCATATAGGGCTGCGAAAACCAAAGTTTAAACCAATCCGCATCACCCGGCTTTAGCTTCATTTCTTTTTCTTTTTTCTTTAGTTTGTCAGCAGTAATACTAGGATTTTCATCTATCTTATATTCTGAATATCCTGTATACTTGTTGCGTATTCCAGCAAGGTGTTGAAGGTCTGCAATATCCATTATTTCTTAGCCATCTTAGTTGCAGTTGCATACATTACTGCTTTAGCATCTTTGCCGTAACGATCCTTAAAATCGCCCTTAACCTTTTTCATGCCCTTGACATATTTTTCTTTTTTCTTTTCTTCACCTTTAGAAAGCTCACGTTCGTTTTGAAGATCTTTGTTAGCACTCCAGGCATCTTTGTCGCCCTTTGCTGCTGCTTTACGTCTTGCTGCAATTTTGTCTTGGATACTAGGTTCGTCAAACTTTTCTTTTTTCTTTTTTCTTGTAGCTCTCTTAGGTGTACGTGTAGCAAATCCTAGTATTTCGTCTATATCTTCAAACTCTTTGCCAACGGACTGTGAGAATGTTTTTGACTTATCAACCTTAACATTAGTATCACCAAACTTGCTTACTACATCAGGTGAACGCATCCAGTTGCGGAATGCTTTATATTGTGCAGGTTCCATAACAAATTGTTTAGTTGCAGGTCTATATGCTTGCATAATCTTCGGCGCTGACTTTTGTAAAAATTTCATTAGTCTAGCATTATCAATTGTAAAGTATTTTGTTGTTTCGATGTTATCGTCAGTGTAGTTTTTCTTGTTAGCCCACTTTGCCTTTACACGTTTCTTGCCTGGACCTTTTTCACCGTCACTATCACTTTCTGGCTTATCAACTATTTTAACTTTCTCTCTGCCAAACTGTTGTACCCAATCAAGGAACTCTCCGTATTGAGGAAACTTCTTAGGATTGACTGCTCCGTCGTTATATATTACAACCTTCTCAGCACCAATAAAGATTTTATCGCCAATTATTTTTTTAATAGCATTGACAATATCTTGTTTCTTGTTAAGAACATTAAAGTTCATTTTAGAATTATCAAGAGTTAACTCGCCCGGGGCGTTTGCAAATCCAGCAAACGCCATTAGTGTAGGCTTGCTCTTAGTTTTATCTAATGGCTGTTTGACTTTAAAGCGCATATAAACATCGCCCATTTGTTCTTCTTCAAGGTTTTCTCCTACAGGAGCCTCTGGATCACCTAATGCTGTGTTAAGTAATTGAACAGCAGTTTCTGCACCATTACCGTACATTAGTTTAGCGGCTTTTAGCTTATCTTCGTCTGACATTTCAGGCCAAGATGCTCTAAGCTCACTTGCACTTTTAATTTGCATGCCACTAAAGTCAAAGTTAATAGTAGGACCATAAGCCATATAGCCCATTTCATCTGATGTGTTTAGGTCTTTACCTGTGTAAGTACGCAAGTAACCTGGCTCACCATTCTTTTTAGTTTGGTCTGGCAACGGCTGTTCGTTTTTATCTTTTTGACTGCGTACAAATACAAGTGCTGTATCTGCATCTACAATATTTTTGTAGCTCATTGCGTTGAAAGGTGATTTAACTTGAATAAAGTTAGCCTCAGGAACACCTGCCATACCTGCTAGTTTCTTTTTTACATCAAAGGGAAAAGGTCTTGCTGCGGTATCGTTAGTTGCTGCAACATATACATTGCGTTGACCAAACGTCTTTACTGCCCAGTCGTATAAACTTTTGTGTCCAGGATGAAAAGGATGAAAGCCGCCAGGCATAACTGCTATAATGCGCCTTGCTTTTGCTTCGTATAATTCTCTTAGTAGCATATTCGTTCCTTAGTTCGGCTGCCATCTTGTTCTAGGAACAAGTTTAGTTTTGCTGTCTAGTGCTACGTAGCCTTCACCACCTTTTTCACCTTTAGTTGTTGCCTTTACATCTGAGTCTGCATTATCAAGTTGATCAATAATGCTATCCTTTGCAATCATAATATCTTTAACAAGTAAGAATATTGCAGGTAATGATTTTGGATTTGCTTTATTCATTTCAGCTAATTTTGCTTGTTGTCCTTGGCTTACTTTACTAGTGGCTAACCAATCAAAAAATCCTTTATCAATTTTATCTAACTGCTGTGTGCGTGTCATATGATTAACATATTGATATATTATTTGTGCAGGGTTACTTAAACCTTTTTGACCTTGTAAAAACTCATCAATGTGTGCTGCATGTAGTTTTGCATCTTGTCTAATTTTACCAACTGAAGACGTATTAACTTTAGGTTGATGTGATACATATGTTTGTCCTAGAACTACAGCATCATTTGAATTTAATTCTTTTACATCGCTAATAGGTTGTCCTGCTTTACTACCAAATTCATCAAGTTTTGTATGCACAACTACACCTACTTTTGAATTCGCTATACGCTTACCGAGTGGACTTGATAATTGTACAGTATACTTGACTAGATTTGGTTCAAATTCTATTGCGCCTTTAGATGCTGTAAATGGTTTACGTGGACTATATAATAAGTCTCCGTATACATAACCTCTGAAGCTTTCTGGAGTTGCTGATTGCATTATATTGAAGACTTCAGACATCTCTTCGCCGAAGTCTTTGCGCCAAGGTTCTTGTTCTACACCCTTGCCTGAATTTTGTATAAAGTTTGATAAATCGTCTGCTGATGTTGATTTGTTTCTACCCCAGCCGTTCTTACCTACAAGTACAAAAGTACCATCTGGCTCACGCCCCCAGTAAATTGTTGGATTGCCGTCCCATTTAATGGCAATGTCACTAGAATCAGTACCCATCTTATCTAGTATATCAGCAGCTTTTTTTGCGCCTGCAGATCCGTCAATAAACACAAGGTCTTCTAGGTGATTATACTCACGCCCGACTCTTGCTGCTTCAGTTAATACTTGACGGAATTCTGTAAATCGCAATTACTTTTCTCCCGCATAAAGGCTTTCCATTTCTTCGGAATATAACCTAGAAATAAGTGCTTGCCTATCTTCGAGAGTAAACAGATCGTCGGCTGTTTTGTTTACATTAAATTTTTCACAGTAGCTTTCACATGCTTTATCTACAATTGGTCCAAACATTTGATTTGCATCTACTTTCTTTCCTGCATTATATGCTGTTGCAATCTTGTCTGCAACCGGAAAAAAACTTTTACGATAAAATTGTGGATCGTTGCGCATGAATACAGCAACATCGTCTACTACATCAAACGGCAGTTTGTCATCTGGCATTTGCGAAAATTCATCAATGCGCATATTACCACTTCCTACACGACCAGTAACGTGCCTTTGTACGCGGTCCTGGATTATCACAGTTGTGTCTTGCTCTAAAGCTCTTACGTCTTTTAGGATTACTTTTCTTAATGCTCATTGCTTTACCTTTAACACTGCTGCCGCCGTGTCCAAAGTTTACTTTCTTTACGTTGCCTGTTTTAGGATCTTTAACATACACTTTAAACTTCTTAACGTCACCTTGCATAGGCTTGCCAAGTTTAACTTTACGCCCTTGATATTCAGCTTCGTCCATAGGATCATCATCGTCATTGTAATGCATAACACCATACTGTTCAAAAAACTCATCATCATCGTCATAAGTTTCTTCAGTAATATCGTCATCACCTACTACTATGTCAAAGTCTTCATAACCTTGTTCAAACATATAGTTTGCTAACTTTTCAGCATATCCGTCTGCTTCTGATTCACTTAATTCTCTAGGTAACGGTATACGCATAACAGTACAATCTTGCTCTGTATCAAAAGTTTCATACAAAGGAAATACTGATTCGTCGAGCTTCTTAGTCTCTTGCTTATCCATTACAACTGTTACAAAATGTTCCATTATAATATCCTATACTAGTGCTTAATACTATTTATCTAAGTTACCTGAGTATACTAATTTCTCTACTCGCCTAATACTAGAACCAATTAAGAGGTATATCATATTTAATACTTTTTCATCTCTTACGTAGAAATAAAATCCTCCGCTAAACCAACCGTTTTCTATTGACGCCAGTGCTTTGACTCCAATTTTTGATTTGTCAGTATTTGCTCTAAGCCATAATGCAAAATCACTATTAGGTTTTGTATTAGCGTTTAGTATAACCCTTAATGGAAACTTTGGAATTGTATCTGTAATGATTATATCTTTTTGTGTTAATAGTGTTTCTATTTCTTGTGATTCAGGTTTGCTAGTTTCATATGTATAGTCAGCAACTCTTTCAAGTGTATCTACAAGTTTTTCGTTATTAGTGTATACTGAAACTAGATTCAATGGGTTAATTCTTACAGTGTAATCTTCTTGACTTTTCAACACCATATAGATGCGCCTAGCATCAAGCCAATCTGCATGTTTTACAGGTACTACAGCTCTCCATTTTTGTATCTGCATTGGCAGACCTCGATCACGTAAATCTCGGAGTTTGTCTAGCTCAGATCTTGCATAGCTTAGTTGGCCACGAGTTTGGTATTCTGTACGGAAAATATTTGCTAGTGCTGTGCGTACAACAACCTTATATAAATATTTTCCGTAAAGTAGTTTTTGTGTCTTAAGCCGAAACATTTTCAGATTCTGAAACTGTATCTAACTTTAGCTCGTTATCTCTATAATCGATTGTAATGCTTCCACCGTTCTTTAAATCACCAAACAACATCTGTCTTGATAATGGACGTTTTATCTCTTTGTCAATAACACGCTGTAATGGTCTTGCACCCATCTTAGGATCAAACCCAGCATCAACAAGATAATCTAATGCATCATCAGTAATTGTAATTGAAAGGTCTTTGTCTTTGACCATGTCTTTAAGTTCAACAAGGAACTTACCAACAATTTTCATCATTACTTCTTTGCTTAGTTTAGCAAATGTAATTGTTGCATCTAGTCTGTTTCTAAACTCTGGAGCAAAGAACTTTTTCATTTCTGTATCTTCATAGTTCCTTTCAAAGTCATCACCAAACCCAATAGTATTCTTTTCTGATTCTTTAGCACCTAGGTTAGTTGTAAGAATCAAAATACTATTACGTGCATCTGCTTCTTGTCCGTTAGATCCTGTTACTTTACCATTGTCCATAACCTGTAGTAAGATTTGTGAAACATCAGGGTGTGCCTTTTCAATTTCATCAAGCAGTAGTACACAGTTAGGATGTTCTTGTAGCTTAGTAATTAACTGTCCTGCATTTTCTTCATGTCCTACATATCCTGGAGGCGAACCAATAAGTTTAGCAACTGAATGTCTTTCTTGATATTCACTCATATCAAAACGTACTAGTTCTACACCAAGTGCTTTTGATAACTGTTTTGCAGTTTCAGTTTTACCTGTACCTGTTGGACCCATAAACACAAATGCACCTACTGGCTTATCATCAGGTTTTAGTCCTGCTTGGCTTACAAGAATCTTATCTACAATACCTTCAATTGCTTCATCTTGTCCGTAAACAACACTCTTAAGGTTCTTTTCAAGATTTGCAAGATTATCTGTTTCTTGTTCAGCAACTTGTTCTGTAGGAATCTTTAATATCTTACTTAATTCAAATTGTATCTTTGCTTCGTCAACAATTTTTTCACCTTCAAAATCGTCATCTAATTTAAAGCGTGAACATGCTAAGTCAATAAGATCAATTGCTTTATCGGGCAACTTTTTATCGCTTTGATATTTTACACTGAGCTTTACACTTGCTTCAATTGCTTCTTCAGTAATATTTGTTTTGTGATAGTCTTCGTAATACTTCTTAATACCACGTAATATATCTTTTGTTGTGTCTTTACTAGGTTCACCTACAACAACTCTTTGGAATCGACGCATCAATGCACGATCCTTTTCAAAATACTTACGGTATTCTTCCCAAGTAGTTGATGCAACAACTTTCAAGTCGCCTTTAGTAAGTGCTGGCTTTAGCATGTTTGCTAGATCGTTTGAACTATTTCCTCCGCCAGCACCAGCACCATTCATCATGTGTGCTTCGTCGACAAACATAATTGTTTTGCCTTGCTTTGTAAGAGCTGCTAATACTAGTTTAAAGCGTTCTTCAAAGTCACCACGGTACTTACTGCCTGCTAACATAGCACCGATGTCTAAGTTATATACTTTGTATTCTTTAAGGAAGTTAGGTACTTGTCCTTGTACAATATTATATGCTAGTCCTTCTGCAATAGCAGTTTTACCAACACCTGGATCGCCAACCATAAGCACGTTGTTCTTAGCTCTACGTCCTAATGCAAGTGCAAGGCTTTCAAGTTCTTCAGTACGCCCGATAATAGGATCAATTTTGCCGGAACTTGCTTGGTGGTTTAAATCAGTAGTAAATGCTTTGAGTGCTTTTTGTGCTTCGCCACTTACTTCTTCTTCCATAACCATATCGTCAAACTCAGCGTTAACAAATGCTGCATATTCATCTTTATGGATACCTGCTTTACCTGCCAAATATTGTGCAATACTTTTCTTTTCATTAAGTATGCTTAATAGTACATCAGCTAACTCAATATTACTTCTTCCTGCGAATAGCACTTGTGTAAAGGCACGGTTAAGTACACGCTCAACACCTTGTGTTTTTCTTGGTTTAAATTTCTTAGTATCTAATGTAATTTCTTCTAAACTTGTTTTCAAATGATGTTCAAGATTTGCTTTAAAATATTCTACATCGGCATTAAAGCTCTTCAACTGATTGAAAAACTTTTCTTCGCACAACATTGCAAACATTAGATGCTCGATTGTTACATATTCGTGTTTTAATTTTTGAGCATCTCTTATTGCTTTATCAAATACAACTTGTAAATCTGCTGATGGTTCAACCATTCTTTTTAATCCTCTTATTTGCTTTCTTCTTTGCCATATCTAGTTTTAATTTGCTAACTCTACTGGTAAACTCAATCCCTTGTAAATGATCGTATTCGTGTAGGAAACATCTTGCATCTAAATCGTATAATTCTATTGTACACTCTTTTGCGTCAATGTCAAGATATTTTGCAGTAATTCCTTTGGGTCTTGACACCTTTAAATATAGTTCTGGATGACTGAGACATCCTTCTGGACTTATTTCATTATTAATTGTAACACTCTCTATTACAGGATTAATTATTGTAAGAGGACTTTTATCTTCTAATAGATAAGGTTTCATTACAAAAATTTGAGCATTAAGAGCTACTTGGTTAGCACTAAGCCCAATTCCGCCTTCGTCCTGCATAACCCTGATCATTTCTTCAGAAATTGATTTAGCATCTAAGTCATCAAACTCAAATTCCAAAACTTTTAGTTCTAACCACGGTGACGGTGCTTTAACTAATTCCATTTTTTATGTCCTCTATTTTATTCAATATATCTTCATCCTGTATGTTAGGCACGTCTGCTTTAATTATAATAAACAAATTTCCTTTTTGTCCTCTTCTAGGGCTAGTTATTCCGTATCCTGGTATGCTTAATGTTGTTCCTGGATCAGTTCCTTTTCTAACATTTACTTTTACGTTTTTTCCTTCTGGAGTACGTACTATTATAACACATCCTAGCAATAAGTCAAATACATTTACTTGTTTTGTATGGTAAACATTTAGTCCTTCACGTTGCCAATCTCTGCTAACAAGTTCTTTAATTTGTAAGTAAAGATCACCTCTAACTTTGTTTGGACTTATATCGCCCATACCTGCATATCGTATTTTATCACCATGCTTTGCACCTTGAGGAATCTTTATTTCTACTACTTCTTCTTGCCCGTTCGATAGTCTATAAGTAATGTATCTAGTTATACCATTAAATACGTCATCGATATTTATTTCTATACCTAGTGTAATATCAGCTCTAAGTTGTTGATGCCTACGTTGTTGTCCAGCACCAAACATGTTGCCAAATATATCTTCAAAGCCACCCATGCCTTGGAACCCATTAGGTCCGAACCCTTGTGAATACTGTTGTTGTGGAGGATTGTCGTATTGTTGTCTTTTTTGCGGATCTTTAAGTGTGCTATACGCTTCATTAACTTGTTTGAACTTTTCATCACTGCCGCCTGTACGATCAGGATGGTGTTGCATACTTAATTTCTTGTATGCAGATTTAAGTTCTTTATCAGAAGCATTTTTTGAGACACCTAGTATAGAGTAATAGTCCATACTACTATTTACTGTCTAAGTTACTTAGACTTATCAGTTCCGGTATACAGTCCAAACCATGCTGCACCGGCACCAACTACGATACTGATTAGTCCACTTTGTTCCATACTTGGATCTGGCAAATTCATATACCAAATAACACATTTGTATAATAGTATAATGTATACAGTTAAGAACAAGCGTGGAAAGATTCTCCAACTATCTACTGCTTTTGCTAAGTGTATTATACGTTGGTATGGATTTGGACCCATATCTTTTACGCTAGTATCTACTTCTAAATCTAGTTTAACTTTGCGTGTTGTGCTGTCTTGTGTAGCAACTACTACAGCGTCTGGTTTTGTTTCTGCTACTGGAGCAGGAGCAGGCGCCGTTGGTTTATTTAAATCTTCTGGCTTTTTTCTTGGCATTATCTTTTCCCCTCTAGATGTTTAAGACGTTTTTCTAAGTTGTCTATTTTTGCTGTTATTTTTGGATACTTTTTACGCCATGCATCTTCTGGTTGTTCTAACCATGTCCATCCATAACGTGCTACAAGGAAATCAATTGCACGATCAACCTTAGCATAGAACCAAAGTCCTGCTCTTGTTGTACTCATGTATGTTATAAAAATAGTACCAGCAATTGATCCTGCTATTGCTGTATAAATCCACAGACGATCACTCGCCATTCTTTCAATCATTTCCCACATAGTAATCCCTCAATTATATGCTAGTATTTAGCCATTAACCAGTTAGGCATGCTACCTATGTTTGGTGTCTGTTTGATTCCTCTACGTATGCCTAATGCTTTATTAGGATTGTACAAGTCATATCTTACACTATTCTTTTGATTGCCGCCAAGTATGACCCATTGTTGGCCCTTTTGTGTGTCTACAGTAGTAATATAAAATCCTACATGGCCTTTCCATCCTTGATTACCTCTTGGGAATACAACAATGTCACCTACTTGTATATCTTTAGGCTCAACTTCTTCTCCCCAATCTAAGAATGATCGTGCTAGTAATGGATATTCGTGGAGATTATTTGAAGGTATACCTTCTATTTCTAGTATTGCATTAACAAATGCCGCACACCATTCTGTACGCACAGGATCTACGCCTGTTAGACGTCTTATTTGTTGTCTATTTTGATATTCATTAAGGCCAATGTATTCTTCGGCCACAAGACTTTGATCAGGGGTATTACCGCAACCTACTAAGACAAATAGTATTATAAATGTTAGTCGTCGGATTCGCTGTCATCCTCTAAGGGCTGTACAGCTTCTTCGTAGTATACGATGATTGCTTTTTGCTGTTCTATATAACGTCTTAGTTCAGCAAAGTTTTTTGATAAGTTTTCGTAGTCTTTAATTGAAATAGCAATATATGCATCGCCGCCATTCTTTGCTTCAAATTCTTTTTTGAATTCTTCAAAGTTTTCGTTTGGTGACACAACATAAATTTTTATGTCGTTCATTTGTACAGGCTTAGGCATAGAAACAATAGGCACAGTTGTCTTTTCAATCTGTGTTACTACTTTAATTTGTGGCTCTTGAAAAGTACTACAACTACTCAGTAGGAGTGTCGCTAGTAATAGACTCGAGATCATCCCAAAGTTTATCTGTCGCATTTTGTGTCCTAGTTTCAATTAGTCCTGGCTTCTTATTAGCCAAGTGTGTTAAGTTGTGCTTGTTTAGAGTAGCACGAAGTTCATCTCCGTACTGCTCTGATTTAGTTAAGTCTGCGTTAAGTTGATCGGATAGTACGTTTAGTCTAGCATTGTCTGCTTTAAGTGTTGCGATGCTTGCTTCACTTGTTTCAACAGCAATTTCTAACTTAGCATTATTAAGTCGTGCAATTTCTAAGTTAGATTGTAGTTGCTTAACGTAGAATAATCCTCCGCCTGCACCTGCTAACATAATAAAAACTAATGCGATTTTAATTGTACTAAACATACTACTATTTACCCTAGTAACTTTCCCAGCGTTTTTGGTCCTACTATACCGTCAGCAGTAAGTCCGTTTGAACTCTGCCATTCTTTAACAATACGTGCAGTACCCGGACCAAAGATTCCATCAGCAGGTGAAATATCAAGTTTCTCTTGTACTTCTGCTACTAACGGACCACGTGATCCTTGTCTAATTGTTTGATTATAATCTGTTTCTGGTTCTTCAAAATCGCCACCTAGTACATCCATTGCATGTAGGTAATGTTTCTTACGATCATCTAAACCAATTGTACCACCGTTGATGCGTTTTGTAGCACCTACAATGTCCATATTATCACAATACTTGTTTAAGCCGTTTGTATCCCAGAACCAACATGCTGAGTCTAGTGCGCCTTTCTTTGTGCGTACATAGTCTACTGCTTCTTCTGGTGACATGTCCATTTCTTTTGCGAATTGTGTGTAGTTGTAACGTCCTGTAAGTTGCAATATGCCGCCGCCTCTGAAACGCCAACCATCGCCGCTATTGGTATCGCCGTTGTCCATCCGTCCTGCATATATGACATTAGCAATCTTTTCTGGTTGTCTGTGATATCCATTTGCATCTCTGCCTGCCCTCCTAAAATATTTAGGGAAAATTGTGTTAAGTGCTTTTGCACTATAGTTTAAGTTTTCACTTAGTACTCTAAAGCCGCCACTTTCGTGACCGCATTGTGCTACAAACATTGCTACACGCTCTGCTGTGTCTACTTCCCATAAAGGCAGCACTTCACACATTGCTTCGTACCAATCTTTCCAATCGTCTCTATGAATAAGCTCTTCAGCCATCCATTCTTCGAAATCAAATTTAAAGTGTTCTTTAGCCATTTGTTTGTTCCTTCTGCTGGCATCTTGTACAGCGGCAACAGTCACAAACCTTTATCATATACAGGTTGCCGTTGTAATCTTTTTCTTCTCGTTGAAGCGGTACACCGCAATGTGAACCGTGTCCGCAATTATTACAAGTGTTCATGCTGGTATTTATGTAATGCGTTCTAACACTACAGTTGTTCCGGCATTTTCAAATGTTAGTTTATTGCCGTATTTGGTAATATTGTAATCACCAATATATTTAGATAAGAATATTATCTCTGCAAAGTCGTCAGCATTAAAACTTTCTTTAATAGCATCAAGTGTTTGCTGTGTAGGTCCTACATCTACAAATCTAAAGTGTAATGGGTCTGCATACTTTTTTGATATTCTTAGAACATCATCCCACATATCAATATTTTCTACAAAACTTCTGTTAAAGAAATTTTTGTAGTTTTGTAAGTTTGATTCGTCTACTTTAATACCATAGTTCTCAGGGTCAATTGGTAGCATTTCTTCTAATGCTTCGCTACTTAGATCCTTTGACTTCCAATTTTTGTAATATCTAAACTTTAGATTTTCAATATCACCTAATTTTTGTACACCGTCTGCAAGTTCCATAATATTGTCTCTTGCTTGTTCATCTCTTGCTAGTTCAACAAACACTTTATATGTACCGTCTGCTTGTTCACCTTCTGTAGAATCTGCATCTAATACCCAAGCATAACCTTTTTCAATAAAGCTCTCTAAATCTTGAGCAGCAAGTTGATCTTTAACACTAAAACTTACAGTAACAATATCTTTGTCTTCGCCCATCTTAGATGCAAACGAATCAATCTCAAAAATATCATACACCATACTTCTTAAATCTTTTTCACGTAGTCCCATTATACTGCTGGTGCCTCCGCAGGTGCTGCCGGAGCTGCTGGAGCTGCTACTGCATCTACTGGATCAGCTTCTGGTGTGATATTTTCGTCTCCACCACTATCAAGTTTAGCATACACTTCTTCAGCGTATCCTGTATAGATGTCTACAATAAGTTTCTTAGGCATTTGTATTTCTACAAGCCATATTGGTAGTTTGTCTAATTTACCCTTTTTTGATCCAGGGCGAATATCATCAGGTTTACGTATCTTACGTGGCTGAATCATTGATGACTTGCTATACTTAACTTTACAGTCATAATCTAACAAACGTTTGCCGCCCATTGGGTCTGGCATTTTTTCTGCTGGCCACATAAACGTACATGATACCCAGTGTCTTTCAATATTAGGACCTTCGGCTAATTCGCCATCCTCCCAATTCTTATAGACATATATGTCCAATTCGTCTAAGACTCTTTCAAAGTCTTTTAGTACTGTGAATGCTGTATTCGAACCGTAAACAGTTTCAACATTCTTAATGATATCTAAAACATCTTGCATATTAAGTTTCCAATATTCTGTTCTTATAGTTATTTATCGCTTTTTATATGATTACTTTTATTTTTTTCTCGCTCGATAAATACAATGTAGGCAAAATGTCTATGACATACTACCTACGAATTCCTATACTAAGGAGGACTTAATGGGAGCAAAGAAGAGAGCTGCAAAGCAACATTCAAACTTTAACTACGCAAATGTAGTTGACATCAAACCTTTCCAAAAGAAAACAAAAGTAACTATACTTCCTAGAAACAAAAATCAAGAAAGCTACGTTATCAAATTGCTAGATCTACAAAAAGACATTGTCTTTGGCATTGGACCGGCAGGTACGGGTAAGACACTCTTAGCTGTGCAAGTAGCTGTAAAACAATTTAAGGAAGGTGTTATAGATAAAATTATTGTAACTAGACCTGCGGTGTCTGTTGATGAGGACCTAGGCTTTTTGCCTGGTACGCTTGAACAGAAAATGGCACCATGGACTAGGCCAATATTTGACGTTTTGAGAGAATATTTTAACGCTCGAGAAATCGAAGGTATGATAGAGGAAGGTATTATTGAAATAGCACCTTTAGCATACATGCGTGGACGCACATTCAAAAACAGCTTTATATTAGCTGATGAAATGCAAAACGCAACACCTAATCAAATGAAAATGTTATTAACACGTTTAGGTGAAGGATCTATGATGGCTGTAACAGGCGATTTAGCACAAGCTGATAGGATCAAAGATAATGGACTTATTGACTTTACGAACCTTCTAGAAAAGAGCGAAGCAACCCATTTGGACATAGTCCACTTTGCACAAGGAGACATTGAAAGACACAATGCAGTGAAAGAAATATTAAAAGTCTACGGCGACGAGTAACTTAGTTACAACCTTGCTAGTGTAAAAAGGAGTGCGTCTGTACTGCTTTCAAATGTTGCTATACACATATCATCTTTGAAGTACCAGCCAAACTCTTTTTTACACGCTTCATTACACCAGTCTAAATCGTGTGCCATTATTCCTTTAGTATGTAGCGGCACATCAAACTCGTATTGTTTGAGATAGCCTCTAATATGAGACTTACCAGTCAAACGCCATTCCTTATCAACAACATTAGATATTCATTTTTTGTGTATACTAACGGCCAACTCCATCCTTTGACAGGAGGTTTACCTGTGTCGTCATATAAAATATGTACTATATGATATTTAGATAACCATATACGTTTTTTGTTAAATGTACTACGTACCGGCCACCATGCAAACTTTTCTTCATGATGTTCATCATGGCGATCCTTTTGCCAGTTCGCTCCCATCATACTGCCATTGGCGCTGCTATACTATCCATTGGATTATAATCAATAAGTTTATAGTCTGCAACTTTTGAATTCTTAATTTCATCTAAGTTTGAAAAGAAAGGTATTTCTAGTGTAGGACCTTTTCTTGGTGTACGCTCTAATTGCTGTTGTACTTGATCAAAGTGATTTTGATATATGTGACAATCGCCACCTGTCCAAACAAAATCACCTACTTCTAAATCCAATAGTTGTGCAAACATATGTGTAAGCAAACTATAACTAGCAATATTAAATGGAACACCTAAGAACATATCTGCTGAACGCTGATATAACTGACAACTCAGTTCTCCGTTTGTTACATTAAACTGAAACATAGTATGACACGGAGGTAGTGCCATTACATTTACTCTATCAGCATTCCATGCACTTACAATATGTCGTCTACTATCTGGGTTATGATACAAATTTTCTAACACTTCTGCTATTTGATCTACATGTCCTAGTTCTGCGTCCCAGCTTCGCCATTGATGTCCATACACAGGGCCTAGGTCTTTTATAGTGTCTGTATTAACATAACCTAAATCTTTTGCCTGAGCATCAGCATTAGCAGTCCATATAGTGTTTTTGCCTACTAGATCTTCTCTAGGCTTATCGTATAATATTTCTGCTAGTCTACGTTCGTCTGCACTGCCTTCTAGCATCCAAAGCAATTCACTTACTACTGCTTTCCAAGCAAGTTTCTTTGTAGTAACAGCAGGAAACTCATTACGTAAATCAAAACGCATTTGGTGCCCAAACACACTGCGGGTTCCAACACCTGTTCTATCTTGTTTGTCAGTGCCGTTATCTAAAATATATTGTAATGAATCTAAGTATTGCTTCATTTATTTTCTCTTTTCATAAATTTTAAATGTAACTGCTGGATGATCTTCCTTCCAGATTTCTGTAAATTTTTCTTGTATACTATCTATAGGTAGAAATGTATCACACGCATAAGCACCGGGAATATTACTTAGATAAAACTCATCAATAATATCTAGAGTTTGTTCTATAATTTTTGGACCACCAATAATCCAAATTTCTTTGTCTAAATATTTCTTTTGTAGTAAATCAACTTGTTCTATTAGGTCTCCGTTGATATAATCGTCAGCACCTGGGTAATCATCCTTGCGGGAAGTTGCTAGTACATTAATACGCTTAGGTAACGGACGAGGCATATGCGGATCTTCCCAAGTTGTAGATCCCATAACTACAACTTGCTCTGCTGTATTTTCTTTAAACCATTTTAGGTCTGTAGAGTTGTGCGGCCAAGGTAATGTACCATTCTTACTAACACCGCCATAATCGTCACATGCTAATATTGCTTTAATCATTTACCCTCCTTCGCATCCTTCTCAGCTTTAGTTAGTTTATTTCCCCAACTGCTGTTACTAAGTCCAAGTTCGTGTGGCATTGGCTTTGTTTTGCCTTTGGTAACCTCTCCGCCCTTAGCAAGATACTCTGCTTTCATACGTTCTAGTTCATCGTCTTTGGGCTTTGCGCCGTGATTCATAGGCATTTAGTCTCCTTTGCCAGCTGCTTCGCTAAAATGTTCTTCTAATTTGTTGGGTACTCCGTCCCAATCTTTTGCATCTGCCGGAACGTCATCTGGTCTTACTTCTGTAATTACAGGCCATAGTTCACTATACTTGCGATTGTGTTCTTCCCATCTAGTTGCTTCTGCAGGATCTAACATACCATCTGGTATAATAGCATCTACAGGACATTCAGGTTCACACACTCCACAGTCAATACATTCGTCTGGATGTATAACTAGCATGTTTTCCCCTTCGTAAAAACAATCTACTGGGCATACTGCTACACAGTCCATATGTTTACATTTAATACAATTATCTGTTACTAAGTATGTCATAAAGGTTCCATATCCATTACTCGTGCGTTAAAAGCCATGTTCACTCTTTGTCTAGATTCGTGTGGATTAGACTCGACATCGTGAACCAAATAGCTCGGAAAAACAATAACATCTCCATCATCAGGTTCATAGCGACTAACGCCGTGCCATGGCCAAAGATGATGTGATGATCCCATAAGATAGTTTTGCGGTTGAAAATTAATACCGCCGGTGCCTGTTGAATGGAAATATACAACACCGCTTAAAAAATTGTGTGAATGACTGTGTGCTATATTTCCAGATCCTGGTTCATTCACATTTGACCAAGCATCAAATACCATTCTATTTGTCGCTTGTTGCCAGTCTTCTGATACTCTATGTTTGAGCTCGCCGTCTACTAATTTAGTTATTGCTTCTTTATATTCGAGAGAACATGCCATCATTAGTTCACTTAAAAAGAACTTGTGTTCGTGTGTCATGTGATCGCTTAGGTGCGGCTTTCCTCTCCAACAACCTGAATTGCTATCAGTGTTTAAGTTTGACATATCTTTGTATGTAGGATCTTTTGAAATATCAATAATTGCTTGACCTATTTCAAGTGCATGTGGTTTTGGTATTGCATTTTTGATATGTAGTATTGGACTTGCTTCGTTAATCGTCTGTACTTTAGTCCAAGGAAATTTATTTACTTTCATCATATCTCCTCATTGATTCTACTTCTTCAACAGGTAACACAACACTATTAAAACTAATTAATACTCTGTCCTCTTCGCCTTGATAAGCAGTTCCGTCATGATGTACCCAACTAGGAAATACTACTAACAATCCGTCTTTAGGTTGTAAACTAAACACATTGTTTTGTGCATACCACATACTACCTGCATCACCTTGTCCGTTTACACTATGCACATTATAAAATTTATTAATACCGTTACCTGTTTCTACGTCACATTCTTTTGTATTAATATAAAAAATACCACTCCAACTTGAACCACCATGTGAATGAACACTGTGTGATCCTAAATCGTTTGTTACATGATACCAACTGTCTTGTATTACACAATCTACATCTAGCCCAAGCGGTAATGCATATTCTTTACCTTCATGCGGTAATGCATGATGAACTACTTCTAGAACTGCTTGTTTCATAAAGCTCTTTACTTTATTTAATACAGGGTATTGATCTCCTCTATCTACAAAGTCAAATTTGCTTTCTTTAAGACCCTTTGTCTTTGCGTTAGGTGCAATGTCACTATCGATATCTTTTTCTTGTTTATCAACGCTGTCGTATATAGCATCCATAATTGCTTTTTTGTCAAAAGGCCAATCTCTGTATCTAAATGTAAATGCAAACTGCGGAAATAGCGTATGCGAATCACCTGGTACTGCTAACATTGATTCTTTCTTCATTAAATCCTCGCTAATCTAATAAGAGTAGCAGCCAAATTAATTTCTGGATCTACTACAAGAGTATGATCAACCATACCCTGTTTAATAGTTAGCACTGCTGTATCCTGTTGTTCTTCAGATCCGAACAATTCAATATTGTCATATAACCAACGATATACTTCTTCCATCTCTTCTGGACGAATTGCACCACACAACAGTTTACGTGCTTCTTGTATTTTGCCTGCTTTAAATAGTTCTACCATTTCCAGCTTCCAGTCGCTTTCGCCTGTGTCGCCTTCATTGGGCCTATTTAGCACACCGTCCACACTGTTCATTTGTACTGTGTTGATACACTTGCGCAAGTCTGGATATGTACCTTTTACATATGTATCAAGTGTATCCAAGTCTGGAGTTACACCTTCTGTAATAAGGATCTCTGCAACTCTAGCAGTAAACTCTGTTTGGTCAATCTTAGCAATATGAAAGCCTTGACATCTGCTGTGGATAGCTGGAATAACTCTGTTGGGATAGTTACAAGTTAGAATGAATCTTGCTGTTGTATGGTACTCCTCCATCACACCACGTAGTGCTGCCTGTGCGTTAGGCGACAAGTAATCAGCCTCATCAAGTAGTACAACCTTAAAGTCACCAAATGGAATCATTTGTACAAAGTTTACAATCTTGTCACGTACATCATCTACTGAGTTTGTACGACTTGCGTTAATCTCTAGTATGTCTAATGGATTAGTATCAAGCTCATTAAAAAGCAATTTCGCAAGTGTTGTCTTACCAATACCTGCGTTACCACTAAACAATAAATGCGGAATAGTCTTATCTTTAATCCAAGTATTTACTTGATTACGTTGTGCATCATCTCGGAATACATAACCATCTACTGTTTTTGGACGGTACTTCTCTACCCATAATTCTTTCATTTGTTATCCTCAATAATATTTCTTAGTCTAGCTTCCCAGTCAGGATCTAGCTCAATTTGATCTAAAACTTTATCTAAGTCTTTCAAACTGTGTTTGTTAAATTCAACAGCATTAGTTGCTAAAGGCATTTCTTCACCGATCATTTCATAATGATCTGAGATCATTTCTACTACCATATCAATTTTTGTAAATGATGTCATGTGTTTTCCTGTTGTAATCTAAACTCGCAATATACCTTACCCCATAATACATCGTATATTACATATGCTATTATAGCACCAAATATAGGAATTGTAAAGAAAAAGTACATCATAAGATATGCGTACACTACAGCCGTAGGATAGTCATACCAACGTATCATTATTCTTTTTTCTTTTTCTTTTTGCCATAGAACCCGCCCGTGTACTCAATTTCTTCAGTACGTGCGCCTGGCTCGCAAACAGTAATCTTACCGCCTTTATCTAAATATTCTTGTAGCTCTTTATCTGTTAGCCCGCCTTCTTTACTTTGTCGGTCGATCATCTTT